>Ga0310696_10007704_pt1 | contig 12615 bp, 13 predicted proteins | sample AusTroGonzalo_MG_4_FD_203885 | JGI IMG/M metagenome (GOLD analysis project Ga0310696, IMG submission 203885) | Bovine rumen microbial communities from tropical cattle in Woodstock, Queensland, Australia - Gonzalo_02 (v2) (version 2) | ecosystem: Host-associated > Mammals > Digestive system >... | reverse complement strand
CTCGATCTCGGGCGCGAGGCGGCGGTTCGTAAGCGCCATCTGGAACTCGTACTCGAAGTCGCTGTAAACCCTGACGCCGCGGATGACGACCTTCGCGCCCTCCCTGCGGCAGAAGTCCACGAGCAGCGTGTCCAGCACCTTGACATCGACATTGGATAGGCCTGCCACCTTCGCATCTTCGCGAATCATGTTGAGCCGCTCCTCGCCCGTGAACATCGCACGGTCCTTCGTGCTCGTCGCCGCAACCGCGACAATGAGCCTGTCGTAGAGCTTGGACGCCCTCTGTATGAGGTCGAAGTGCCCTTTCGTCATCGGGTCGAAAGTCCCGGGATATACAGCGATTGTCTCTGCCATGTCGAATATTATACCATATTCTCAGCCCATTGGGCGCCGTCAGTTCTTTGTATGCAAAACGCCGAAACAGCCGGTCGCTCATGGACCGGCTTGGCCATCCGCCGCACCCCAATGTCACCTTCCGCGTCGTACGCGAAGACGCCTAGAAGTCGACGTCTTCGGGCATGTGCTGGCAGGAGCAGCCGGCGTCGCAGGTCACGATCTCGCCTGTCATGTTGGCAGAGTCGTCGGACGCCAGGAACGCAACTACGTTCGCGATGTCCGAGCCCTTCGCCTCCTTGCGGAGCGGGCAGTTGAGCCTGCGGCGGGCCGCGATCTTCGGGTCGAGCACGTCCCAGCGCTCGGTGTAGATGTAGCCGGGCGCACAGCAGTTGACGCGGATGCCGAGCGGCGCGAGGTCGAGGGCGAGGGCGCGGACCATGGAGTTGATCGCGCCCTTAGACGCGCAGTACGCGGTGCGGTGGCGTATCGCGCGCATCGCCGTGTTCGACGAAAGGAACACCACTGTGCCGCGGCTTTCCTGCTTCATGAAGAAGCGGTTACACGCCATCTGCGTGACCTGAAAGCCGCCGATCACGTTCACGTTGAACACGTCGTGGAACTTCGCGGCGTCCATCTCCAGCGGACCGCCGTGCCCGAGGCCCTGGTTGGCGGCGTTGTTGACGAGTATGTCGAGCCTGCCGGAGCCATTCTCGATTGCGTCGAAAAGCGCCTTGACCTGCGCCGCATCCGAGATGTCGCATGGCATCATCACGAATCCCTCTAGCCCGCGGGCCTTGAGAGTCGCCTCGCCTTTAGCTGCCGATTCCGGCGAAGAGCCGCACGTATAGACCTTCGCACCCTCGCGCATGAACTTCTCCACGAGGTCGAGACCCGTGTTGCGGTTCCCTCCCGTCACCAGAACGACCTTGCCGTCAAATCTCCCCATTTCTCTGCCTCCTCGTTTGTTGTTTCCGCCGGTTTTCCGCCGACGCCGCGTATTATAGCAAAACGAGACGCCATCGCAGTTCCTTTCACGCAAAAAAGCACATCCTTTTTGCGCACAGGGCTGGTCGAATCGCTTTTCTACGTCAGACGTCCCAGCAACGAAGTTCGGAAAGCGACCGCGCCATCTTTGCGACTTTCCAGCGCAAGTTCCACTTCGGCAGGTCCTTCCAATACGCAAGGAGCTCCTTCAGCCGTCCCAGCACCGGATGCTCGGAGCCAAGCTCCGCCAGCGAGTCCGCCACATATCTGTCCAGAAGAGCCCCTATGTCTGCGCGCGACGCCAGGCTCCTCAAGAAACCGCGTCCGACCATCGCGCCGAAAGGTGCCGCGCCGTCTGGGGCGCGGGGCGGCGACGGGGGGATGCCGAGGTCGCCGTTGTACACGACCGGCATCGCCGCTGCACGGGCGACTTCGAGAAACGCCCCTACGTCGCACTCCCCGTCGTACATCTGGCGGGCGGTGCGGGCGTGTACGGCGAGAAAGCGCAGAGGGAATCCGTTAAGAATCGGCATCAGACGAAGGAGCTCGTCTGCATGGTCCACGCCCAGCCGCGCCTTCACGGACAGAGCCCCGGGGCCCATCACCTCGCATCCCGCCTCCAGCATCCTGGCCAAGACGTCGGGAGTGCGGAGAAGCCCGCTTCCACGCCCCTTGTTGCGTACCATCGGAAACGGACATCCGCAATTGAGGTCGGCCGTCGCATATCCCGCGTCCCTGATGCGCCTAAGGCATTCTCCGAACGCCGCCGGATCCTTGCCGATGAACTGCGGAGTCACGGCGAAAGGCTCCGCGCCGCCTTCCCGGTCCCTTCTGAGCTCACGGTCCTTAATCGGGTCCACGCCGGCGTTCGCCGTTATGAACGGCGTGACGGCCTCGGTGAAGCCCGCCTCGCGGATTGCCTCCGCGAACGTCCGGCGGAACCTCCGCACCGTCACGCCCCTGAGCGGCGCAAGTATCACTTCGGCTCCCCCTCATGCGAAGCGGCGGGAGGGCGGAACGCCGCAAGCGCATTGGCCGTCGTCAGGGCTGCGAACGCCTCCGCCGTCATGCCGCGCAGCGCGGCCAGGAACTCCGCCGTGTGCACGACGAAGGCCGGCTCGTTCGGGTTGCCGCGCTTCGGTACCGGTGCAAGGAAAGGCGTGTCTGTCTCGACTAGCAGCCTGTCGTCCGGGACGACCATCGCAGACTCCCTCACGTTGTCTGCGGCGCGGAAGGTGACGATTCCCGACATGGACACGTAGAAGCCGAGGTCCAGGAGACTGCGGCAGAACGCCGGTCCGCCCGTGAACGAATGCACCACGCCCCTTGACGGAATCTCGCGCAGCAGTCCGAGAGTGTCGTCGTCCGCGTCGCGGGTGTGGATTATCACGGGCAGGTCCAGCGTGCGGGCCAGCTCCAGCTGACGGCCGAACAAGTCCATCTGGTCGCGGCGGGTCTCCGGGGAATAGTGGTAGTCAAGGCCGATTTCGCCGACGGCCCGCACTCCGTCGTACGAAAGGTCCGGCAGTTCGCGTCCGATCTGGTCGCGGTCCCATCCGACAGCGCGGAACACCTCCGGGAACCGGCATCCCGGACCAGCCGCGGCGACGCGCCCCCCGGCGACGTCCGCCGCAAGCGCAACGCCGGCGTTAAGTTCCTCGCTGCCGCCGACGGCCATCACGCGAACGACCCCCGCCTCGAACGCACGTCCAAGCATTGCGGCGGTCTCCTCCGCCGTTCCCTCGAAGTGTGCATGTGTGTCGAAAAGCTCCATGCCGCAGATTATACCAAATCCCGCCGACGCCGGTTCGCCCGTTTTAACATTCCAATGCGCACGGCAATGCGCAGGCTAGTCTTCGGGCGAACGCGGGCCCCGCGATTTGGTATAATATGCGCGATGAGGAAAGCATGGAGCATACTGCCGGACGAATGGAAGCCGATTCTTAAGGAACGGGGGCTGAGGCCTTTCCGCGCCGACCAGATACTGCAGGCGCTGTACCGCGACTGGATAACCGACTGGGACCAGGCGACGACCCTGCCCAAGGACTTCCGGGAGACGCTTGCGCGGGAGTTTCCCCTGACCGAATGCAGGACGCTCGACGAGTCGCGCTCGTCCGACGGAACGCGCAAGCTCCTTCTCGGATTCGAGGACGGTTGCTCCGTGGAGACAGTCCTCATCCCTGCGACGGGACGCTTCACCCAGTGCATTTCGACGCAGGTCGGCTGCGCAATGGGCTGCGCCTTCTGCGCCAGCGGATCGCAGGGCGTCGTCCGTTCGCTTACGGCGGACGAAATCGTGGCCGAGTACATGGCCGGGCGCCGCCTCGGCGAGATAACTAACATCGTCGTCATGGGCATGGGCGAGCCGTTCGCGAACTACGACGAGACGATGCGCGCCCTGAAGCTGATAAACTCCGGCAAGGGCCCCAACCTCGGCGCACGGCACATCACCATTTCGACGTGCGGGGTCGTCCCTGGCCTGAAGAAGCTGGCGCAGGAGGGCATCCAGTTCGAGCTCTCCGTCTCGCTGCACGCGCCGAACGACGCACTACGGGACGAGCTAATGCCGGTCAACAGGAAGTGGCCGCTCGACGAACTGCTCGCCGCCTGCGCCGAATACACCGAGACGACCAAGCGAATCATTACCTTCGAGTACACCGTGATCAAGGGCGTCAACGACTCTCGCGAATGCGCGGAGGAGCTCGCGCGGCAAGTCCGGCGCGTTCCGATGGCGAAGGTGAACCTGATACCCCTTTCGCCTGTCTCGCACCGCCCTGACTTCAAGACGCCGGACGAGGCGACGATGCTGATGTTCCTGGACGTCCTCATGAAGCACCGCGTCCAGACGATGCTGCGTCGCTCGCGAGGCAAAGACGCTGACGCGGCCTGCGGGCAGCTGAGGCTGCGGAATCTGCGCGCTACTTGACCGCCGTCACCAGCCAATGCGGCATGGGCGGCGGAACAGGCTCTGCATCACCTGGCGTAAAGCCGGCCTCGCGCATCCACCCCTTCAGCTCCTCGTCGGAGAAGACCCATCCGTTCTCGGTCGTCAGCGCCATGTTGACGGCGAAGAGCGCGGAGAACTTCGGGGCAGTGTGGGTGGCGTCGGTCATCATGTCGAGGACGAACAGCCTTCCGCCCGACCTCAGGGCGCGGTGCGCACGCTTCAGGATGTCCACTATCTGCTCCGGGGACTCCTGGTGCAGTGCGCCGAAAATCGTCACGGCGTCATAGGACTCCGCCTCGTACTCGTCGGAGTGGTAGTCGCCGGCGCGGCATTCGATGCGGTCGGAGAGCCCGAAGCGCGCCACGTACCCAGCCGCCTCTGCGCTGATGGCCTTGAGGTCGACCGTGACCGCCTTAAGGCCCGGGTTCGCCTGGCACATTAGTATCGCGTACGCGCCAGGTCCGCCAGCGAGGTCCAGCAGCCTGCCGTCCAGCCCCTTCAGCATCGGGACAACGCCTTTGCCGATTCCCATCGCCCGCCCGAACATCGACGCGGCAAACGCCTTGGTGCGCGCGGCGTCCTCGCCGAGGTGTATCTCCGGGCGCTCCACAGGACGCCCGGTCTTCGCAAACTCCGCCAACTTGCCCCATGCCGGATACACGTCCCTGTTGTAGCGGATAGCCTTCGTCAGGTCTGCGGGGCCTCCAGGGACGAGGGCCGCCTTGCCTGCGGGCGTGTTGAAATAACGGCCGTCGCGCTTCTCGAGAAGGCCTTCTGCGACGCACGCGTCGAGCAGGAGGCGCATGCCGCGCGGAGGAGGCACATTGAACTCGCCGGACTCGACCCTGGCGAACACGTCCGTGTCTATGGCCGCGAACAGCACGGCGCTTCCGTAGTAAGCGCTGGCCAAGTCCACGATATCCTGAATCGACTTCACCTGAACACCTCCTTCATCAGGGCGGCGCACCGGCCGCAATGCCTGCAGTCGTTGGCGTCACGGCATCCGCGCACCTCGCGCCAGAGCGGCAGGTTCGCCCCGAACGCCTTGTTGTCAAAGCTCTTGGGGAACGTATGGCACGCGTCCATCAGGTCCGCGAGGTTCCCGTCGTACGAGTAGGTCGCGTAGGCGTTCAGCACCTCGACCGGATGCGGATGCCGCCGCGTCGCGAGCTTGACGACGTCGACGTGCCTTTCGTATTCCGGCAGGTCCTCCGGGCGCACCCACGTAGACCGCAGGAAGTCCTCGTAGCGTCCGTGCGCGTAATTCTCCTTGCAGATGAAGACGGAGAATCCGAACTGCTCGCCGACCTTCGACTGCGCGATGCGGTTGTGTCCGTGAAGGTTGTCGTGGAACGTCTGGTACGGGCACTGTCTGATGCAGCCGGAGTTCGCCTGCATGCCGATGACCTTTCCGTTCGCGTGCGCCCACTTCGAAAGGTCTTCGAGCCAGTCCAGCTCGCGGTGCCGCTCGCGGGAGGCGTAGAAAGAGTCGAAGAGATCCATCACCGGCTCGAAGCCGACCGTGCCGTGCACGCGGAGGTTGACGCTCCAGCGTATCTTGACGGACGGAAACTCGCGGCGGATCACCGACGCGATGAACGGCGATGTCGTCGTCACGGTGTCCGGGAAGAGCCCGGCCGCGTCCATCTCGCGCAGGTTGCGGGAGACGAAGTCCGACAGCTCCTGCGAAATCGCGATGTCTCCGTAGCAGTTGCAGTTGAAAAGCGTATCAAGCTCGACTCCGTTCGCGCGCGCCCAGCGGAGGTCGTCGGCCATCCGCGCGCGCAGCTCTGGGGTGAAGTCCGGAGCAGGCCGGCAGCTGAGCACGCCCGGCCACGCGAAGAACGTCTCTCGGATGCGGCCGAGGTGCGGCTCGCACGCCGCCCGGAAGTCGGCGTTGAGAAAGTGTCCGACCGCAAGCGTCCGCTTCATGTCAGCGACCACCTCCCCGTCCGCCGCGCCTGCCGCCTGGCCCTCGCCCGCCGCCGAAGCCGCCGCCGGGACCGCGTCCGCCACCGAAGCCGAATCCGCCGGAACCGGCGTTTTCGGTCGACCTGTATATGCCCTTTATCGTGTCGACGAACTCCTTCGCCTCGTCGCCCTGGAATCCGAGCGTCTCGGCCGTCGTGACGAGGAGGTTCTCGCGCTCGGCGCGGTTCAGCTCGCGGATCGATTCGTCAGTGCTGCGCATCTCCGCAAGTATGGCGCGGCGCTCGTCGCCCGTCATGTCAAGGGCGCTTCGCATTTTTTCGTCCAGCTCGTCGCGCCGTGCAATCATGCCCTGAAGAGACTCGTGCGTCTTGCGAGCCTCGGGGGACATCTTCGAAGTGTCGACCGACGCAAGGAAGTCGTACTTCGACTGTGCCTGCTCCAGCCGGCGCCTGCGGGCCTGCGCCATGCCGTTCGTCATCTGCGCGTAGCGCTCGGGATTCTCCCTCCTCAGGCGTTCCATATCCGAGCGGTAATCGCGAGGCCGCGGCGCCTGCTCCTCGCGCCGCGGCACATCCACCCGCTCCTCGACTTCGGCGCCGTTCTTGGCTGGCGCCGGGTCCATCTCCCTGTTGCGAGTGCGGCGAGAACGGTTCGACGCGCGTTCTCCGCCGTCACCCGCGTTCGGGCGTCGGTGGGCTTCCTCTTTCACCTCGGGTTCGGGCGCGGGCGCCGACGAAGACGGCGCGAAGCAGTATCCGATGGCCGCGCCCGCGAGGAACGTGACGGCGAACGGAATGAATGTCTTTGCGTTCATTCTCTGTTTCCTTTCACTTTAGAGGAAGCGTCCGAGACAGGGTGTCAGCTTTGCATCAGCGCCCGCCGCCAGGACCGCGTCCGCCGCCAAAGCCGCCGCCGGGACCACGTCCTCCGCCGAAGCCACCGCCGGGACCGCCAGGACCGCCGAAGCCGCCGCCGGGACCGCCGAAGCCGCCGAAGCCCTCCCTGTTGCTGGTTGCGTCCAGAATGCCCTGCACGGCGTCGGAGACCGCATTCGCCTCTTCGCCCTGGAGCCCCAACTCGCCGGCGAGGCTGTTGAAGAGGACGCCGCGCTCCTTCTGGTTGAGCTCGCGGATCTCGCGGCTCGTCTCGCCCATCTCGCGGAAGAAGTTGCCGCGCTCCTCTTCGGACATGTTGAGAAGAGACTCGTTGAGCCCCTTTTCGAGGTTGTTGCGCTTGGCTATCAGCTCCTGCAGGCGCGTGTGGGTCGCGAGGTCCTCCTTGCTCATGCGGGAGGTGTCGACCGACGCGAGGAAGTCAAGCTTGGAATTGGCGCGCTCGGTGCGGCGGGCGAGGAAGTCCTGGCGCATCTTGTCCATGCGCGCGTACTCCTCGGGATTGTCCTTTTTCCACTTCTCGAAGTTCGCGCGTATCTCCTCGCCGTTCGGCCAGCGCTGGCCCTCGGGGGCTGGACCTGCGCCGTTCTCGGGAACTTTCTGTTCAGTGGCCGCGTCCTTCTCCGCGAGCTGGCGCTCAAGCTCCTTGATCCGCGCGCGCAGAGCGTCGACGCTGCCCTTGTCGCTCAGGCCGACCTTGACGACCTTCGACTCTCCCTTCTCAGGCTCCGGGGTCACCTTCGCCTCTCCGCGCGGCACGCAGCAGTATCCGAGCGCCGCACCTACTACAAGCGCCGCAATCGGCACCGTGAAGTTCATCTTCATCATTGTTCTCCTTGTTGTTTTTGTTGTTTGTGTTTTTGTTTGCTGTCTTTCGAGCAGCTCTCGCGTTAAGCCTGCATCTGGCCGTCACCGGCCCACACCTGGCCCGGGGGGAGCCCCTGACCCGAAGTTCGTCGGCCCCATATAGGCGGCCCCCGTATTGTTTATAATGTCTTTTATCGTCGCGGTTATCACCTCGACGTCTTCGCCCTCGTAGCCAAGGGCTTCCGCTGTCTGATTTAGCAGGTTGTCCCTCTCCTGCGCGTTCAGCTCGTTGATCTCGCGGCTCAGGTCGCTCATCTCGCGCAGCAGCTCGGCGCGGCTCTCCCCTTCCGCGCCGGAATCGGCGATGCTGGATTCGATCCTGTCTATTATCGCCGCTCTGCTGGCAACAAGGCGCTGCAGCCGCTCGTGCGTCTCGCGCGCCGCGTGGCTCATGCGGGACGTGTCGATGGACGACAGGAACTCCATCTTCGACATCGTCCTGTCCTGCCTCATCGCGCGGAAGCGCGCCATGTTGTTCGTGACCCGGGCATATTGCTCCGGATTGTCTCTCTTGAGACCCTCCAGGAATTCGCCCGCATTGCGGGGCCCGCGCTCATGTTGTTCGGATACGGCGCCCCCCGGCGGAGGCGCCTCGTCCAGCTTGGCGCCTCGCTCCGCGAGCTGGCGCTCAAGCTCCCTGTTACGCACACGCAATGCGTCGACGACTGACTTGTCGCTCAAGCCGACCTTGACAACCTTCGTCTCCGGCCTCTCCGACTCCGGCGCCATCCCGCCTCCGCCGCGCGGGACGCAGTATCCGACCGCCACGCCCGCGAGGAGCGTAGCGACCGGCACTACTAGGTTCGTCTTCATCAATCCCGCCCTTTGTGCGTTGCCATGGCGCCAGAAACGCCGCCTCCGCTACTTGGCCGCCCCCTTGGGCGCACCGCCGCCGGGGCCGCCGTTGTTCTTCATCATGTCGAACATGCCCTTGGCGTCGTCGCCGGACAGTTCGCCGCCGTTCATGTCGTTGACCATGCCGCCAAGCGTCGAGAAGAGGTTGTCCTCGGTCGTGGCCGTGTATATTCCGTCCACCGTGTCCACGATCTCGGACGCATCGTCGCCGCTGTACCCGAGGACGTCGACCGTCCTGCGCAGGAGGGCCTTGCGCATCTGCCCGCCCCTCTTCTTTATCGCGCCAGTCGAAGACATGTACTCCATCGTCGCCTGCATCCGCTCCATCTGCGAGACGTCCAGCGAGAACAGCTTCGCCTGGAGCTCCTTCTGCTTGGCGAGCAGCCTCATGAGGTCGTCGTACGACGCCTTGTCCTCCTCGTTCATCCACGAAGTGTCAAGCGACGCGAGGAAGTCCAGCTTCGACTCGGTCGGATTGGTCAGCTTGGCGGCGAACTCCTTGAGGGACGCCCTGGCCTCGTCGGCGAGCTCCGGATTGTCCTTCTTCCACTTCGCGATGTCTTCGTCGATCTTCCCGAAGGGATCCTCCCCTTCCTTGGCTTCGGCCGGCTTCTTGGCGTCCGGCGCCTTGGCGTTCATCGCCTTCGCGAGGCGGTTGCGCATCTCCGCAAGCTCGCGAACAAGGCTCTCGTTCCGCTTGCGCAGCGACTCCAGCTCCGCGTTGTCGGTCGTCGCAGGCTTTGCCTCGGCGACTTTCTCCTGCTCCGCTGCCGCGGCCTTTTCGCCGTGCGGTGCGAAGTATCCAAGGGCCGCGCCGGCTACAAGCGCCGCAACCGGTACTGCGATGTTCACCATCTTCATCTTCTTTCCTCCGTTTTTGCGACAAGGCATTTTCGCCCGTGCGTTCCTTTTACCGTTCCTCTTCCGAAGAAGAAAAGCTCCGTCGGGTCGTAACCCGGTTTGTTGTGTATGTCGACATGGCTGGCCCAGTCGGGGGCCTCGCGTCCGTCCGTCCACCACTTGTACTCGCACCAGCTGCCCTTCTGCGCCAGAAGGACGTGGTCTTCGTCCGACGCCTCGAAGCCGCCGGAGGAGAGAAGGAGCCTTGCGGCGTCGTCCCTCTTCGGACCGTAGACGACGCAGACCTCATGGTCGCACATCGCGAACGCATCGGACTGGTAGAAATCCGGGTATGCCCGTCCCGCGACAGGCCGCGTGCGGAAAAGGCCCTTCTCTCGCAGGATTACGTTAGGGTGCACGGGGGCGGCCGTGACGGGCGTTATCTCGTAGTCGCCCTCCACCGAAAGCTCCGCGCCGCGCTTCGAGCAGATGTCCGCCAGCCGCTCCAGCTGCCGGCGGAGCTCCGCAAACGCCGCATTGTCCTTCGGCGATCCTGGCCCTCTCTTCTGCGCGGCGTAGTCCAGCGTCGGCAGGTACAAATACGCCTCGTCCACGTCATGTTCCCCTGTCAGCGCCTCAAACCAGTCGATGCAGGCGCGCCCGACCTTCGGGGACGACAGCGGCCCCCAGTAGCGCCACAGCGGGAAGCGCCCGAAACGGCGCTCTATCGCCTGCGCCGCCTCCGTCGGCTTCGTGTAGCAGCTCATCACCATGCCGCCGCCGTGCTTGTGGATCGGCGCGGGCGATATGATCGCGTCCACGCTCTCCCCGAGAGACTGCTGGAAGAAGAACATGCCGACAGTGCCGCCCTTCGCGCGGAAGTCCTCCCAGACCCGGCGGCCCTTGACGAGGCTTGCGGACTGCTCCCAGAACATCGGCTTGGCGAGATCGTCGAACCAGCGTCCGTTCGCGATCATCCCATGCCCGGACGGCGCGAGGCCGGTGCGCTTCGTCGCCTGCGCGACGCACGTCACGGCGGGGAACACGCTCGGCGCGGGCTCGAACCTGAGGCCGGCCATCGACTTGACGCCGTTCCTCTCAAGGACGCCCCATCCGAGCCCCGCAGCCATGACGTTCAGCTTCTTCATGACGCGCTCACCTTCGGGAAACCCCACTTGAACAGCCTAAGGACGACCAGCAGCCCAGCCCCGGCGAGAAGAATCGGGCGCATAGCCGCTGCGCGCGGGAACGCGAGCGCAAGTGCGACCAGAGCGATGAGCTGCAGATAGACGATGCCGCCGACAAGCATGCCCACGCGCCGCTTCTTCGCAGGGTCATTCTCCTCGCCTTCGGAATACATCGTCACAAGCGAGATGTAGAGCCACCACAAGACCGCAAGGCAAACCGCCCTGAACGGCCAAGATTCCGAAGCGCCGACACCCATTGCGCCGCAAGCCGCCGCACCAAGCATGACGTTCATCGCACGGCACAAGCCCATCATCCACCACTTCTTCCAGCGGTTGTAGAGAGTAACCCACACGATAAGGAGAATCGCGACCCGAGGCCAGGAGTTGCTTCCGAACAGCCCGCCGTCAAGAAGCCCTCCCATGTATGCGCAGAACAGAGCCGCTCCGAGACATGCCGTAGCGGCGGCCAATGCGGAATCCATCAATATCTCGCCGTCCGGTATCGGACGCCCCTTGTCCGTCTTGGCGCCCATTATGTCGTTCTGCACAAGCCCGAACATGTAGATGAACACGCTCGCGCCCGCCGCCCACCAGACAGGCGCCATCAGCCGCGCGATCCACCTAATGCCGAGCCCCGAAGAGTCCACCAGCCCCCAGCCTGCGGACAGCACGGCCGCCGCGCCGACGAGGACGTCGCCAGGAACCGTCGGCAGGTTCACCACGCGGAAGAGCCGCAGCCATGCAAGAATGCGAGAGGCGACAGACGCGGGACGCGAACGCCCACCGGCAAAACCGGCTATCACGTCCTTCGCCTCGGCGAGCGCGCGGCCCCGGTGCGAAATGGCGTTCTTCTCTTCGGCGGAAAGCTCCGCAAACGACTTGTCGTGTCCGTCGGGGACGAAGAGCGGATCGTATCCGAAGCCCTCGGCGCCGGACGGCGCGAGGGCGATCCTGCCGAAGCACTTGCCGACGACGACGTGTTCGCGCCCCTCAGGATCGACGAGCGCGACGGCGCAGGTGAAGTTCGCCGTGCGGTCGGACACCCCTTCCAGGTTCTTCAGAAGCAGCGCATTGTTGGCGGGCGTGTTCGTCGGCTCGCCAGCGTAGCGCGCACTCCGCACCCCAGGCGCGCCGCCAAGCGCGCGGACCTCCAGCCCGGAGTCGTCGGCCATGCACCACTCGCCCTTGTGCCGCTGTGCGATCGCCCGCACCTTTATAAGCGCGTTGCCGACGAAGTCCGGCGCCGTCTCCTCCACGCCCTCGGGATCGTCCGCGACCACCTCAAAGGCCGGAAGGATCTGCGATATCTCCCTAAGCTTGTGCTGGTTGTGCGTTGCGACGCAGAGCTTCATGCGCGGCTCCTCCGCGAGTAGTGGAAGTAGAGCGCAAGGTCCGTCGAGACGAGCGCCATGTCGACGAGATAGACGATGCACAGCCAGAGTTTCGTGCCTTCGACAAGATGCGAGGCGATTCCGCACATGTAGCCGAAGATTATGATGAACATGAACTGGGGGGACTTGCCGTCAACGCGCTTCGCCCTGTACGTGCGCCATATCGCGAACGGCCAGGAAAAGCCGAACGCGAACAGCATCGCGAACTCCAGTATCTCGGACATGGCGCTGGCTATACGTGTTCTCTTCCGAAAGTAGTTGGTGGACCGGGCGGGACTTGAACCCACGACCAGGAGATTATGAGTCACCTGCTCTGACCGACTGAGCTACCGGTCCAAACGTGAAGAATAGTTTACCAAATTCGGCGTGGCCGCGCAAGTGGC
>Ga0310696_10007703_pt1 | contig 12615 bp, 11 predicted proteins | sample AusTroGonzalo_MG_4_FD_203885 | JGI IMG/M metagenome (GOLD analysis project Ga0310696, IMG submission 203885) | Bovine rumen microbial communities from tropical cattle in Woodstock, Queensland, Australia - Gonzalo_02 (v2) (version 2) | ecosystem: Host-associated > Mammals > Digestive system >... | reverse complement strand
TAATCCATTCTCTTCTCGGCATTTATCGGCGAACTTTTGCATTAAGTCGCTGAGGCGAGGGATTGGGTAGAACTCCTTGACCTCTTCAACGGAAGCCTTGTTTCTGCGTATCAGGTCAGCGATATCCAATCCATACACCTCATTCAGGACGTTGAGAGCGAAGTCGTACAAGTTTATCATACGTTCCACGGAGCAATGAAGAGGGACGAAAGGTATGTAGACCGCAGTATCCTTATCTTCTTCAGTCTTTGCAGAGAGGGTCGTAAGAACGTCCTTAACAGCTTGTTTCCAAGCATTTATCTTGGCGTTCCTGAGTAATGGCTCCCTGTATTTGCGGCACAGGGAGATTATGGTGTCGTAGATTCTTGTCTCTATCCCATTCACTACGACCCCATACAGGAGTTGGTACACGTCGAAGGAAACGTCCCTGACGTCGGGCAGGAAATCAGTGTCGGTAATGTATCTCATACGCTCTGTAGACTTGGTTCCAAGGGCAAAGATAGCAAATAAACTTGAACTTATAAAACTTTACCTGACTTTTTCGTAAGTCATTGAGTATCAATACTTTTATTTGGGTTTGTCATTTTTTTCTTCCTATCTTTGCAACAGCGAACCCCCAAAAAAGCCGCCGTATGACCGCATTAAGTAAAAACGAAAAAACGCTCCTCGGGTTGGGCCTGTACGTGTCCCTGCCGATAAACGCTCAGGTCTTGTTCACGCAGAGCGAGCGCGACGTCCTGAACACGATACGCCACCTTAATAATATAGGTACGCGCCCTATCAGCCTCTCCCTCTTCAGGATTTACACGGGGCTATCGGACAGGACAATCCGCGACGCTATCAAGAGCCTCTTGACCTTGGGAGTGATTGACAAGGTGTCGGTCTGCAAGGCGGGCACGTACTACAAGGTGCTCTACAAGAAGTTCGGCGGAGCTATCAAGCTCTTGAACTTGGAGCGCAACCCCGTTTCCCGTCTCCGCCTTGCCGATTCGCTCAGGGGAGCAGGACACGAAATCAACGGCTCCTTGATTAGGGAGTACGAGAACAGCGAGTTTGATACAGGACAATAAATCTTTTATTTTCAATACGTTATGAAAACCACATTTTCAAAATCAACGGCGAACCTCGCCGAAGTCCTTCCCAAGGACTACCTTATCGCAAGTCTTAAGGACTTGTACAAGAAGGGTCTCCCTACGGGTCTCTACACGGGGGTAGACGCTCTTGACGACCTGTTCCGTCTTGATACCTCTCGCCTCTGTACGGTCACGGGTATTCCCAATGACGGCAAATCGGAGTTCGTGGACTTCCTCACGACGACCTACAACAAGAAGTATGGCCTCAAGACCCTGTACTTCTCTCCTGAAAATCAACCTGTTGCGGCTCACCTTGCCAAGTTGGTATCCAAGTTTACAGGCAAACACTTCGACAAGTCCTCCCTGACGGCGGACGAGGTTCAGGACTCGGTTAGTCATATCACTGACGATTTCTTCTTCTGCAACTATCAGCGCGTCGCAACCTCCAAGCAGATTCTCGAGGTCTCGGAGAGACTGATTCGGGAGGAGGGGGTCAAGATTATCGTTGTTGACGCGTTCAACAAGATTGAGAGCGAAAATGGAGTCGAGGATAACTTGCTCTATATCAGCAAGTTATTGGACACTCTCTGCGCCTTTGCTATCAAGGAGGATATCCTTATCATACTCGTAGCTCACCCCAAGAAAATGGAGGCAGGTCGTGTTCCCACCCCATACGATATCAACGGCAGTGCTAACTTCTTCAATAAGAGCGACTTCGTGTTTACGGTACAGCGTACGAGGCGGACTAAGGACGACACCCGCGTAATCATTGACGTCGGCAAGGTCAAGTTCTCGAACTACGGTAGTCAAGGCCGTGTAGAGCTTGAGTACGACAAGGCGTCGGGGAACTACTACGACCCTGCGGGAGGCGAGGTGGTCGTCAACCTCAACGACAACGACTTCGACGACGACGAGGAGTAGAAACCTGCCCGTATGCCCCGACGGGCTACAATATCGGGGCTAACTTTTTATAAATCAGCAATATACTATGAACAAGACAAGTTATTCTTTTTACAAGGTTCCTGACGAGGTGTTCAACGACCACCACCTTGCTCCCTCCGCGAAACTCGTTTTCGCCTATCTTCTTCGTAGGGAGAGCCTATTGGTCAGTCAGGGCAAATGCACCTTAGGAGATTGGTTCTCCTCAACCTACGAGGCAATGGCCTCTCCCCTCGGTAGAAGCGTAGAGAGCATTCGCAAGAGCGACCTCCCTCAACTCTGCGAGGCGGGCTTGATTGAGTCCAAGACAGAGCAGGGGTTCGACAGGAGGCAGTGGATTCCCTCGAGAACCTGTATGTTCAGGATTGTTTTCGGTATGACCCTTTAAGTTTCTAACGTTAAGATATGAAGAAAGTTAACAACACTACAAAGCGTTTCGCAGACGCGTTCAGTTATGCCTACCACAGAGCTTTGGTAGAGTACTGCTTCGACAATATTGGCGAGAATCTATACTACGACTTGGATATCCTCCTAAATAACAGAGGCCTTTTCTACGGATTCTTCCATAACGCTCGAGTGGAGGCCGAGATTACTTCCCATATTATCGAGAAGGTTGCCTTTCTGCTCGTTCGTCCCACTGAAGAGGTAGAGCCTGCCGTTCGGGACTACATAAACACCCACCACTTCGGTGGCTTATCCTACATTGACAACCTGTGGGAATCCTTCAACAGGTTGTGTCGCTAACATTTAGTATTCATTATCAATATGTTGGTATCTTATCAGTACGAGTTCGATAGTTGCCTTGAGGCGATTATCAACGACCCCACGGCGGTAGACGTGGACTACTATTTCTACCGAATGGAACAGCTCACGAACGCGCTGCGTGAGTATGTCTCCAAGGAGCAAGCAGCGCACAAGTACGACGACTATGAGTATAAGTAAGTCTCAGGCGTGGAGGCCTCCAAGGAAGTATCGGTCGTGGAAACCCTGCGTAGACAAGGCAGAGTTTCGAGAGCGGGTCAAGGCCTTGGCCGACCCCGAGCATTGGAACGAGAGGCAGTTCGAGATTCAGTTCTTCACTAGCTTCATACACCGCAGCTCGGTAAGCGACGAGGAGTATGAGCACTTGGTTGAGTGGATTGCCGACACGTTTTCGCTACCCTTCTAACAAGAGAGACGCCGCGATCGCGGCGTCTCTTCTATTTGGAGAACTTGTATATGCGTGGGTCAAGCTGCTCGAGGGTCTTTTGCAGACGCCTATGGGTCTTCTGTATGAGTTGGAGTTTCTTGACGTTCGCCTCATTCCCTGCGTGTCTTTCCTTCTCAATGGTCTTCTTCACGAAGCCGAGCCTTTGGGAGAGCTTGCTATTGCATTTTGCAAAGGATATGCGATACGCGTCTTGGGTCTTCTTGTCCTGCTTCAGGGTGGTGAGCTGCGAGACAATCGCGTCTTCAAGTACAACCAAATCCGCATTGGGTGGAACAGGAGTGTCCCTGAAAATGGTCTTGTCGAAGTATTCGTTGATAGCAGCATTCACTTCGTCCAAGTTCGTACCTGTCTTCGCTGACGCAGGCCGCTTCCCATTCTGTGCTTCCTGAACGGCCTTGAATAACGTTTCCTTCTGCATTTCGGCATAGTACTTCAAGGTTGTCTTGGTGGTACTATGACCGACGAGTTTGGCAATGACGCTCTCCTTGACACCCTTGTTATACAGGGTGCAGACGTAGGTGGTACGGCCGATATGAGTGTGGAGGCGCTTCTGTATGCCACAGATATCCTGTATCTCCTTGAGGTAGGCATTGTATTTTTGGTTGGTAAGGTGAGGGAGCTCGTAATCATACTTCTCGAGGATTGCCTTGCCGTCCTCCAACACGATTGCCGTAAACTTCTCCTTGGTCTTGACGCGTTTCTTCTCAATATAGATTTGTCCGTCCTTGGGATTGACCTTGAAGTCCTCCTTCTTCAGCAAATCCAAATCTTTGTAGGCCAATCCTGTGTAGCACTGCATTAGCAAAAGGTCTCGAACATTGGCAAGCCTCGGTATGTCGATTTTCTTGTCAGCAATCTTCTTGATTTCCTCAGGCTCGAGCCATACAATGTCCTTCTTCTCTCCCTTCGTCATTTTGTACCCTGCGTAGGGGTTGGATTTTATTTTGCCTCGGTTGAATGCGAGAGTAAAAGCAGCTTTCGTCCTTGCGTGGTAGTTGTAGATAGTAGATTGGTCAAGCCCCTGCTCCCGCAAGTAGAACTGCAGTTTGTTGACGTTTTGGATATCCGCTGTTTGTGCAGGGGTGGCGTCCGTGAAATCATTGGCAGCGTAAAACGCATTCTTGGCAAGGAGGTACTTCCCGAATGTTGCCATAACGATATCGCCTGAAATGAGTTTCTGCTTTTCGTTCCCTATGAGGTCTTCCCACATATCCCCAAGAGAGTATGCTTTGGAGACATATCCACGTTTAAGACAATCCTTCAAGTTGTCGGCGGTCAGCTCAATATCAGCAAACGCCATTCGCTGAACATAGTCGTCAACCAAGCGACGCTGATTTTCGCAGTATGACTTGATTGCGTTGGTCTTCTTGGACTCCATTGCCGCCTTGAAATCTTCAGGTTTTTCTTTTCGTTGGAGGTTGAGGTAGCACCTTTCTCCATTGATAACGATAGAAAGTTCAATAGGGGCAAGCCCTTTTTTGTTCATTTTAGAGGGCCGACAATAGAAGTTAATGTCGAAGGTTTGTCTCGTAGCCATACCGATTTCGCGTTAGTTCCAAGAGCTAAGGTAAGCTATTTTGGTCGCACTTCCAAGTATATGGTCGCAAATATTCGCCCAAACAGGGGCATTTGTGCGACTGATTTTAGGGATAGTAAAAATGAAAAACCCCCGTAGAGTGCTCTACAAGGGGTTTTTGGTTTTTTGTCGCGGAGAGGACGAGATTCGAACTCGTGGTACAGAATAACCCGTACGGCAGTTTAGCAAACTGCTGGTTTCAGCCACTCACCCACCTCTCCGGGGATCAAGGTCCGAAATCCGTTCATAGGAACGGGACTGCAAATATACAAACTTTTTGACAATCTGCAAGGGGATAAGCATTATTCTTCTGCCATCCGGGCTTCCCGCACGGGGATGGAGCGGCCGTCGCGGAAGGCGATGATGCGGGCCTCGGGGAAGCCCAGGCTGCGCACCAGGCTGAGCTGCGAGAGCGCCTCCCGGTAGGTGGAGAAAATGCCAACGGAATACGTGTAGCGCAGGTTGGCGCTCAGGCGCTCGTACACGGGGGACAGGCCGCCGATCTCCTCCAGCGTGGCGTGCCGCATGCTGGTGAACAGCTGGATCTGGTACACCAGCCCGGCCGGCAGGGTATTGTCCTGGGCGAAGCGGCCCACGGGCGCGCGGCGGAAGGAACGGTTCACGGCGGGCTGCGCCACCTTCATCTTGAGCTTCCCGCCCATCGGCTTTTTGGAAAAAGCGTAGCTTCGGTCCGCGCCCACCACTTCCCGGTCGTCGCTTTCGGAGGCCGATACCACCCCGGTCTGCAGGAAGGTCTGCTCCACCAGGCGGATCTCATAGTTCGTCTCCTCCAGCATTTGGCGCAAAGGCTGCAGGAGCGCCTCCTTGTTTCGGATTTGCGCCGTGAGGCTGGCCTTCTCTTCCTCCGCCGCGCGGGCCAGGCGGTCCCGCAGGGCGTCCAGCACTTTCTCGTGCCGATAGATGGAGTCCCGCAGCGCCCGTGCCTCGTCCATCTTGCGCTTGTACAGGCGGGTGTTGGTGTTGTTGGCGGTGATGTCCTCCATGGCCGACCCGTTGTCCAGCCGCGCGGGGTCCACCACCGGCCGGAGGGACTCGATGCGCACCAGGTCCTCGTGGTTCCGCACGGCCTTGCGGGAAGGAGACCGCTGGTACTCAAGCACGTAGATATAGACGCTGTCCGGCGAGCAGTCCCGGTTGGAGGCAAAGAGCGTGTATTCCTGGTCCTCCGTGTGCATGAGGAGGAAATCGTCGGCGGGGGAGTTGTAGGGGAATCCCAGGTTCACCGGGTCTCCCCAGCAGCCGGCCTGCCCGTCCCAGGTGGATGCATACAGGTCGTACCCGCCCATTCCGTAGAGCCCGTCCGACGCAAAGTAGAGCGTCTGCCCGTCCGGGGAGAGCATGGGAAAGATGTCACTGCCCGTGGAGATGAGCGATTCCCCCAACAGCTGCGGCGCCCGCCAGCAGCTGTCCAGGTTCCGGGTCATAAAAAGGCTGCGGGAACCGCCCCGGTCCGGCGCCGAATAATAAATGGTGTTCTCTCCCTTGGGGAAATAGACGGGAAAGCCGCCCAGGCTGTCCAGAACGTTGGGGGAGGGGTGCCAGGACTGGGATTTCAGCGGATAGAACAGAAAGAAATCCTTGCGGGAAAAGCGCTGGCGGGCCACTACGTGCGGGTCCGCGCAGAAATCCGTCATGTTCAGTGCGTTTTGCGAAAGGCTGATTTTCCGGTCCAATTCTTCCTGCTGGCCAGGCTGGAGCTGGGAGCCGGGTACGGAGAGAAAGCAGGAAAGCGCTTCTTCGAAGCGATAGGCCCTGTGCAGACTGTCGCCCCGGGCGATCCGATCCTTCGCTGTGGTCCGCTCCTGTCCGGACAGGGAAAACCCTGTCGCCAATAAGAGGCAAAATATGGAAAACAGACGCACACGCATAACTGAAAGAGCCTGCAAAATTAAGAAATAGTTAGGAGAAAGTGCGGTAAATCAGAAAAAAATCGTAAATTTGCACCCTATTTTGCCGAGAAGTATCAATAGAGTAAAATTTAAATAGAATTGAAATGCAAAGCAAAGGTTGGATCCGTTTTGTCGTGATTGCACTGGCCATCGCCTCCGTCTGGCAGCTTTCCTTCACCGCGGTTACCCGCATCCAGGAGAAAAAAGCTGCCAAAGCCGCTGAGGAACAGGCCCTGCAATTCGTAGAAGCAAACAACGTCGCCGCTGATGTCCGCGAGTATGTGCTGGACTCCGTGGCCAACATTCGGAACAGGGCTTACATCGACTCCCTGAACGCCGAAAAGGTATTTTTGGGTTATACCTACCAGAGCGCCAAGGAAAAGGAAATCAACTTGGGTCTGGACCTCAAGGGTGGTATGAACGTCATGCTGCAGGTGCAGCTGGAGGACCTGGTGAAGGCCCTGTCCGGCAACAGCACGGACCCTGACTTCGTCGCCGCCCTGGAAGAGGCTAAGAAGAACAACGTCAACTCCAGCGCGGACTTCATCGGCCTGTTCCAGGACGCCTGGGACAAGCAGGCTCCCGGCCGCCGTCTGGCAGAGATTTTCGCCACCTACGAACTCCGCGACAAGGTGTCCAACGAGGCCACCAACGCCGAGGTCATCTCCGTCATCCGCAGCGAGGCCAAGAGCGCCGTTGACAACTCCTTCAACGTGCTCCGCAACCGTATCGACCGCTTCGGTGTCACCCAGCCCAACATCCAGCAGGTGGGCAACTCCGGCAAGATTCTCATCGAACTGCCGGGCGTGAAGGACCCTGAGCGTGTGCGCAAGCTCCTCCAGGGTACAGCCTCCCTCGAATTCTGGCCCACCTTCCAGGGCAGCGAGGTTGACCTTAATGCCGTAGACGCGCGCGTGAGCGAGGTCCTCGCCAACCTGGGCGACAGCACCGCCGTGGCCAACCCGCTGTTCCAGGTGTTCCAGCCCACCGGTTGGGACAATGCCTGCCTCGGCTTTGCCACCGGCGTGGACACCGCCACGGTGAACCGCTACCTGGCCCTGGCCGCCGATGTCCTCCCGCAGGGCTTCCGTGGCATGTGGTCCGTCAAGCCCACCGAATTCGTGAAGGGCGCCAACCTCTATGAGCTCGTCGGCATCAAGGCTACCTCCCGCGACGGCAAGGCCCCGCTGGACGGTGGTGTGGTCACCGACGCCCGCGTGAACTTCAACGGTGCGCAGAAGGGCGGCAGCGGTGCCCCCTCCGTTTCCATGACCATGAACGCCGAGGGCGCCTCCATCTGGGCCCACCTCACCAAGGACAACATCGGCAAGCAGGTCGCTATCGTCCTGGACGGCCTGGTGTACTCCTATCCTACCGTGAATACGGAAATCACCGGCGGTTCTTCTGAGATCACCGGTAACTTCGACGTGCAGGAAGCCGAAGACTTGGCCAACGTGCTGAAGTCCGGTAAGCTGCCCGCCCCGGCCACCATCATCCAGGAGCAGGTCGTGGGTCCTACCCTCGGTGCCGCTTCCATCAAGGCCGGTCTCATCTCCTTCCTCATCGCCTTCTGCCTGGTGCTCATCTACATGGTGCTGTTCTACCAGGGTGCCGGTCTCATCGCGGACGCCGCCCTGCTGTGCAACGTGCTCCTGCTCTTCGGTGTGCTCGTGAGCTTCGGCGCCGTCCTCACCCTGCCCGGTATCGCCGGTCTGGTGTTGACACTGGGTATGGCCGTGGATGCCAACGTGATTATCTATGAGCGTATCAAGGAAGAACTGGCGGCCGGCAAGGGCTTCTCCCTGGCTGTGCACGACGGTTACAAGAACGCTTACTCCGCCATCATCGACGGTCAGGTGACCACCCTCCTCACCGGTATCATCCTCTATGTGTTCGGTTCCGGTCCCGTCCAGGGCTTCGCCACCACCCTCATCATCGGTATCCTCACCTCCGTGTTCACCTCCATCTTCGTGACCCGCATCATCTTCGACGACCGCATCAAGGCCGGCAAGACGGTGTCCCTGTCCAGCAAGTTCACGGAGAACTTCCTCAAGCACACCAAGGTCGACTTCATCGGTGCCAAGAAGTGGTCCTACCTCATCTCCGGCATCCTCATCGTCATCTCCATCGCCAGCATCAGCTTCAAGGGCTTCAGCTACGGTGTCGATTTCACCGGTGGCCGTACCTATGTGGTCCGCTTCGACAAGAGCGTCACCGCGGAAGAGGTCCGTTCCAGCGTGGAAGCCGTTTTCGAGGAAGCGGCCCGCGGCGCCGGCATCGACCAGTACTCCGTGGAAGTGAAGCAGTTCGGTGGTGACGCCCAGATGAAGATCACCACCCAGTATAAGAACAACGACGAAAGCACCGCCGTGGACGCCGAGATCGAGCAGCTGCTCTTCCAGGCTCTCAAGGGCTTCTATGCAGAGGATATCACCCTGGCCAGCTTCAACTCCACGCTGGAGAACCCCAACGGTATTATCTCCTCCGATAAGGTGGGTCCTACCATCGCCCGCGACATCACCCGCAGCGCCTTCATCGCCGTGTTCCTGGCCCTCCTCGTGATCTTCGGTTACATCGCCTTCCGCTTCAAGGGTTGGACCTGGGGTCTGGGCGGCGTGGTCTCCCTGGCTCACACGGCCCTCATCGTGATCGGCTTCTTCTCCCTGTTCAACGGGATCCTGCCCTTCAACCTGGATGTGGACCAGACGTTTATCGCGGCCATCCTGACCATCATCGGTTATGCCATCAACGATAACGTGGTGATCTTCGACCGTATCCGTGAGCAGCGCAGCCTGCACCCGAAGGACGACTTCAAGACGACGGTGAACACGGCCCTCAACGCCACCCTCACCCGTACGGTCAACACTTCCGTATCCACCCTCCTGCCTATGCTGGCCATCGCCATCTGGGGTGGTGAGAGCATCCGCGGTCTGGCCGTGGCCCTCTGCCTGGGTGTGATCATCGGTACTTACGCTTCCATCATGATCGGTACGCCGGTGATGTTCGACCTCACCGCCGCTGCCGCCCGCAAGAACGAAAGCAAGTAATCTATAAGCCTTTAGGCTTTCAGGGAGGGCACCCTCGGAAGGGGGTGCCCTCTTTTCTTTTGTGCTTTTTGCGCTTTTTGACACCGGATTCGGTAAAAATGCGTATCTTAGAGGAAAACTAATAACCTGGGACCGATGCGCCTGTTGTATATCACGGACTATACGGAGCAGTTTGCTTTCCGGCTTTTGAGGGGAATCCAGCGCTACTCGCAGGATTCCGGGGAACACTGGGTGGTGTGCCGCATGCCGGCGCACTATCTGCGGCAGCAGGGGGTGGAGGACGTGGCAACCTGGGCGGTCCAGTGGCGCGCGGATGTGGTGATCGGCCAGTTCGAGCCCGACGATCCCGTGGAACTTTTCCGGGAAAAAGGCATGGTGGTGATGGCCCAGGACTATATCCGGCCCTTTTTGCAAATCCCCAACATCACGGCCGATTATGAGAAAATGGGCCGCATGGCGGCGGACCGTTTCATGTCCCGCGGCTTTAAGAATTTCGCTTTTTTCGGGAACAACGGCATGTGCTGGAGCGACCGGCGCCAGAAGGGTTTCAAGAACCGGCTGGAGGAAGCCGGCTTTAAGAATAGCATCTACGTGTACGACCGTCCGCGCATAGAGAATCTGTGGTATTACAATCAGTCACTGTTGTCCAACTGGCTGTCCTCGCTCCCCAAGCCGGTGGCTATCATGGCCTGCGACGACAACCAGGGGAGCATCCTGCTGGAAGCCTGCAGCCTTCTGGGCTTCCGGGTGCCCTTCGACGTGGCGGTCATCGGCGTGGACAACGACCCCATCCTCTGCGTCATGTCGGACCCGGCGCTTTCGTCCATCGATGTGGATATCGAGACCGGTGGCTATCAGGCGGCCGCCATGGCGGAGCGGATGGTCCGGGACCCTTCCTTTGCCGGAGAGGACATTGTCCTGCAGCCCCTTTCCGTGGTGAGCCGCATGTCTTCCAACGTTTTTGCCACAACGGACACGGCCATCCACGCCGCCCTGCTGTTCATCAACGAAAACGTAGAGCGGAAAATCCTGGTCAGCGACGTGCTGGAACACGTTCCGCTGTCCCGCCGGCTGCTGGAGCAGCGTTTCCTGAAGGAGACGGGACTAACTATTTATCAATATATTACGAAGCTGCGGATGGAGCGCTTCGCCCAGCTGCTGCTGTCCAGCAAGGACTCCATCTCCGTCATCGCCGCCCGCCTGAACGAGCCCGACACCAAGAGCATTTCCCGGCGCTTCCAGGCCATCAAGGGATGTACTCCTTCGGAGTATCGAATGCGATATTTGCGCAAATTGGGAGGATAAATACGCAATTTTAGTGTTTTCGATAAACCGAGCGCGTTATCTTTGTGGTAACTAACCTAATAAGATAATGATTCTCGGTATTGACATCGGCGGAACCACCATCAATCTTGGCCTGGTGGACAAGAAGGAAGTGGTGAAAAAAGTCACCGTTCCCTCATTCGAAAAGAACGCGACGCAGTCCCAAACCCTGGATTATTTGGGCGACCGGATTGCCGAATTCCTGGTGCCGGGTGTTGAAAAAATCGGCATCGGCGTTCCCTCTGTCACAGACCCCGTAAAGGGGATTGTCTATGATGCCGTCAACATTCCTTCCTGGGATGTCGTCCCGCTCAAGGAAGTCTTGGAAAAACGCTTCGGCATCCCTGTCTTTGTCAATAACGACGCCAATTGCTACGCCGTGGGCGCTGCCGCCCTGGTGAAGCAGCCGGCCCACGTGGTGGTGACCGTCACCCTGGGCACCGGCACGGGCGTGGGCATCGTCTCGGACGGCGTCCTGTTCGCCGGCACGCACTGCGGCGCGGGCGAAATCGGCGCCCTGCCGTATCTGGACAGCGATTACGAGTCCTATTGTTCCAAGAAATTCTTTACCCGCCAGGGACTCGGCGGCAAGGAAGTCAGCATGGCGGCGGCCGCCGGCGACGCCAAGGCCCTGGCCGTCATGCAGGAATTCGGCACCCACCTGGGCGCCTTCCTGGCCGTGGTGATGTACGCCTATGACCCGGACTGCATCGTCATGGGAGGCGGCATCGCCCATTCCTTCCCGTATTTCATCGACGCCCTCTGGGCCTCTCTCCGCCAGCGTTTCCCCTATGCGAAACCCCTGGAAGACCTCCGTATCGAAGCCATGCCAAATGAAGATGTCGCCCTCGTCGGGTCGGCCTCCTTATAAGCCCCGTAACCATTATGAAAACAATTTCTTTCCTTTTGTCCGTATTGATGATGATCGGCTGTGCCTCTTCCCAGGCAGGTCCCCTTTCCCAGTGGACGATGCAGCAGGAAGGCTCCGCCCAGAGCTATCAGGTGGAAGTGCCCTGCACCGTGGCCGGCGCCCTGCACCAGGCCGGTGTGTTCGGCCAGGATATCTATGACGGCCTCCGCTATAAGGAGCTGGATACCACGCCCTTCGACACGCCCTGGGTGTTCACCACCCGGTTCGCCGCCGAAAAAGGCAAGCAGCACGTGCTCCGCTTCGAGGGCCTGAACTATTTCGCCGACATCGACCTCAACGGCCAGCGCATCGCCTCGTCGGACACCACCTTCGGTCCCTACTGCGTGTGGGAGTTCGACGTGACCAAACTGGTCAAACGGAACAATACCCTCAAGGTGACCCTGCGGAAGGCCCCCAAGGCCTGCATGAACGCCGGTTACGTGGACTGGAACCCCGCTCCGCTGGATGAGAGCATGGGCATCTTCCGCCCCGTCACCCTCATCTCCACCCCGGATGTGCAGGTGCAGGACGTGTTTGTGAAGCCCCAGCTCAATGAGACCCTGGACGAAGCCCGGCTCACCGTGGAAGTCACCCTGGTGAACCGCAGCGCCAAGTCCGTGGACGGTG
>Ga0310696_10007702_pt1 | contig 12616 bp, 15 predicted proteins | sample AusTroGonzalo_MG_4_FD_203885 | JGI IMG/M metagenome (GOLD analysis project Ga0310696, IMG submission 203885) | Bovine rumen microbial communities from tropical cattle in Woodstock, Queensland, Australia - Gonzalo_02 (v2) (version 2) | ecosystem: Host-associated > Mammals > Digestive system >... | reverse complement strand
TCACGTGACATGTCCGAGGGCTTGTCGTGGTTCGTGGACAATCTAATCGATCGTAAAGACAAGGCCGCTTGCGTTGTTATTGACGGTAAATCGAACGCTGAAAACTTGCGAAACAAACTGATAGCCGAGGGATTCAGCAAGAAGGCTGTGAAATGCTTGAGCACGTCAGAAGCAATCACGGCGAACTCGATGATTGACAACGCTGTTAAGGAACACGCGCTACGGCATTACAGCCAACAGCGGCTTAACGATAGCGCCACCAAATGCGCTAGGCGCGATATCGGCAGAAACGGCGGCTTCGGGTTCGATTCGACCGAGGACGCAGACGCGACGTTGATTGAAGCATGTGCAGCAGCGCTATATGGAGCGATGACAACGAAACGCAGACCAGGTAGAAAGGCGGTAGTGCGTTGATAGACATTACCTATCAGATTGCGGCGGCGAATGGATTACGCGGCAATGACCGCGAAATCGTTTTGCGACTTGTTAAAGCATGGCGCGATCACTTCGACCGCAACATGAAGCGGCATTGCTACTACCTGATGCATAACAGGCTGGTGGACTTAGGCATCAGCATCCCGCCAAGCCTACGTAACCTCGATGCGGCGTGCGGATGGGGTAAGAAGGTCGTAGACGTGATGGTTGAACATTCAAAGTTCGACGGTTTCACGATTGATGACGAAGCAGCACAGGCCGACATTAACCGCACGGTGCGCGAGAACAAGCTGCGCACGCTTTACCGCAAGGCAACTACGAGCGCGTTAGAGCAATCGTTCAATCTGTATTTCGTAGCCGACGTGGACGGCAGGGCGCGTGTGCGTGCTTATCCTGCTAACGCAAGTGGCGTGCTATGGGATGATGCGCGTCAAGACCTCGAAGCGGCGATGTTCGTAGTGGACGTTAGGCGCGATAAGAACGGCGTTGAAGTCCCGTCGTGGATTAACGTCGTGCTGCAAGACGCATTGATCCGCATCCGCAAAGACAGCGGTGCTTACTACGCTGAATATTCGCCACATGGCTTGAACCGTCTGCCAGTGTTCCTAGCGGCGCACGAAGCAACGCTTGATAGGCCGTTTGGCGCTTCACGCATCACTCGTGAGGTGATGGGCTACATTGACAGCGCGGTACGCGAGAACATCAACGAGGAAATTGCCAGCGCTTTTGCAGCGTCCACGCAGAAATACCTACTCGGAACGGACGGTGATCCGTTTGCAATCACGGATAGGTGGAGCGCGTTCATCGGTTCGATATTCAACATCGACGCAACCGAAGACGGCATAATCCCGCAATTCGGGCAGCTTCCGCAGCCAAGTATGCAACCGATGACCGACCACTTCCGCAACCTATGCGCAAAGATGAGCGCGGCAACTGGTATCCATGTATCGCAGTTCGGCGTTGTCCACGACCAGCCGAGCAGCGCAGAAGCAATCTACGCTGAAAACTCGCCGCTTATCAACAAGGTCAAGACGTGGCACGACGATATCACTGATACGATGATTGATATCGCGATAGCGTGCATAGCAACTAACGAGAGCGTCGATTTCGATACTGTTGCAAATCGCGGTTACAACATCCTTCCGCGTTTCGAGAATCCAGCACAGCCGACACTAGCGCAGATGACGGATTCCAACGTCAAGATTGCCAGCGTGGAGCCGATCTACTCCAAGACGCGCACGTTCTGGCGCAACCAGGGATTCACTGACGAGCAGGTTGAAACCGTGCTCAACGAGATGGCGCAGGCTGAGAAAGAGCAAGCCACTAACGACGCGATAAGCGCAATATTCGGGACGGTGGACAATGACAACGGTAATACCGCGTAGCTACATCGAGAACTATTCGAAGTCGCTGAACATGATTTCAGATACTGCGAAATCGCGACTTTTCGGAGCGCTTGAACAAGTGGACTACACGCGGCCAGCCGCAGAGGTGCGCGATGCTGTTATCACGATTATGCAGGCCGCTTGCGGCGCGTCAACTGACGTTACGGCGCGGCTTGCTGCTGATTTCTACGATGGTTTGCGCGTTCTCATGGTTGGTGAGCGCATGGGCGCTGTTGCCGATTCGATGCGCAATCCTGATGCGACCGATGGCGCTGTGCGTGCTTTTATTCAGACGATAGTTGACGGCGGCGAAACCGATTCGTTCATAAAGCAATGCGCTAGCAGACTCGATTACGAGAACAGGAAAGCGGCGAATTTATGCGTCTACGAGAACGCGAAAACAGACCAGCTCAAGCCGAAGTGGGCGCGAATTCCGCAGGGCGATGATACGTGTTCGTACTGCATCATCATGGCGTCGCGCGGTTTTGTGTACGGTGATGAAGATATGGCGAGTCACACGCACGAAAACTGTGATTGCAGAATTGCTCCAAGCTGGGAGTCTGATGCAGAAATCGAAGGCTACAAAGAGAATCTTGCAAGCTATAAAGCCGTGTACGACGCAGCGCGAGATTTACTCAGAGACGATGACAAGCCGGAAGAGCTACGGCTGAGAATTGAAAGCGCTAAGAACAAACACATCGCTGACTACGAAGCTGGCAGAACTAAAACAAAGTGGACAGAGCTAAACGAGCTGACTATCTGTGCTCGATGGCTTAATCCTCAGTTGCATTAGAGCAATGCGAACAACCTAGTTAAACAAGCGTCCGCACGGGCGCTTTTTTATTGCGCTAGAAAGGAAAAACGATGAAGCACGCGCTTTACAGCGGTAACGCTGCCGTATACGGCGATATGGAAATGGCGGCTAAATCGCTCGTTGCGAATAGCGACGTTGATAAAATCTATTTCCTTATCGATGACGCAGAGTTTCCGCGAAAGCTGCCGGATGTTATCGAGTGCATCGACGTGCGTAAACAGAAGTATTTCCCGAAGGGCTGCGCAAACATCAAGACGAAGTTCTCGTACATGTCGCTGATGCGTGCGGCGCTTGCGCTCATGCCTGAGCTGAAGCACATCGACCGCATATTGTCGCTCGATTGCGACACGGTAGCCATCAAAGACGTATCCGATATCTGGAATATGCCGATTGACGGTTGCTATTTCTCCGCATCGAGCGAACCACCACGATGCCATAACGGGCTTCTCTACTGCAACACTGGCGTTACGTTGTACAACCTTGAAATGCTGCGTGACGGCAAGGCCGAGGAAGTTGTCCACTGTCTGAACGTGCAAGCGTTCCATAACATCGAACAGGATGTTTTCAGCTATCTCTGCCAAGGGCGCATCCACGACATGCCAAGCGAGTACAACGCAACGAAATGGACTATTAGATGCGCGTTCCCGAAGCTTGTGCATTACGCTGGTATCAAAAGCGACGTGTGGCACACATACGAAGAGCCACACATGTACCGTAACATGACATGGCAAGAAGCGATGGAACTTCACGCCAAACACTCTTAGAAACAAGCGGCTGCACAGTCGCTTTTTCATATAGGCCGTCACGGTGGCATACGTGGCGGTTTTTCATTTCATGCCCTGCACAGGGCGAAAAGACGAGCCGCACGGCTCAGAAAGGCGGTTGCTATGGCCGACGAAAGCAAAGTGGACGTAACCGAGTTTGATAATCCTGCACAGGATGATGACAAGGATTACAAGGCGCTGTACGAGCAAGCTATCAGCGAATCGCGGAAGTGGGAGAACCGCTCCAAGGCGAACGCTGAGAAGGCCAAGAAGTACGACGAGCTGGAAAGCGCGAAGAAATCCCTCGAAGAGCGCGTGAGCGATATCGAATCGCGCAATAAGGCGCTCGAAGATGAGAAGGCGCGTGCTTCGCTCGTCAAGCAAGTCGCTGCTAATACGGGCGTGCCTGAATCAATCGTGTCCACGCTGTCTGCCACAGACGAAGAAACCATGACGGCGCAAGCAACGGCAATCGCAGAAAACTACAAGACACCTGGCGGCGCACCGAAAGCGCCTGAAGCTGGGAAGTTCCATAAGAGCGATGACGGCGAAATTGACGATAAGCGCAAGTTCGTGCGTCAGCTGCTCGGCAATTAAACAATACAGAAAGAAGGTTAATCATGACTACGCCTACCGCACTTCAGACTAGCGGCGTTGTTCTTCCTCGTTCCGTTGCCACCGTCATTACTGGCAAGGCGAAGGACACGTCTACCATTGCAGCGCTGTCACCGTCGAAGCCTGAACTCTTCAACGATGAGACTTACCTTGTCTTCACCGGTAATTCTGAAGCCGAAGTGGTTGCCGAGGGTGCTGCGAAGGATTACTACGAGCAGACCGCCACTCCCATCGTCGCTAAGCGCGTGACGGTTCAGACCACGACCCGCGTATCCAAACAGCTCAAGTGGGCTGACGAGGATAGCCAGCTCGAAATCATCGACGCAATCCAGGAAGACCAGGCATACGCAATCGGTCGTGCGCTCGATTACATCGTCTATCACGCCATCAACCCGAAGTCTGGCGCTGCGCTTGACGGTTTCACTCCGCTTACCGCCATGACTGGCGTTAACGACGTGTACCTCGGCGCTGAAATCGCTTCTGCGACCAACGCACAGCTCATTGCGTCGTTTGATAACATGGCAGGCGGCGTTAACGAGACTTACGACATTAACGGCTTTGCGATGGCTAAGGCTTATGCGAACGCTCTCCGCAAGATTCGCACTTCCGACAGCCTTCAGCGTCTGTATCCGAACATCCCGCTCAATCTCAAGGTTGGCGAGTTCGAAGGCGTTCCCGCTGCCTGCTCGTCCACGGTCAACGGCGGCCTTGCGCTGACTCCTACCAATGTTCTCGCTGTTATGGGCGATTTCTCGCTCATCAAGTGGGGCATGGTGCGTGACATGATGGCTGAGGTCATCGAGTACGGCGATCCCGACGGTCAGGGCGATTTGAAGCGCTACAACCAGATTGCATACCGCACCGAAGCCGTTCTTGGCTACGCGGTCGTTAACCCGTCTGCGTTCTCGGTTCTCTATAGCGGCGAAGAGCCTGAGTATTCGTAAGGGCGATACACCATGGAAAAGCAAGTCAAAGCGCGTGTAACCGTCGCATTCACCGACAAAAACAACCTGATGAACGCTTATAGCGTGGGCGATACGTTCGAAGGCATCGAAGAGCGCGTGAGCGAACTTGCTAACGGCGGCTATGTTGAGAAGATCGACGAGCCGAAGACAGCACCGCGTAAGCGCAAGGCACCGCAAAAGGAGGGATAATCATGCTCACGTTCGCTACTGTCGAAGACTTGGAAAGCGGATGGCGCGAGCTGACCAACGAAGAGCAGGAAATAGCTCAGACACTTCTTGAGCGTGCGTCGGCTAAGATTCTACAGGCCATGCGCAGGCATCGCGTAGAAATCGACGTTAGCGACGAAGTTCAGACGATTAACCTCACGGCGGTAACTTGCAACATGGTCAAGCGCGTGTTTAACGCACCAGGGAACGGCGTACAGTCTATATCGCAGGGCATCGGCGCAACTAGTGCGTCCATGACGCTGCTCAACGCCGATGAGTCGCTTTACATGTCGAAGTCCGATAGGGAATCGCTAGGGCTTGTTGGCGGCATGAGCCGTTATCGCAGCATTCAAGCGAGCACCTATGCCGACGAAGCGCCTATGCTCTGCCCTGGCGTACCGTTCAGCCTTGCTACGATGAAGGCGGTGGACAATGGCTAGCGTCGCTGACATGCCGCTCATCATCGACTGCTGCTTTTGCAACCAGACGGTGACGCTGTACAGCTATGCAAACGGCGCTGTGACGCGAACTGTCCACTCAAATGCGTATCACGAACGCACAGAGAAGCAGGTTGTCGATGAGCGCGGGTCACGTGTCGAGAACGAGCATCTAATCGTCATTCCCGGCAATGTGTCGGTGAACGTCGGAGATCGCGTCTATCTAGGCACGGGCGATGCCGTTGGCAATGACGTTGCTGCATTCTGGCGCGGTTTCATCCCGTCGAAAGATGCAAACGTCGTGATCGTGCGCAGCGTTTCGTATCGTCACTGGCAAGGGCAAGTTGCTCACGTCGAGATACGGGGGTAGCCATGCCTAAGTACAAGATGCGCGTGAAAATCGACAACTACGGCGTTATCAAGCGCAATCTGGGCGTAAACGAGCAAGGCCGCGTGCAGCGATTCGTAACTGATGAGGTGCTCACGCGGCTTTTGCCGTACATCCCGAAGCGTTCCGGCACGTTGCGCTCTATGGCTAATAAAGTCTCGCCTACGCAAATTAAAGTCACCAGCCCATATGCGCGGGTGCAGTTTTTCGGCGTGACCAAGCACGGCGCACCGTTCAACTACAACCTTGCAACGGGCGGCGCTAAAGCTGGCTCTCATTGGGATAGGCGGTTACTGCAAGACGAGGGCAAGGCGATTATCGCCAAAACGAACAAATTCATCAGGAGTAAGTAGCTATGGCAGACGATACGCAACAGACAGCACTTGAGAAGATGCGTGCGTTTTTGGCTACGTATCCTAACTACAGCGTGCTTTCACAGCTGACAATCGACTACACCGACAAAGTTCCCGATTGCGCTGGCCTGTTTCCAAGCGGACTTGTGGAAATCTCTCGGCGCAGGGACGTGCTCGGCGGGTGTGAAGTGGATAACCAGTATAACTTCGCGCTGTATACCAACTTCGAGAAATCACCAGGCGAGGACGAAGGTGCAACGGCTAATGCCGAGTGGACGAACGACTTCCAGCTGTGGATTCAGCAACAGTCGATTGCCGGCACAGCTCCGACGTTCGGCGATATCCCGCGCAACGAGTCCATGACCGCTGAGAACGGCGAGATTTACGCGGCGTTCGATGAGGGAACCGCGTTGTACGTCATCAGGATTTCAGCAAATTTCACGCTGTGCTTTTAACATCACAAACCACAACTGAATAAGGAGTGACTAGCAAATGACTGCTACCACCATGAACACCACGGCTGGTCAGACCATTGCACGTGAAGCGCTCATTTTGTATCTGAATACAAGTACGACTTCCACGCCTACCTGGTCTGCCATCGGCAAGCGCGTCGAGGATGCAAGCCTTGATTACGACTGGAACGATTCGAACGTCCAGGACATTCTAGGCAACGTCTACGCCATGATGCGCAAACCCGTCATCACCGAAAGCTTCGACCCGTACTACCTGGATTCTGGCGATGCCGCCATCGCTAAGATTTGGGACTTGGCAGTTGTCCAGCAAGACGCGCAGGCGTTGTGCAACCTGGACTTACTGCTCGTCCACTTCTACGGCGGCTCTGCTGCCACTCCGTTTGCTGAGCGCTACCCGTCTTCGATGGTCAAGATTACAGGTCTCGGCGGCGAGGGCGGCGGCAACCTTGAGATGCCCATCGAAGCTACTTTCGGCGGCGAGCGCGTCATCGGAACGGCTTCGAGGACTTCGGCAGGTGTTGTCACGTTCACCGAATCAGCTTAACAACACACAGATAAGGGGCATATTCCACGATGGCTACTAAAGAACTCAATTTCGACACTGGCCTAGTCGATTACACGATCAACGGCTGCGCACACGTCCGCTTCAATCCCGCTGATATCTCGTTCACGGAGCGCTTCTACGACACATTCATGCAACTCGATGGACAGCAAGACGAATTTCAGAAGCGCATAGACGAAATCGGCGATGACAAAGCGGAATTTTTCGCATATGCGCGTGAGCGCGATTACGAGATGCGCAAGCTGATTGACTCGCTTTTCCACGATGGCCTGTCTGATGAGATTTTCGGCGAAATGTCCACGTATGCCGTCGCTGACGGTATGCCCCTTTGGGTGAACTTCCTTTTCGCGCTGGCGCAGGAAATCCGCGATGCTTACGACGAGGAAAAGCGCAAGCAAGACCCGCGTCTCAAGAAGTTCGACAGCCAGCACGAAGAGCTTCTTGCCAAGTATCGCAAGGCCACGACCAAACGATGAGCAGCTACGATTTGCCGATGAGCGCTAGCATCGGTGGGCGAACGTACAGCATCAGGTCTGACTACCGTGCTGTCCTGGATATCATCGAGGTATTTAACGACGCTTCGATTTCCAACGAGGACAGAACGCTTATCGTGCTGACCATCTTCTACGAGGATTTCGAGACGATGCCGTTTAGCGATTTCAACGAAGCGCTCGAATACTTGCGCTGGTTCATCAACGGCGGCAAGGAAGTCAAAGACGAGGGCAAGAAGCCAATCCTGATGAACTGGAAGCAGGATTTCCAGCTCATCGTTTCGCCCATAAACAAGGCGCTCGGCTACGAAGTCCGCGCGGCTGAGTTCGTACATTGGTGGACGTTCCTGGCGGCGTACATGGAAATCGGCGATTGCATGTTCGCGCAGGTCGTGAGCATCCGCAAGAAACGCAAGTCCGGCAAGAAACTCGATAAGCAGGACAAGCAGTTTTATCGCGACAACTTCGACCTGGTTGAGTTGAAGGTCGAGGAAACCGAAGAAGAGAAGGCCATTTTCGAAGAGTGGCTAACGTAGGAGTGGACAATCGTGGCTACAGACGGTTCTATCACGTTCTCTACGAAGCTTGATAACTCGGAGCTGGAAAAAGACATTGCCAACACCGAGAAGAAAATCAAGGAGCTGGAAAAGGCGCTTGAACAGAGCGAGAGCGACCGCAACGTAATAGTTGAGAAGCTTGAAGCTGCCGACAAAGCAATCAAGGAAACCGAACGCAACATCGAGCAGTTGAAAGCTACGGCGGCTAGCGCAGAGGAAATCGACGCGCAGAAGGCCATTCTGAACGAGCAGCTTGACGCTGCCGTTGAGATTGCTGAGCAGTATTACAAAGCTGATGCTAACGTGGCGTTGCTCACTAAGGAGCTGGATGCGGCTCGTGGCAAGCAAAAGCAACTCGGAGCTGAATATGCAAGTTCGTACACGAAAGCTGCAAGCAACTTCAATACTGGCATGACTTCCATGAATGCACGGTTCGATGCGTTCATGGGCAAGATTACCAAGCGCATCAAGAAGCTGTTCGTCTTCTCGTTCATTTTCGGAGCGTTGGCAAGCCTGAAGAGCTACCTGATGAGCGCTGTGCAGGAAAACGAGCGCTTCCAGGCCGCTACAGCCAACTTGAAGGCCGTTCTAGCTGGTCTGGCAACGCCGATACTGAATGTCGTGATTCCCGCTCTTACGGCGGTCGTGAACGTCATATCGGTCATGCTGACAACATTGGCGCGGCTGGTGGACATGGTTTTCAAGACCGATTTCGTCCAGCAAATCCAGGCGGCGCAGAATGCGGCGATGACCAGCCAGCAGGCAGCTGATGCGACCGATGACGAGACGAAAGCCACCAAGAAGCTAACTAAAGCAAAGAAGGAAGCCGTGCGCTGGTTGGCTGCGTTCGATGAGCTGAACGTCATGCAGAAGCAGAACGACAACGAATCGGACGCTCCGCTCGATCCGGTTGGCAACGCTGGCGCCGGTGGCGTTGGCGGCGGTGTCGGCGCTTTCGATATCGGCAAGATTGACGAGTCGCTTGCTGAGATCATGCTGATTCTCGGCGCGGCGCTCATGGCTGTCGGCGCGATTCTCGCGTTCAGCGGTATCAACATCCCGCTTGGCATCACGCTCATGGCTATCGGCGCTTTGATGGTGTATACGGCGGCAGTCGAACAATGGGACAAGCTGCCGCAGGAATTGAGAGACACCATCAACATGGCGCTCATCATCACGGGGATTGTGCTAATCGTGCTCGGCGCGGTTCTAGCGTTCTCTGGAATCGCGACACCGCTCGGCATCGGTATGATTGCCGCTGGCGCGTTGATGCTGTGGACAGCCGTCGCTCTTAACTGGGATAGCATGTCAGCTGAAATGCAAGGCACGGTCAGTGCGCTTATGGTGATTCTCGGCGCGGCGTTGCTTGTAATCGGCGCGATATTGACCTTCTCAGGCGCTGGCACACCGTTGGGAATCGGTCTGATGCTGCTCGGCGCTGCATCACTGGCAGCTGTTGCCGCTATCAACTGGAAAACAATGCCAGACGAGATAAGGCGCACCGTTACCGAGATAATGGTCATTCTTGGCGCTGCGCTGCTCGTAATAGGCGCGATACTTGCGCTCTCAGGTGTCGGCGTTACACTCGGCGTTGGCCTGATGCTCGTCGGTGCTGCTTCGCTTGCCGCTGCCGCAGCTCTCAATTGGGAGACAATGCCGCAACAGGTGCGCGATACGGTGTCCACGATCATGGCTATCATCGGCGGTGCGCTCATCGTCATAGGCATCATCTTGTGCGTGACTGGCGTGGGCATCCCGCTCGGCGTGGCGCTCATCCTCGCTGGCGCTGCAAGTCTCGTCGCTGCCGCTGCAATCAACTGGAATTTCCTGCAAGACAAGATTAAGGATATTTGGAACGGTATCGTTCAGTGGTTCAACACCACCGTTGCGCCAATCTTCACCGCCGAATGGTGGGAGAATAAGTTCAAGTCCATCGTTAACGGGCTTATCAGCATGTTGAACAGCGGATTAAACGCTTTCGGCGGCTTCTTGAACGACCTCGGCGGCGGCATATCTGACATTCTCAACTTCTTCGGCGTTACCGGGTACTCGTTCAGCATCGGAATGCCGCAGATACCGTATCTGGCGCAAGGCGCTGTAATCCCGCCAAACCGCGAGTTCATGGCGGTGCTCGGTGACCAGTCGAACGGCACGAACCTCGAAGCGCCTGAGAATCTAATCAGGCAGATTGTGCGTGAAGAGTCTGGCGTGGGCAGCGGCGAGATAGTAAACCTGCTCAACCAGATGCTTGTCGCGTTGCAGGCGCGTCAAACGCTCGAATGCGACGGTTACACGCTTGCAAAGGTTGTCAACCAGCGCAACCAGACCAACACGAGGATTTACGGGTACTAATCATGGCATTCTCAGTGACAATCGGCAGCTTGAACATCACGAGCTGGATAGCCGACAGCGGCTTCAAGTGGGAGCGTAACGATATCGACGCTCCTGACAGTGGGCGCGACATGAACGGCACGATGCGACGTAAAATCATCGCAAGCAAGGATAAGATGCAGATAACGTGCCGCTCGATTACGTCTACGCAATTGACGCAGCTGTTCAACGCGCTGACCAACGCGACCGTGAGCGTTACTTACACTGTTCCTGGCGGCAGCTCTCGCACGTCCACGTTCTACAACTCGAAGAAATCCGCAGGCGTTGTGCAGGATATCGGTAGCGCGATTCTTTACGACGGCGTGAGTTTCGATTTGATTGAGGTGTAGCCGATGATTACACCTCCTTCAAATTGGGATACGCTATGGGCTGACCCTAATAGTGTGCTTGAGGTTCAGCTGGTTGTAAACCTCAATAACAACGTATCGATTACGTACACGAATGCCGATTTATCAAGTTGCTCTCTCGACGGTTCGCTGTTCAAGGACTTGTCGATAGGTAACGTTTGCAGCGCACGTTTGCGATTCGTTATCAAAGATGCTTCTGATGTTTTCAGCGCTTTTACGCAGAATCAAAAAATTACGTTCAAGTGCAGGCTGAAAAACAGCAGTACGTCTACGGCATACGTGACGCAGGGAATCTACTACTTAGATTCAGCGTCAATTGACAACAACGGAAATGTTGAAATCGTCGCATACGATGAGATTTACCGTATCGCAAATTACGTGTCACAGCTCAGCTACAACAGCAGCGTCAACACGTTCATGGCAAGGCTGTATCAAATGTACGGGCTGACTGTTGACTATGCAAGCCTGATAATTGCAAGCCTATCTGACACAACTGGCATTTTAAGCGGGTCACAGGCGCGTGTAGATTCAATTGCAATAAAAAGCACGTCGAAAAACACGCCTGCTCGAAAAGTGCTTGAAACCGTTGCCACGCTTGCAGGCGGGAATATTGCAATCACGAAGCAAAACGCAATGAAGCTGTTTAGGCTTGACGCTGGGCCAACGATTACAACAACGCCATTAGGCATAGTCGTTACCGCTACGAACCTGTTCAAAGACGAGCGACCACAAGTGATTACTGGTGTTGACCTGTCAACAGGTAGTGGCACGTTTGCTAGTTCGTCGGGGTGGCGAATACCTGGCGCCATAACAGATGAGGTTTGCATATCTGGCTCCGTTGACGTTGCGATTACTGCCGCGAACAACATGCACACCGACGAGAAAAATATCCGCGTTTCTAATATTCGCGTTGATAGCGCGTACATCACGCCATTGTTCGAAATCGGCGATATCGTGAGCGTAGATATAGGCGGTGGGCAGTATTACAACTTCACGCTATGCGATTACAGCGTTGATTACGTCGGCGGTTGCTGGGGTTATCTCGGCGTTCCGAAGTCATCTAGCGCTGTTGCCGTGTCGATAGAAGAAGTATGGGATTCAACACACGGATGGATTGGCAATTTCGTATCGATGGACTTAGGTAGCAATACCTGGGAGCCTACGCTTGAGTTTGTTAACAAGTACCAGTTCAGGTTGAAAAACATTCCATTCAACGGAACCAATACGTACAAGAGAACGATGGCAAGAGTTGCAAGCGGAATCGAAACTCTTGATTTGACTGTGCGTTATTATGGGCAAGGCGGATTAAAGACAATCAATGTCACTGGTTATCTAGCTGAACCATACATGCCAATTGAATCAAGCAATTACCACGATTGGGAAATAAACAACGTCCTCTATTACTGCAATGAACTGCCAGATGATGCTATCG
>Ga0310696_10007701_pt1 | contig 12616 bp, 8 predicted proteins | sample AusTroGonzalo_MG_4_FD_203885 | JGI IMG/M metagenome (GOLD analysis project Ga0310696, IMG submission 203885) | Bovine rumen microbial communities from tropical cattle in Woodstock, Queensland, Australia - Gonzalo_02 (v2) (version 2) | ecosystem: Host-associated > Mammals > Digestive system >... | reverse complement strand
AAATCGGTTCCCCGCCGGAGTTGCTGATCACAATCTTCATCGTTGCTCTCCTTTCCGGATCTGTCACTGACATCGTCTCCCCTGTTTCACAACAAGCTGTTCAAATTGTATAGCTGTCGCTTATACAATTATATCATTTATAACAATTTGTCAAGGGGTGTCTTTCATTTTTTTCGGAAAATACCATTCTTCACCGCAAAATTCCATCCCGCCCTGCGCGGTTTTACATTTTCCGCGGGGTGTGCTATACTTAGCGCGGTGCTTCGGAAATGCCGAAGTGCCGCCGTAATCTGCAGAAAGGGAGGCCGTATCCGATGGACGAAATTCATTTTTCATCCCCTGCGCTGTCCGAGCGCATTCAGCTGCTGGCGCTTGACTCGGCGACCTCCACGAACCTTCTGGTGAAGGACCTCGGCGCGAAGGGGGCGCCCGAGGGAACCCTGATCACGGCGTTGGAGCAGACCCAGGGGCGCGGAAGACTCGGACGGAGGTTTGAATCCCCTGCGGGCAGCGGGCTGTATTTTACGATCCTGTTGCGGCCGGATCTGCCGGCGGCCGAAAGCCTGCAGATCACGATCCTCGCGGCTGTGGCAGCCGCGGAGGGCATCGCGGAAGTGACCGGGCTTGCACCGGAGATCAAGTGGGTCAACGACCTGTACATAAACGACCGGAAAATCTGCGGCATTCTGGCGGAATCCGCCCTGAAGCCGGACACCGGCCACATTGACTACACGGCCCTCGGCATCGGCGTCAACCTCACGGAACCGGAGGGAGGGTTCGGAGGCACCGCCTCCGGCGTGGCAGGAGCGCTGTACCCGTACGGGACGCTTCGAAAGGATCAGGTGGAGGAGCTTCGCAGGGATCTGCTGGCAGCCGTGGCAAACCGGATCCTGCGGTATTACGATGAACTGAAGAAGGGCGGAGCGGTGAGCTATATGGCACGCTACCGCGCATCGAACTACCTTTTCGGGAAGGACGTCCTCCTGGTGGACGACATCACCCGCCCCGAACTGGCACGCAAGGCCCGTGCGGAGGCCATTGATGAGGAGGGCCGGCTGATTGTCACGCTGCCGGACGGAACCAGGGAGACGGTTGTATCGGGGGATGTGACCGTGAAACTGAACTGAGAAAGAAGATGACAGAATGAATATTGAAGAGTACAACAAGGCCAAAAAGGCCGGCGAAAAGGAATACGACTACTGTGTGTCGAAGGGTATCCACCCCTATCTGGTGTGCCTTGACGACATGCTCTCCCGCGTGGAGGTCGAGAGCCGCGTAAAATTAGGGCTTACGGACATTCCGATGGAGAAGATCGTCGGAACGTACAACGAAGGCCGGAGCAACGCCTTCGCGAGAAATTTTATGCCGCTTCTCGATAAGGATTCCGAGTTTGCAATGAAGTGGGCGAACCTGTACGAGTCCATGGAGGCGGAGGGCCTTCGGGAGCCCATCATCGCCTACGAGTTTCTGGACCAGTACTATGTCCAGGAGGGAAACAAAAGGGTCAGCGTCTCCCGCTGCATGGGCGCCGTCACCATCGAAGGCTACGTGACACGGATCATCCCGAAGAAAAATGACACCAAGGAAATCCAGATGTACTACGAGTTCCTGGATTTCTACGACAAGACGAAGATCAACTACCTCTCCTTCTCGAAGGAGGGCAGCTATACGCTGCTTCTGAAGGCGACCTACGACACCACGGATCAGCCGTGGGACGACACGATGAAGGAGGATTTCCGCTCCACCTACATCGCCTTCAGCAAGGAATTTGCCGCGCGGGGAGGAAGCAAGCTCTCCCTCACGACGTCGGATGCATTTCTCGTATACCTGAGCATCTTCGGCTATGCGGAGGCCAAGGACGCACCTGCTTCCGAATTCCGGGACAACATCGGGAAAATCTGGAACGAGTTCGAGCTGTACAGCCATCACCGCACCATCTCCATTTCCCTGAACCCGACGCAGGAGCCGAAGAAGCACACCCTCTCCATGCTGATCTCGCCGAAGACCTACGCGGCGGCATGGGTTCACGAGAAGCCGAAGGAGATCAGCGCCTGGACCTACGCTCACGAGCTCGGCCGCGAGTACGTCGAGGAAGTCTTCGGCAAGCAGATCAACACGGACGCCGTGTTCGGCGTTTCCGTCGCCGAGGCTGTGGACACCATGGAGAAGCTCATCGCAGACGGGTACAACATCCTCTTCACGACATCGCCGCAGTTCTTCCCGGCCTGCGCGAAAGTGGCGGTGGAGCACCCGGACGTCAAAGTCCTGAACTGCTCCCTGAACCTCTCGTCGCGCCACGTGCGCTCCTACTACCTGCGCATGTACGAGGCCAAGTTCATGATCGGCGCGCTGGCAGGGGCCCTCACGGAGGACAACCGCATCGGTTATGTCGCCGACTATCCGATCTACGGCGTCACCGCCAGCATCAATGCTTTCGCTTTAGGCGCCCGCATGGTCAACCCGAACGCCGAGGTATACCTGGAATGGTCCACCACCAAGGGGAGCGCCCCCAAGCAGCGGTTCCGTGAGAAGGGCATCGCCCTCGTCTCCAGCCGTGACTTAAACGCTCCGGCCAGCATGTCCCGGGAATTCGGTCTCTTCAAGGGCGACGGCATCGGAGTTCTCAAAAACTATGCACTGCCGGTATGGCACTGGGGAAAAATGTATGAGGACATCCTTCGCACCATCTTAAACGGAAACTGGAAGGACGAGGAGGAATCCGCTGACAACCGTGCCCTCAACTACTGGTGGGGCATGTCGGCAGGCGCCATCGATGTGATCTACTCCGACCGCATTCCGACCGGCGCAAAGCTTCTGTTGAAACTTCTGCGGAACTCCCTCACCACCGGCGGGTTCAATCCATTTTCCGAGTTGTTAAAGTTCCGCGACGGCACGCAGATTGAGGCCGGAGACGGACTCTCACCCGAGGAGATCCTCAATATGGACAAGCTGTTGTACAACGTCCACGGAAGCATCCCTTCCATCGATGAGATCAGCGAAGAGTACCGCGCGTTCCTCGAGGCTCAGGGCATCTTCCGTCCCGAAGCCGGCACCCACCTAAGCGACGCCACTCCGCTGACCGGACCTGACACAACACCGATCGTACAGGCTTCCGACAGCATTACGACCCAAGAATAACCATCCGCTCCCTGTCCTGAAAATTTAGTTCCGGAAAGGTTTCCGCATGAAAATTCTAATCGTCTCCGACAAAGAATCGAAATCCCTGTGGGATTACTACGAACCGGGCAAGCTCGATCCGTATGATCTCATTATTTCGTGCGGCGATCTCGCACCGCAGTACCTCTCGTTCCTTGCGACCTTTACCAAGGCGCCGGTACTGTACGTACACGGAAACCACGATGACTGCTACGAACAGACTCCCCCGGACGGGTGCACCTGCATCGACGGAAAATTATACCATTTCCGCGGTCTTCGCATTGTAGGACTGGGCGGTTCCATGCGGTACCGTCCCGGCATTCATCAATACACCGACGCGGAGATGAGCCACCGCGTAAGGAAGCTTCGCTACAGCATCTGGCGCAACCACGGGTTCGACCTTTTGGTGACGCACTCGCCGGCCAAGGGGCTCGGGGACGCCGAGGACCTCACCCACACCGGCTTCGAGGCTCTGGTGAGGCTTCTGGACCGCTACCATCCGGCCTACCATGTCCACGGCCACGTGCACGCGAACTATTCCTACAAAAAGAAGGGGCCGATCCAATACGGCTCCACCACGATACTCAATGTCTACGAATCCTACGTTCTGGAGATTCCCGATCCGCCCGCGCCGGCGAAGAAACGCCGCCGCAGGCTGCGCCGGAAGAAGAGGACTGCCGCAGAGGAGTGATTTTCCGTTTCCGCGTTTCCCGAAAATACGCATTGACAGAACCGTAACCCTGTGATATGCTCTGCGTTGCAATTTCATAACGGTGAGTTCGAAACCATCCTCACCTAAAACAAAACTATGGAGGTTTCTTTATGAAACACTATACCCGCTATTCTGCTTTATTTCTCACAAAAGCAGCTTTGATCGCTGCGCTCTATGTTGTTCTTTCCATGCTGTCCGAGTCCGTGGGACTGTGCAGCGGCGTCATTCAGTGCCGTTTCTCCGAGGCGCTGACGATCCTTCCCGCATTCATGCCGGAATCGATTCCCGGACTGTACATCGGATGTCTTCTCACAAACATCCTGAACCCGCAGGCCAATCCCTGGGATATCGCCTTCGGACCGATCGCAACTCTCATCGGTGCCGTCGGAACTTACCTGATCGGCCGCGCGGTTCGCAAGGCGGCAGGAAAGAAGCTGTACACCCGCACATTTCTTCGCATCGTGGTGCTTACCGCAATGTTCGCACTGCCGCCGATCCTCGCCAACGCTGCGATCATTCCGCCGATCCTCAAGTTTGCATACGGATATGAAGGAGGCTACTGGTTCTTCGTCCTCACCGTCGGTGCCGGAGAGATCATCGCCTGCGGTGTCTTCGGAGGAATCCTTCTGTCGGCTCTTCTCGGAAACCGCTATACGCGTCAGCTGCTGTTGACCCCGCCGGAGAAAGCCGAGGTTATTGTCAAAAAAGGCGCGGAGGAAAAAACAGTGACTGTTGCACTGATCCCCGACCCGGAAGAGTAAAAAGTAAAGAAATTAAAACTAAGAAGCCCCCGCACAACGGAATCCCGAAGTGCGGGGGTATTATTATTTTCCGATCGATCATCATGATCCGCTTACCGGGGCTGTTACCCTCTGCCGGTCACTCTCCCGGCAACCGCAAATCCTGCGAAGATGACAATATCCAGAACCACGATGGTGGAGCCAACCGGCGTGCTTGCAAGAAGCGAAATGATCGTTCCGACAACGGAGCTCAAAACCGCGATCACCGCCGAGCAGACCGTCACGCCGCGGAAGCTTTTGAACATCCGCATGGCGGAAAGCGCCGGAAAGATGATCAGGGCCGACGCAAGAAGCGAGCCCACCAGGTTCATGGCAAGGACTATGATCACCGCAGTGACCGAGGCGATCAGCAGGTTGTACGCCGAAGTGCGAAGGCCTGCCGCGCGGGCAAAGGTCTCGTCAAAGGTCACGGCAAAGATCCGGTAGTAATAGGCAGCAAAAACAACGATCACGACCACGGACATGGCAAGGCACAGCCATACATCCTTACTTGTGAGGGTCAGAAGCGAGGTCGAGCCGAACAGCGTGCTGCACACATCTCCGGAGATATTCGCGGACACGTTAAACACATTCATCATCAGGTAGCCGACGGCCAGCGCTCCGACGGAGATCATCGCGATCGCGGCATCCCCGTTGATCTTCTTGTTCTGCCCGGTCCACAACAGAAGGATCGCCGCTGCGATCGTGACCGGAAACACAAACCACAGGTTGTTCGTCAGCTTCATCACCGAGGCGATCGCCATGGCGCCGAATGCCACATGGGAGAGACCGTCCCCGATGAAGGAGAACCGTTTGAGCACGAGAATAACCCCGAGCAACGCGGAGCTCAGGGCAATCATCACAGCTACGAAAAATGCATATCTCACAAACGGAAATGAGAAATAATATGCTAACGTCTCAAACATGGTTTCCTCGGAAAAAAGCGCCGCAGTCGTATCAGCGGCCACGGCGCGTGGTGATTAAAGGTCACAATTGTTCACGGTTCTCGGGAACGGAATGACATCGCGGATGTTGCCCATTCCGGTGAGATACATGATGCAGCGCTCGAAGCCGAGGCCGAAGCCGGCGTGGCGGGCGGAGCCGTATTTGCGGAGGTCAAGGTAGAACCCGTAATCCTCCTTCTTCATGCCGAGCTCCTCGATGCGCTTAACAAGCTTGTCGTAGTCATCCTCACGCTGGGAACCGCCGATGATCTCGCCGATGCCGGGCACGAGGCAGTCTGCCGCTGCCACGGTCTTTCCGTCGGGATTCAGCTTCATGTAGAAGGCCTTGATTTCCTTCGGATAGTCCGTAACGAAGACCGGCTTCTTGAAGATCTGCTCGGTCAGGTAGCGCTCATGCTCGGTCTGCAGATCGCAGCCCCAGTAAACCTTGTATTCGAACTTATCGTTGTTCTCCTCCAAAAGCTTGATGGCATCGGTGTAGGTCACGCGGCCGAAATCGGAGTTCGCAACGTGGGTGAGACGCTCGATCAGTCCCTTGTCGACGAAGCTGTTGAAGAAGTTCATCTCCTCGGGAGCGTTCTCGAGAACGTAGTTGATAATGTACTTAAGCATTGCCTCGGCGAGATCGCAGTCATCCTTTAAGTCGGCAAATGCGATCTCCGGCTCGATCATCCAGAACTCCGCTGCATGGCGGGTGGTGTTGGAATTCTCCGCGCGGAAGGTCGGTCCGAAGGTGTAGATGTTGCGGAACGCCATAGCGAAGGTCTCGCCGTTAAGCTGGCCGCTCACGGTCAGGTTTGTGGGCTTGTTGAAGAAATCCTTCGTAAAATCAACCTTGCCGTCCTCGGTCTTCGGAACGTTGTTGAGGTCGAGGGTCGTCACCTGGAACATCTCGCCGGCACCCTCGCAGTCGCTTCCCGTGATGAGCGGGGTGTGAACGTACACAAAGCCTCTCTCCTGGAAGAACTTGTGGATCGCGTATGCCGCAAGGGAACGCACGCGGAACACTGCCTGGAAGGTGTTGGTTCTCGGGCGGAGATGCGTCATGGTGCGCAGATACTCAAGGGTATGGCGCTTCTTCTGCATCGGATAGGTCGGGTCGGACGCACCCTCGAGAGCAACCTCCGTCGCCTGGATCTCAAAGGGCTGCTTCGCCTCGGGCGTAGCCACCAGCGTACCGGTGACGATCACGGCAGCGCCGGCACCGAAATGGGTAATTTCTTCAAAGTTCGCAAGCGCGTCGGTGTAGACCACCTGCAGCGTCTCAAAATAGGTTCCGTCATTGATTACGAGGAAGCCGAAATTCTTGGAGTCGCGATTGCTGCGAACCCACCCCCCGACGGAAACCGTCTTTCCGAAATAGTCTTCCCGCTGCCGGAACAGCTCTTTTACCGTAATCAAATCCATAGTAACCTCCCCGATGCCGGTACTCATACGGAAAATGTGCGGCATCGATTTTTTATATATAATGCGCTAATCTACTCTTGTTTATAAGAATTGTCAAGGATTTTCCGAAGGATTCTTCGGTTTTTCCGTTTATTTCAGGTACTTTTTCTCGAACTCCGCCACCGGGATCGGGCGCTCAAAGAGGTAGCCCTGTGCCGTGGTGAAACCGCAGCTGTGAAGGAATTCCGCCTGGTCCTCGGTCTCCACGCCCTCGAACACGGCCTCCTTGTGCACCGACGCGATCATGTCGCACATGCAGCGGACATACTCCTGCTCGGTCTTGGAGGTACCGATGTTCTTAAGGAAGTTGCGGCTGATCTTCACGTGGTCCACCGGCGCCGTGATCAGCATCGACAGAGACTCGTTGCCGGAGCCGAAGTCATCAAGCGTGATGGTGAAGCCGCGGCGCTGCAGATCCTTGATACTGCTGCTTGCGCTGGACTGGTCCGCCGCAAGCATGGCCTCGTTGACCTCGAGCTCGAGGTATTTGCCCTCGACGCCGTACTGCTCGGCAAGGCGGCTGATGCGCTCGTCGAACTTCGCAAAGCTCTGGTTGTGCTTCGAGAAGTTGACCGAGATCGGCACCATGGGGATTCCCTTCTTCTTCCAGTTCCGGAGCGTCTGCAGGACGTTGGTGTAGATGCAGAAGTCGAGGTCCGTGATGTGGCCGGTCTTCTCCAGAATCGGAATGAAGTCCGCCGGGGACCGGTAGGTTCCGTCGTCGTTGACCCAGCGGGCCAGCGCCTCGGCGCCGATGACGCGGCGTCCCTCCAGGGAGAACTTCGGAAGGAGGAACACTTCAATCTTGTTGTCGCGGATAGCCGTCTGGATCTCGCCGGCGATAGTCTGCTCGTAGGATCTCTTCGCGCGAAGCTCATCCGTGCAGATGCAGTACAGGCTGTTCTGCTCCGACTTCGCCTGCTTTCTCGCAAGGTTTGCGTTGTCCATCGCAAGGGCGATGTCGTGCTCACCGCGGCGCAGGAAATACACGCCGTTGGTCAGCTGGATATCGATGCCGGGATACACTCTCGACTGGTGCTCAACGAACACCTTCGACCAGCTCCGCAGCTTTGCGATCACCTGATCCTCGGTCTGTCCGTTCACATAGATCAGGAAATAGTCGGAGTGGATACGGCAGGCAAAGCACCGCTTGCCCTTCCGAAGGAACATCGAGCCGAAGTCCTTCAGGATGCGGTCGCCCGCGGGATAGCCGTATTTTTCGTTGATGTACGAAAAATCGTTGATGTCACAGTATATAATTGCGTGCACGGGATCCATCTCGGGGTCGTTCAGAACCTCCTGGACGCGGCCGCGGAACGCCGTGCGGTTGTACAGGTTGGTGAGGCGGTCCGTGCTGTTGAGGCGGTTGATGATCATCCGGTCGTTGCTGCGCTCCTTCTGGCGGCGACGCTCCTCGTCGATCACCGTGAGGCGGCCGTACAGGTAGATCACCGAACCGTTTGCATCCTGGATGCCGATCATGTTGACCTTGCACCACTTGTATTCCTTGTTGTCAAGCTTGATGCGGTACTCGCCCTTGCCGTTGGTGCCCGCCAAAGCGTCGCGGTAGAGCTGCATGAATCCCTCGTAGTCCTCGGGATGCACAAAGGCCGCGGGAAGGTTGCCCGAGATCACGCCCGCGATCACTCCGTCGTAGCCAAACTGCTCGCTGATCCGGGTGGGAACGCTCAAGCGGTCCTCCACCACGTCGTAGCCGAACTGCACATCGTCGGAGACGTCCTCCAGCTGGCGGTAGCGGTCGAGCTGATGCTTCATGCTCATCTCCGCATTGATCCTCTGCGTGATATCCGTGAGCACGCAACTCACCAGAGAGTGACCGTCCTCCGTGCGCCACACCACCAGCGCGTTGCAGTGCACCCACGCCACGCTTCCGTCGAAGCGGTTCACGCGGAACTCCGCTGCCGAGACCGAGTTGGTCTCCATGCGGGAGTCAAACAGGCGCATCACCGCGCGGTTGTCATCCGGCGCCACAACCGCAGGGAAGAAATTGTCGTGGATCTGCGCAAAATCCTCCTTGCTGTGCCCGATGATATCGTAAAATACATCGTTTGCATATACGATCTCCGGAACATTTTCCCTCGAGATCCGGCCCTGGTACTCAAACACCGCAACGCCTGCGGGAATCGTCTCCAGGAGGCCGGAAACCTGGCGTTTCCGGAACATTTCGCCCGTAATCTGGGTGATGGTGATGTCGAAGAGACCGTTCTTCATCATCTTCTTCTGACGGCGCACAAAGCACTGTACCGGAATTGCGCGTCCCTCCGCCGAGATCAGGCGGTGCTCGATGCAGACCACCATCTGCTTGCGGATCTTCTCGTCGAGAATGCGACGGATCGCCTCGCGGTCATCCGGATAGACATAGTCAAGGTAGCTGCCGAAGCGGTTGGCTGCACCCGCAGTGCGGGATGCGTGCTGCGTGTCGTCGCCGTCCGAAAGGCCCAGCATCTCCGAGACGCCGGCGTCGCAATCCACGATGGTGTACTCGCCGTCACCCTTGATGGTGCAGGTTCCGTAATACACCTGGCGCGCCGTTCCCTTGCCGCCGTCCGCGACGCTGCTTCCCTTATCTCCCACAAGCTCGTTCAGAAAGCCTAAAAGTACAGGCTCCCCCGCGTAGGAATTCAGGATCAGCTTCTTCGCCCGGGGCTGGCCGGTGCAGATGAAAAGGCAGGACAGGAAAATAGCCCATGTCAGCGGGTATGCGCCTCGCTCAATGGAACTCACCGTCTGTCTCGTGATCCCGATGGTCTCTCCGAACTCCTCCTGGGAAAGTTTCATGTTCTTCCGGTAGGTCGGCAGGTTTTTCGCGAAGATGGACAGCATCTTCTTCCGTTCACTCTCCTCCAGTCTCATCATGGTCTCCTCTCTCTCTTCAGATTCCCTTTGTTATGGTTTCCTTCTCCGTCCGGCGGTTCTTACCGCAGCGCCCCGTTCTACCGGAGCCTGCCCGGCCCGCCGCCGATCTCGACGACGTAAAATGCCGCAGGATAGCCGATGGTTTCCTCGTATTTTCCGCCGACCTCACGGATCAGCGTGTCGACGGATCCCTCTTTCACAAGACACACGGCGCATCCGCCGAACCCGGCGCCGGTCATCCTCGCACCGATGACCCCGGGCACGTTCCATGCCGCCGTCACCAGCGTGTCCAGCTCGATCCCCGTCACCTCGTAATCGTCCCGGAGCGACTTGTGTGACTCGTTCATCAGCCGCCCGAACTCCGCGAGATTTCCTTCCTTAAGTGCGGTAACTGCCCGGATGGTGCGCTCATTTTCCGTCACCGCATGGCGGGCTCTTCTGCGCCGCACCGGGGATGCGATCGCACCCTCATACTTCGCAAAATCCGAGGCGGTAAGCGCTCCCAGCGAGGGAACATCAACCACGGTCTGCAGCTCCGCAAGCGCCTGCTCACACTCCGCACGGCGTTCGTTGTACTTGGATTCGCCAAGTCCGCGCTTGTGGTTCGTATTCATGATCACGATGCGGATCCCTTCCATGGCAACCGGCGCATACTCGTAGGAGAGCGTCGCCGTGTCGAGGAAGATCGCGTGGTTTTTCTTTCCCATGGCAATGGCGAACTGGTCCATGATACCGCAGTTCACGCCGATAAACCGGTTCTCTGCCGCCTGCCCGATCAACGCGTTGGTGATCCCGTCAAATCCGTATCCCCCGAAGTCCCGCAGGATTTCCCCCGTGAGAACCTCGATGGATGCCGAGGACGACAATCCCGAACCGTTGGGGATGTTCCCGTAATACAGGATGTCAAGTCCCTGTCGAAGAGGGTAACCCCGCTCCGCGGCCTCCTTGATCACGCCTTTCGGATAGTTGGTCCAGCCGTCTTCCCGCCGGTATACCAGATCGTCGAGGGAGCCCTCGATAACCCCTTCCTCCGGAAAATTCGCGGAATACATCCGAAGTTTCCGGTCTGACCGTACTGCCGCTGCCGCGTAGGTCCCGATGGTCAGCGCACAGGGAAACACATGACCGCCGTTGTAGTCGGTATGCTCCCCGATCAGATTGACGCGCCCGGGCGCAAAATACACCCGCGCATCCGCCGCGCTGCCGAAAATCCGTTCAAACTCCCGAAGGAGCCGTTGTGTCTCTTCCATCGGCGCTACTCCTCGTCCGTCTCGCGGAGCAGGCCGCGTCGTTTTTTATTGACCGCCTTGTTGGCGTACATGTTGTCGTCGCTTAGGGTCATCCACTCGCCGAGCTCCCGGTTTTCCGTTCCCTTGCAGATGCTGTGGCCGTAGCTTGCGTAAACCATGTACGGTTTCTTGGAGCGGGTGTTGTAGTCCTCGAGGAAGCCCTCGAAGCGCTCGTAAAATGTGGCCACATCCTCCTCGGTGTAGTCCGTCGCCAGCACCTGGAACTCGTCGCCGCCGACACGGTAGCACTGCTCGTTGGCAAAGCACGCGGCGTACATGGAATTGGCGATGGCCCGAAGCGCAACGTCACCCTGGGCGTGCCCGTAGTTGTCGTTGATCCCCTTCAGGTTATCCATGTCGATGGAGATGATGGCCAGGGTCCGCCCGGTATCCTTCACCTGCTCGTACATGCGGTGGGAATCCTCCTCGAATCCGTAGCGGTTCTTCAGCCCGGTCATCACGTCGCTCACGTAAAGGCTCGAAAGTTTGTCAACCAGCCGCTTCATGCGGAGATTGATGCGGAGCCTCTCCAGCACGTTGCTGATGATGGTTATGATGTACTGGAAGAATGCCTTGGGCGCCTCATGGTCATGGAAGTTGATCATGGCGTAGCCGTAGCACAGCTCCTGAAAATGCAGCGGCACGATATAATATCCGCAGGGATGATCGTACACGTACTCATCCGGCAGGATATCCTCCCTGGAGAACACCTGATCCACATGCCCCAAAAGCATGGTCTCCTGGATCGCCGTCCTCACGTGGACCTTGTCGGTAAAGGTCCTCATCTCCTCGGGCTCCGCCGTCGCCCAGTCAAGGTCGTTGAGGACGATGAAGAAATCCCGGAAGTCGTCGTTGTTGAATATATAGGTGTAAATGCCCTCATTCAGGTCGTCCATGTTGTCGGCATTTTCCACATCGATGCTCATGAAGACGGTCTGCATGTTGTTGTGGTCGGCCACCTTTGCAAACTCGAAGAACCGGCGCACCGCGGCTGCCGCTCTCGCGTCACTGTCGGGCGCCTTGCACCCGCAGGACTCCCGGCAAACCACGCAGGTCTTCACATAGTCGATATCCGCAACCTCCTCATTTTTCATCATGGAGTACAGCATGTCCACGGCGCGCTCCCCCATTCCCTGGACATCGACGCGGACCGTTGTAAGGGCGGGAATCTGTGCCTGGGCATCCCTCGCATCGTCAAATCCCGTGACTGCGATCTCGTCCGGCACCTTGATGCCTCGGTCCATCAGAGCATGACACACCGCCATCGCCATGTAGTCGTTGGCGCACACGATCACATCGGGATACTTCGGCCGGATGTCAAGGAGCTCCGCCACGGCAGTCTCCCCCTGGTTGCGCCAGAAATCGCCGTAGAAGATGTCGTCCTCCCCGAGG
>Ga0310696_10007700_pt1 | contig 12617 bp, 1 predicted proteins | sample AusTroGonzalo_MG_4_FD_203885 | JGI IMG/M metagenome (GOLD analysis project Ga0310696, IMG submission 203885) | Bovine rumen microbial communities from tropical cattle in Woodstock, Queensland, Australia - Gonzalo_02 (v2) (version 2) | ecosystem: Host-associated > Mammals > Digestive system >... | reverse complement strand
CTCCACTGTTCAGTTTGTGATACCATGTATAGGTAATTTCTCCACGACCACCAGTAGCATCTGTCGTGCTACCAATGGTAGTAACCTCTCCGCCAAAACAGATGGTCTTAGTTGCACCAGCAATAGCACCAGCATTGAACTGGTGATCTACAGTCAACACATAACTACCCGTGGATTCAGTCCAGTCGTTGCAAGATTGGTCTTTTGCCTTACGGGTAAATGTATGTGTACCAGCTTGTGTGCCGTAACCTGTCGGGGTATATCCAGCTTGATTAGCACCAGTGATAGCCTCGTTATTGTGATACCATTGGTACTGCACTGGCAATTCACCTCCCACAGCTTCCGTATTGGCAATGGCTGTGATAGTTGCGTCATCAGCGCCATAACATATCTGCTGTGAAGCATTTGCCGCATTGATGGTACCCGCATTGAACTGATCACGAACTGTAATGGTTACATCATCCGATGCTGTGGCTGTACAACTTCCTTCCGTAGCTGTCACCAATACATGATATGTAGTAGTGGCGGTAAGTGTTCTCTGCAAGGTCTGTCCTGCATGTATTACCTCAGTATCATCATCTTTTGTCCATGCATAGGAAAGGGCATTGCTGGAAGTAGGATTAGCTGTCAGTGATACAGAAGTACCATAGCAAATCGTAGTATCTGCAATATTCTCCAATGTCACCTGCGGATCGTTTACCGTGATGGTGACTTCTCTGGTTTGCACTGCCGTAGTACAAGGCACCTCATTCACTATCTTCACGGCATATACCTCCACTGTGTATGTTGTGGTCTCATCCGGTGTAACCACATAGTCGGCAGAAGCACCCGATTGAAGTTCTGTTGTGCCTTTCTTCCAAGTATAAGTATTGGTGTTGCCTTCGATGGTAGCGGTATTGGCTGTCAGTTTCACTTCTGTACCCTTACAAATGGTAGCATTGTTAATTTCTGTATTGTCAGCATTATTATATATACTGATATTATTTAAAGTGAGCTGCGGGTTGTTCACTGTAACCGTCACCGTATTGAAATTGGTAGCTGTACAGGTCACACCATTAGCACTCTGTGTAGCTGTGGCCGTCACCGTATAGGTGATAGTCTCTGTAGGACTGGCAACCACGGTATAGCTTGTGGTATTGTCAAGTCCTGATGCCGGAGTCCATGCGTATGAGATAGTGCTTTCTGCATTGTGAACAGCATTAACCGTTAATGTGGTGTTGTTACCATGACAGATGGTGGTTGTACCGCTGAACGTCGGTTCTTCCACTGTGGGATGCAGTACTGTTACCGTAGCAGTAGCAGTAGCAGACTTGGTGCACTCCCCTATTGTAGCGGTCACAACAACAGAGTATTCTGCAGTTTCGGTAAGATTGTCTAACGTCAGCGTTCCACTTGTCTCACTCAGGATTTCTGTACCCTTTTTCCAAACATAGCTCAACTCACCCTCATAGCTATTTGTAGTGACTGTCAATGATGTGCTTCCATTATAACATACGGTTTTGTTCGCCATGGTGTTAAGTGTCACTCTCGGATTGTTCACCACTACTGTCACCGACTTGTTGTCAGACTTAGTACAAGTTACTCCGTTTTCACTTACCGTGGCCGTCACCGTCACTGTATATTCTGAATTAGTAGTAGGTTGCACCGTAATGCTCGTAGCATCTGCACCATTAGTACCATTACTCCATATATAGTTAAGTGTACCGTTATGTGTACCATCTAATTCAGCATTCAGCGTGACACTGTTCCCGTGACAAATAGTATCATTAGCAATATCCTTCAATTTCACCTGCGGGTCAAGCACAGTCAATGTTGCTGTAGCGGAGGAAGTTACTGTACAGGAACCCACCTTGGCGGTAGCCGTCACCGTATAAGTATAAGCACCACCTGTAAGTGTATTCAATGTAGTGTAGCCCTGCGTATTGGTCAATGAGTCTCCACTGGCATTGGTCCACTTGTAAGTCACGGTACCATTCACATCCGTCGGCTGAGCTGTGAAAGTAGCTGTATTTCCTGCACAAATGGTCTTGGCAGCGATAGCAGGCAAGGTCACTGTCGGGTCGTTCACCGTAATGGTGATAGTCTTCACTGCGGTAGAAGTACATTCACCCACATGGGCAGTGGCTGTCACCGTATAGGTAGTGTTAACAGATGGTGATACTGTTATCGTGGCATTGGTATTATCACTGATGGTTTCACTATTATTGGATGAAGTCCATACATAGGTCACATTCTTGTTTTCACCTACCAGTTCCGCATTGGTGCTACCGTCCACGTATGAGGCAGTCAGCGTAGCGGAATTACCATTACAGATTGTGTTATCTGTTGCATTTGTCTCTATTTCGTTCAATACCACAACAGGGTTATTCACCGTCACAGTAACAGTATTATTGTTCGTAGCTGTGCAGGTTACACCGTTAACAGTCTGTGCAACCGTAGCCGTCACCGTATAGGTTTGAGAGTATACAGTTGATGTTGCAGGTGCCGTTGGCGAAGCTGTCACTTGGTAACCCGTTGAATTGCTCAAGCCCGTAGTGGGATTCCATGAGTATGTCACTACAGTATTTTCTGTAGGAGTAGGAGTAGCTGAAACCTCTAAAGTTGTGCTACCACCTTGACAAATAGTGGTTATGGTTCCTTCTACCAGCGTTGGAGCCGTCACTGTGGGGTTCAGCACCGTCACTGTCACATACTTTGAATCCGTAGCAGGACAAGCGTTTGCTCCACTACCAATCGTATTGGTGGCCACCACAAGATAGATAGTGTTGGTCGTGACATTGCTTTGGGTAAGTGTCTGTGTGGTCTGGCCATCAATAGGTGTGGTCACTGGTTCCTCATTCACCATTTCCACGGTGTACCATTGCCATGTATTGGTACCCTCGCTATTGTAATTGCTGGGCGAAGCAGTGATATTCACGTTGCCATCGCTGGCACAAATAGTCAGATTGGCCAATTCCTGCAAGGTTATATAAGGATTATTCACCGACACCTCCTGACTGAGTTCTATCGAGCAGTTGTTACCGTCAGTCATCGTCACCGTATAGGTGGTAGAGGGGAAGGTAGGGGTCACCGTAGCCGTCGCGTTCTGGTTCTCACGATCGTGTGCCCACGTATAGGTGGGTGTTCCTACCACCGTCAAAGCGGGAGTCACCGTAATGACAGATTCTCTACCAGAACAAACCGGATTAGGATCAGCTGCGATACTGGCGGAAGGAAGGTCGTTCACCGTCACCGTCGTGCTGGTACGCGATACACAATGAGTCTCGTCATTGGTCACCATGAGATAAACATATTTCGTGCCAGGGGTGGACCAAGAGGCGGAGAACTCGCGCTCAGTAGCGCTGCCAATCATCGTACCGTTCTCACCGTCACCTAACGACCATTGGTAAGTGTAATAGCCTGTCGTAGTTTCCGTGACAGTTTCTTCTAATGTCAGAACCGTATTGCTCAACGACGTGCTTACACAGATACCGTTGTTTACACTGATAGCCGGCACTATGGTGTCATGAACCGTAAGGATGTATCTGCCATCGGAGAGCACATACTCCTGCTGGCAGCCAGTGCCGGTGGTCTCGTTGTACTCGTTGGCATAACGCGTGAATTCATACGTGCCAACCGTTCTGGTATAGTCTGTCGAAGGCGTGTAGTTGGCAGAGGTGGCTCCCTGAATAAGCGCAGGAGTAGCTCCATTTGTACTCACATACCACTGATAGTGGATATTGTTGGCATTGGAGCCGCCAGTGGCCGCACCTGTGCTTACAATCTCAGAGGCGGTGCCGCCAAGACATACCTCACCACTTCCGAGAACGCCGTTACAAATTTCTCCTGCATTAAATTCAGGATAGACGTTCACCTGCACCGTCTTGCTGACCTCGCAACCGTTGTCGCACTTGGCCCACACTGTGAATGGTGCGGAAGCTATCGGAATATAGGTAACAGTACTGTTGTCCGCAGAATATGCGTCACAACCAGGGATAGCAGGCCACTTGTAACCTACGGTGGAATAATATTTCGGATTGGCCACATATTGTGCTTCGGCCGTGAAGGTTACCTGCGTACCGTAGCACACGTCAAGTGGAGTATTCTCATCTGCCGTGCTGTTCGCGGAAACTGTAAGTCCAAGCTTTTGCGGAATAATGAAATAAGTGGTAGCTGAAGACTCGTTGCCACAAGCATCACGCACTGTAACCACCACCTCAACAGATTGCTCGCCGCTCTCCAACTGCAGATAATGGGTGCCCGGAGCCGGAGTCTGCATGACCGTGAAGTTCTGACCTCCAAGCGTAAAGTTGCCGTTGGCATCGAACGTCGGAACAGCCTCTAATACTCCATCGGGAGTTCTCTTGAATTGTGTATGACCATTAGCCCGATAATCGGGAAGTGTATAACCACAAGCATTGTCACCGTATAAGGATTGGATAGTTTCGATGGAATCCACCATTGCAGCACTTGGGCCGTACAGTACCGTGAGCACATAATTGCCTGTCGCTAAGGTGTCTCCATTGCTACCGCCCATCGGAGCACAGTCCACATCGTGAGCCACGCGGCAGAAGCGATAGATACCAGGTGTATTCTTATAGGACACCGGGTCGTAGGTTTCGCCATTGCTTGTGCCTTCAGCCTTAGTGTAGGTGTAGGGTTCGCTATTGCCCGTAACGAGATACCACTGGTAAGTGATGGTACCATGCCCATCTGCTGCTGCGCCGGCCGTAGTGATGACGGACGGGGTACCGCCCTGACATATCGTCTCGGAACCACCGTTGATGGCACCCGCTTTGAAGGCGGGATAAACAGAAATCTCAGCACTTGTTTCCGCATAGCAGTTCGTCGTGTTGTTCGTAACACGCACCGTATAGGTGCCAGCGGTGGAAACCACAGCTGCATTGTTGTTCGTAGATATCACAGATCCACCCCACTGATAGCTGACGCCGTCATGCAACGTGGCCGTCAGTGTGGTGTTTGTGTTCGCACAGATGGGATTGTCGGCAGGTGTGATAGTGACATCCGGCAGAGGATTGACTACTACCGTATCCGTAGCAGTTTGCGTACATCCATTAGCATCGGTCACCACAACGGTATATACATTTCTACCGATAGTGGTTGGTGTAACCTCGCCCATGGATACGTCGCCGCTGATACCCGCATTCCATGCGTAATGATAACTGGGTGTACCCCCATATACATTAACATACAAGTTGCTGCTGCCAGCACAAATCTGACCGTTGGCAGCTGTGTTGCTGGCTTTTACCACCATAGCCGTAGGTTCACCAATGGTAACATTGGCAGAAACAGTACAATGGTTGGCATCAGTAGCCACCACACTGTAGTAACCCGCTTTCAATTCAGTAGCTTCGACACCAGTCTGCGCCGGCGTGGTGCTCCACAGATAGCTGCAATTGGCATCCGGATTAGTCACTGTGGCCGTGCCAGTATTGCCGCCGCTACAAAGCACGTCGGTCTTGCTAATGATCGGCGTTACCGGTTTAGCAGGAAGTGTGACTGCCACATCGGCCGTTTTGCTGTTGCCACACTTGTCGGTGACCGTCACCACAACCATGGTATTAGCAAAGATCTCGGTACCAGCATCAGGAGTCTGTGTAATGGTAAGGTCAGCATCGGCTGTGCAGCCGCCTGTATTTTCATGCACTTTGCCATTGAAGTCGGGCAGCACATTGGGCACGAAGAAGCGACACTCGTCGGTGTTCACCGTGGGATCCTTGGCCGTGATGACATCACTGTCAAACACAGGCTTTCCAGTCTCACCTGTCACTGTAATGGTGTGAGTCCAGTATTTTACTGTGCTGGCGCAATCAGTGTAGCGGAAAGTATAGGTAGCCGTACCCTCACACACAATGGGGTTCGGGCTATAGGTCACATTCACATACTCGGAAGGAATTTCGATGTTGCAGGTAGAGGTGGTCACCGTCGGAGCTGTGGGTTGCGACAAATCAGCCACGCAGGTCACTTCGGATGCTCCTGCTGTGGGCACGTCCCAATCACCAATGCTCACCGGGATGGTGCCTACCGCTGTCTGCATATTGTTATCAGCATCCTTATATGTGACAGAATAGGTATAGTTAGTAGTACATGCATCCACAGGAACCATGAAATAAGCAGTATCAGAATCCGCCATGATGTCCGTATGCGTGCGGGTAATGTTGCCCGGAAGATTCCAGGTCATGGAATACGGTGTGGACATGTTTTCCAACCTTGCTGTCAGCACAAACTCATTTCCTGGACACTGGGTACTTACATTATCCAGGTCAATGACCACCGGTGCACAGTTGGTGGTGCCCACCGTTACTGTAACGGTGAAGGGATCTCCGATGCATAGCAAGCCTTTGGTAGGCGTGACATGATATACCACGGTTTGCTCGGAACCGCTTGTATTATCCAACACATCATGGATGTCGGTCTCGTGATCTCCGGCAGAAGCACCGCTCACGCCCGAGGGCATGGTAGGCGTACTCCAGGTGTAACGCACACCATCTGGTACCATGCCATTGGTACCATCCACAGGAATCACATGGAACTCTGAACCAATGCATGCCGGCCCATATGTCATATTGTTGATGTGGATATCCTCCGACTGGGAGGTGAGCAGCACGCCCGTCACCGAGTTAGTACAACCATTGTTATCCGTAATAAGTACATTATAGGTTTGCGGGAAAAGGTTAGAAATAGCATAGGGACTTTCCGTCAGGGAGCCGCTATTGCCAGATGAGGTAGAAGAACTCCAACTCACCACGAAAGGTGAGGTTCCTCCAGTCCAAGCAGCATCAATACGCCCCATCTGGTTGCAGTTGGCTTCGACAGGGGTTGCTGAAAGCAGAAGTTGGACAGGCTCACCTATGGTTTGCTGGTCGCTTACGAAACAGCCATTCACATCTTCCACCTTTATAATGTAGGTGCCTGTAGTAAGATTTGGATAAATATAGTCACCGGCTGCCTGCGTTGACTGCAGTGTGCCATCCAGATAGTATTTCAGATTACCTGTCACACCGGTGCCGTTACTTGTATTCAGAACAATGGTACCATCGTTGTGAGAGTCTTGTGGGCCAGTAGTACTATTGTTACAAGAGATGTCGGTTTTAGTGATAGTATTGATGATGGGCAGCGGGTTGATGGTGATGGTGCAGAGAGAAGACAGGGCCTCCGTACAACCGTGTTCATTCTCTGTGCTTACCTTAAAGGTATAGGTGCCCGCCGCCTCAGAAGAACCGCTGATGGTTGTGCCAACAAGATTGACGCCTTCCGGCAGACTACCCTCTACAATCTTGATTTTGGTGGCATAGGTATAATTAAAAGAAATAGCCTCAATAGGATCGCCTGCACAGCGAGTCTGTGTAAGAGCACCCGCGGTGTGTGTCAGCGTGGGCAAAGCGTAAACCGTAATGTCACCAACCTTCGTCACTGCAGGACACTGAGCGTTCTTGGCCGTCACCACAAAGTGGGAGGTGGCTTCGGCTGATGACGGGGACACGGAAGTGCCCGACAATTGGTAGTTTCCGCCGTTTTCGGTGAAGGTTGCCCAATCAGGCTTACCCGTGATAGTGAGGTTCGTCCCGTACAGATTGGTGGCGGTAAAGGTCAGCGTGGTTAGAGCATCCTCTGCACAAAGGTTTTGGGTGAGTAAAGTTTCATTGGGTGTCACCGTCAATGTCGGGTTCGCCCACACTACTAAGGTGTAGCTGCCAGAGGAATTAGTCAATGTAGTGTGACACTTGGTATCCCCGGCCTTGCGAGTAAACACCCACGTGCCCGGGATGTCCTTGTATGCCGTGGGAGTGAATGTCGCTTGTATGGCATCTTGAATGAGTTCAGGAGTACCACCATCCTGGCTGACATACCACTGATATTTAATGTCTCCATTACCACCTGCAGCAGGCTGCGGGCTGGTAATTTCTGACACAGTTCCTCCCTCGCAGATATTTTTTGTATCCGTCAGGATGGTACCGACGGTAAACTCAGGAAGAACAGAAAGTGTATAGCTGTTGGTGGACTGTACAGGATCAGTCTGGCAGAAGCCATCCTTAACCCAACGGGTAATGGTGTATGTACCTGCCGGAGTCTGAGCCACCGTGGGCGTGAAGGAGTCTGCATTCGTGTTATAAACAACCAGACCGTTCGGACCGTCAACATGCCACTCGTAAGTAATACTGCCGTTACCACCCGTGGCTGGCGTAGAACTTCCATCAATCGTCGGACGAGTTTCGTCCATACAAATCGTACTACTGCCAGATGTAATTGATCCTGCGTTGAAAGCAGGATGAACCGTAAGGGAATAGCTGTTCGAGGAATAAGACGATTGAGCCGTAAGGTCCATATTGCATTTAGAATCCTTAGCGCGACGAGTGATGGTATAAGTGACTGAGGTAGTACCTGCCGGTGTTTGCGCCACCGTTGGCGTAAAAGAGGCATCGTGGGAGTTTGTGCTATTGACCGCTACCCCATCGATGTACCACTCATAGCTTATGGTTCCATAACCGCCAGAAGCCTGTGTACCAGTGATAGTCGGTCTGTCACCGTTTCCACAAACAGCACTGCTACCAGCGGTGATGGAACCAGCTTTGAACTCAGGATGAACAATAATAGTACCTTGCTGAATGGCCTGATTACAAGCACTGAGCGTATTGTCCGTGTTTTTTGCTGTGACAGTATAATTGAAAGTTCCCCCTGCGGTTGTCGTAGGGGTACCTGTAATTTTTTTGGTTGAAGTATTAAGTGTTACGCCAGCTGGCAACCCAGTCACCGTCAACGAGTTGTAATTGGTAGGGGTAAGCGTGATCTCCTGTATCGCATTGCCATAACACAAGGTCTGATCTTTATTGCTTGAAATATCCAATGTGGTCACAGGGTTCACTGTCACCGTAACCTGCTTGCTATCTGTTTTGGTACAGGTTTTCGACGAAGCCGTTACCTTAGCCGTGGCGATAACCGTGTACTCGGTCGTCGTGGCAGGCGTGGTCGTAACCTCTTGACTGTTTGCATTGGGCGACAGTCCGGCAGCGGGAGTCCATGCGTATGAAATTGTACCTGTAGAGGAACTTGGCACAGCTTTAAGAATGGCACTTGATCCTGCACATATAGTCTGATTGGAAATATCGTTCAGCGTAACCGCCGGGTCAAGGACTGTCACCTTAACTGTTTTCGACTTCGAGACGGTACAGTTGTCCAGTGATTTGGTGAACTTAAAAGTATAGGTTACTGAGTAAGTCGTGGATGTTTGGCTACGACTGGGCGTGGCTGACACACTGGCAGCATTTGTGGAGGACAGTCCTCCTCCCGTAGTTGAAGACCACGAGTAAGTAGGGCTTCCCAAATTTGTGCTACCTGTCAGCGTGATTTGAGTACCTTCACAGATAACAGTTTGATCCGCTGAAGCATTAATTGTTGGATCCATGTAATACCAGATACGCACATAGCCGTTGGCACCAGCCCCTCCAGCTTTTGTACCCTCTCCATCATCTGGCCATGTTCCTCTCTGTGTCCTACCACCACTACCACCGCCACCATAACTACTTCCAGAATACCCTGTACGCCATCCATCATTATGGCCCAAAGCAGATCCACCTGTACCCCCTTCGGCACATATCAATGCTCCTCCTGTAGGATTAGAGCCCGAAAGCACTCCACAATGTCCTCCAGCACCACTTATATTGTCATCAGCATGATAATTAAATGCTTCTGCAGATCTATGCTGTGCATTACTACCACCAGAGCCATTCCCTCCATCATATCCTGACGCACCTGAATAGGTACCGCCATTGCCGCCGCTGCCTCCACCATTAGTTGCACTTCCACCCTTTGCTCCCCCACCTGCGGAAAGCAAAGTAGTAGAACCTTTTTTTACAGTTGATGCGCTTCCGGGGTTATCCGAACTGCCGCCACTACCCACTGTAATTGTAAGGGTGCCAGATGTAATTGTATAGTCTTGCAAACGGGCATAGGCACCACCACCGCCACCGCCACCAACACTATAATAAGGCAAATGCACGCCGCCATCCGGATTGTTAGCTGTACCGCCACCACCGCCACCGCCGATAGCTTCAATAGTGACTTTGGTACACCCTGCCGGGACAGTAAATGAGCCACTGCTTGAATAATCCTTGTAACACCAAGTCTGTCCCCACGCATTTCCCATTCCTAGCATGAGTGCGATGAGTAAGAAGCAATTGATAAACCATTTTGAAAGTTGGGAGTTAAAAAATCCCTTTCTGTCAGTTTTGAGTGAATAAACTTGTTTCATATCGTTATTGTTTATTATTATTTTTCTCAAATTTGTGTTGTGTTTTTCTTGTGCGAATTTTTATTAATTTAAACATTAATATTATAGCGCGCAAATTTAATAAATGTATAGATAATAACAATCAACACTTTGATTTCACAACCATTTGATATAAAACAAGATAAATTTCTTAACAAATGTTAAATGCAGTTTTTACTTATAAATTTCGGAGAATAACAGGAAAAATTTGACAATTGAGAGTTGATAATTGGCACATTGCAAGCGAACGCAGTGAGTGCAGCGAAATCTTCGATGCCTCTTCAACCTTCGGCATCGCCAGCCCACAGAGATGTCATGGCCATTTGTACTGGAGATTCCGTCCTCCTATGTCGGACGGAATGGTGTGCTTCGGGGGAAAAAAAGGGAACAAAGGCGAGGGTGGTGTATAGCCACATAGCTCTGTGGGCTGGCCATGCCGACATGCGGTGCGGCCAATTTGATATATCAAAAATTTCCGCATGGAAATTTTTACCTTAATACCACTTTTGCGAATTGCTTGCGGCAAAGCCACTTTTCTTTTCCCCTTTGCATAAACTGCTATCGCTCGAAATAGAAAGCAAGCTTTCTCTTTACTCGCTTACCGCAGTTTTCTTTTGTGGCTGCATAAGAAAGGGGAATAAAAAACTTCATGTCGGCTTGATTTTTTGGTTACTTTTTTATCAAGAAAAAAGCGATATATTTTTTTAATATTAGTCAATATATATTAAAATAATTTGTATATTTGCATAACATTTTTTTTAAGTGGCAATAGTCTCCAATGCCGCTGATATAGAGAATCTTAATTTTTCACCATCATGCAAAAATCAGCCCAAAACAATTCCGAAATGGCAACCACACCCTTCATGAACGTTCGTACTGACTATGGTTTCAAACGAATCTTCGGTGATATTCGCAACAAGAAAATCCTGCTATCTATGCTCAATGCTTTTCTTACGGACTATATCGGTGTGATCGAAGACATCGAGTTGCTAAACACAGAGCAATTGGGAGTAACCAAGGAGCACAAGCGGATGTCGTATGACTTGTATGGCAAAGAGCAGGACAAGCGACGTTTTATCGTTGAGATGCAACGAGGAAAACTTCGTTTTTACGTACGCCGTGCAGTGTCCTACATGAGCAGAGCCATTGACAACTCGTTAACGAAAGGAGACCCGGAGTATGAACTTCCAGAAATGCTGTCGCTAAATTTTTTGGACTATGAAGATTGTTCGATAATCAAGCCCGACAGGTATATTCAGCGTGTAATGCTAAAGAACGACGAAAATGAAATTTTTTTTGAAGAAATGATGTATATTTTCGTAAATTTGTGTATATTTGCAAGCGGAAAAGGGAGGGAAAGCAGATCCGAACCGAAGCAAAAATGGGGGTTTTACATGAAAAACATGGAGAATCTGACCGAGGAGGATGTGCGAGACGAGACGGGAGTTTTCAAGGAATTCATAGAATTGTGCAGGCTGTCAAACCTTAACAAAAAAGAGATGAAAGAGTACAAGAAGAGTGTATTGGAATATCACGACGTGAAGAGTGCCATACAATGCGCCAGTGAGGATTCATACGCCGAAGGTTTGGCGGAAGGAATCGAGGCCGGAATGACCGAAGGACGTCAAGCAGGTCTCGCCGAAGGACGTCAAGCAGGTCTCGCCGAAGGCAAACGCAGTATTATATTGCAAATGCTTAATAACGGTGTCACCGTCCCTATGATAAGTAAGCTCACTGGCCTCAGTGAGGCGGAAGTCCTTGCCGCCAGCAAGGGAAGTGACAATTGACAGTTGACAATTGACAATTGACAGTTGACAATTGACAGTTGATAATTGACAGTTGATAATTGACAGTTGATAGTTCGGAATAAATAATTCAGAATTCAAAATTCAAAGTTCATAGGCTATTTCTGTACCACGTTGGAAAGTGACCAAAAGCTTACCCTGATGCATTGTGCAATGGAAGGGGGAGTCTCGCACTGCATGGTCAAGGGGAGTGGGTTTCGCCCAAAGAGGAGTCTCGAGCAAGCTCTCGAGGGGAGCTGTTGAGAGGAAAGCCATGTCGCATTGTGCGGTGGCGATGCCGAAGATTGAAGAGACATCGGAGATTCCGCCGTGCTCACTGCGTTCGCATGCACTTTTCTCCACACTTGTCCCTTGATGGAAAAGTGTGCAAAAGATCAAGCCGACATGAATGCCGCCCGCTCTGTCCACCCTCTGACAGCGGCGGCAAAAGTAAACTGGACGCTTACGCACTTTTGCACGCCGCTGTAGGAGGCTGGCCATTCACACCGCTTCTGCACCGCATGTCGGCGTCGCCAACCCACAGTGCAACATGGCGAACTACCACC
>Ga0310696_10007699_pt1 | contig 12617 bp, 10 predicted proteins | sample AusTroGonzalo_MG_4_FD_203885 | JGI IMG/M metagenome (GOLD analysis project Ga0310696, IMG submission 203885) | Bovine rumen microbial communities from tropical cattle in Woodstock, Queensland, Australia - Gonzalo_02 (v2) (version 2) | ecosystem: Host-associated > Mammals > Digestive system >... | reverse complement strand
GAGCATCGAGGAAGCCATCCTGCTGACTTTGCGTGAACAGGGCAGTCTGATCACCCGCGAATTGCGCGCCGCCTGCGGCTTCACCGGCCCGAAGATGCGCAGTCGCTTCGACAGCTACGTTACCCGCCTGCAAATGTCCTGCCGCATCGTCACAGAGGACTTCGTCTATCCAAGGGACAAGCACGGCCGCGAATATGGCTGGGGTTGGTCGCTGCTCACTACCCCCGAAAGGCTCTACGGCAAGGAGATCTGCACTTGTGCACGCACCCCCGAAGAGTCGCTGGAGCGGATGTTTGCCCATTTTCGGAGTTTCCTGCCTGAGGCTTCAGAGAGTCAGATCATGAAGTTGCTGAAGTAAAAACCGATTTTGCTGAAAATTTAGATCAAAATGTCCACCCTCACCATTCAACATAAAAGACATTGGTACGAACCGAGGCTTCCCCACGCGGTCTTCCTGAACGGCTACTATGTGGGTATGCTGAAAGACGACCAGTTACGGGGCGAGGTGCCGCCGGGCAGCTATGCCCTTCGGGTGCAGTTCGGCGGACGAATCCCGATCGGCAAGAAAGGCAAAAGCATCGACTTGTCGGTGTCCGCGACAGAGCAGGTGGAGATTCCCACGACCGGCGAGGTTGTCTGCGAGTTCCACGACCGCGAACGGCTGTGGAACATCCTTTTCGACATTGACCTCGTGTTATGGGTGGTGTCGTGGTTCGTCACCATGCCGCCGATTTACAAGATTCTGTCGGATGCGTTTTTCGGGATTTGGTTAGTAAGGTTGGTGGTGATACGAAAGCGGTATTACAAAATCGTGAAAACCACTGTGTTCTGCCCCTAAAGGGGCTTGATAAACACCGGAGCCGCAATTTTCTACCGAGCTTTTGTACTTGCGGGAAAGGAGCCGGCAGCAAAGGATTCCGTCCTTCCCTATTTCACCAGGAATTTGGCCGTTTTCGGGGATTTCTCACCCTTGATTTGCAGGACGTAGAGTCCTTTTTCCAATTCTGTGACGGAAATCCTTCCATTGGTGGAACCCGAGGCCACCATCCTGCCCGAAACGTCGAAAATGGCATAATCCACCACATCGCAAGGAAGATCCTTTATGTAGAGGATATCGGAAGCGGGGTTGGGGTAAACCTCAAGCGGCTGTTGGCGGGAGATTTCGTGAGCAGTCACAGACAAAGCCGTGGGAATGATATCCACAATAAGGCCCTCTATCTTCGACCATCCGTATGAAAATCCATTGGGATCAGGGAGTTCGTACCAGTTGTCCTTGTAACCGCCCCAGCCAAAGTTGATGTGGAACTTGCCGTCGCTTTCGCGATAGCCATCAACCACAACATTATGCCCGGACGTTCCCGTGGGATTTTCAACGGCCAGATGAGCAGGATATCCAGCTTGCAGATTGGAAATCAACGTAGCGTACATGGTTGAATCGGGGTTCCGAAATAGCTGACAATCCGTAAAGCCAAACCGCTGGTAGGCCTCAAACGCCTGGTCCACCGCAAATGTACCAGAGCCCAGATTAGGGGACGCGGTATAGACCTGCTTGCAAGCCACGCCGCTAGCGAAAATCACAGCGGCCACCAAGGAATCGGAAAGTTCTTCGCCACGTTGGAAATAGGCATCAACGGAATCCAACAACACGTTCAGCTGGGGAAACGACGGGAATTGATACAATTCCCAATCGTCGTCAATATGGAATTGTCGGCTCGCATAATTTGCGAAATAATCGTCGCTATCGTCAAAGCGGGTGCCTTGTGTCGTACGCAGATGATTGATAATCTGTCCCATAGCGGTGGAGGGGCATCCTGTGTAACTATGGTTATAATTCTCGAATGGATCTGCCGGACAAAGCATATTGTACGGATATTCCTGATTCCACTGTGTGGTAAGGATGGGACTTTGCGCCAAACCCGTCAATGCGCAGAACAATAATAACGCGGTAATAACTTTCGACATCTTTTTCTAATTTAAAATGAGGGTGCAAAAGTATGATTTTTTATATTGCCTAAGAGACGATAATATCACTGTCCGACAGGCCATTCTCTATATCAAAAAAAGTGTATCTTTGCCGTCCAAAATTCCAAGCGGCTTTTTGAATGATTTTATCAATAAGTCTTTGGTTTTGAATAAATTAAAAATGTTAAAAGAACTTAAAAGGACTACGGTATGAGCGAAAAAAATGGCAGAAGAGTCGTCATCACGGGCATGGGCATCTGGTCATGCCTCGGAACTTCATTGGACGAAGTAAAAGAGTCGCTGTTCCATGGCAAATCGGGCATCGTGTTCGATCCTGTGCGCAAAGAGATGGGCTTCGAATCGGGGCTCACGGCGTTCGTGAAGAAACCCGAGCTCAAGGGCATCGTGGACCGCGCCCATCGCGTGTTCATGCCCGAGGAGGCCCAATACGCCTACATGGCCACCGCCGACGCCCTGAAGATGGCTGGTCTTGACGCAACCTACATGGAGAGCCACGACGTGGGACTGCTCTACGGCAACGACAGCAGCGCCGACGCAGTGGTGAAGAGTGTGGACACGATGCGCGAGAAAAAGAACACCCGCATGGTGGGCTCCGGCGCCATTTTCCAGTCGATGAACTCCACGGTGACGATGAACCTGGGCTGTCTGTTCAAACTGCGCGGCATCAACATGACGGTGAGCGCAGCCTGCGCCAGCGGCTCGCACGCCATCGGCCTCGGCTCGCTGCTCATCAAATGGGGATTGCAGGACTGCATCGTGTGCGGCGGCGCCCAGGAGGTGAATCCCTTCTCCATCGGCAGTTTCGACGGCATCGGCGCATTCTCCAAACGTGAGGACGCCCCCGAAAAGGCCTCCCGCCCGTTCGACGCCAACCGCGACGGCCTCGTGCCCGGCGGCGGCGCAGCCACAGTCATCATCGAGAGCTACGACTCAGCCGTCAAGCGCGGCGCGCCCATCCTTGCCGAAGTCCTCGGCTACGGTTTTTCCTCCAACGGTGACCACATCTCCTCACCCAACGTGGACGGTCCCCGCAAATCCCTGCTCATGGCCCTCGAACAGAGCGGTGTCAGCAAAGAGCAGATCGGATACATCAATGCCCACGCTACCTCAACGGGTGTCGGCGACACGAACGAAGCCAAAGCCATCTACAGCGTCTTCGGCAACCAGATGCCGCCCGTGACCTCCACAAAGGGACAGACCGGACATGAAATGTGGATGGCCGGTGCCAGCGAGGTCATTTACTCTATGCTCATGATGAAAAACCGCTTCATCGCCGCTAATCTCAACTTCGAACACGGCGACGAAGACACCGCAAAGCTCAACATCCCCGCCCAACGCCTGGACAATCAAGATTTCAACATCTTCCTTTCCAACAGCTTCGGCTTTGGCGGGACCAACTCCACCTTGATTATCAAAGACTTTGAACTTTAAACCTTAAACCTTGAACTTTGAACTTTGAACCAACCTCATTAGCAAGCTCTTGCCCCTGACGGGGCTGTTCAATGAATATATTTTGAATTTGAAATAAAAAAGCATAAAAATGGAAAAAAACGAAATGATCAAAAAGATGGTCGAGATTCTCGCCGACGAATTCGAAGTTGACGCTGAAACCATCCAACCCGAAGCCAACATCAAAGAGACCATGCACCTCGACAGCCTCAGCCTTGTTGACATGGTGGCCCTCGTGAACGAGGAGTTCGGCGTGGAAATCAAGACTCCCGACCTCCCGACAATCAAGACCTTCGCTGACCTTTACGATTATGTCTTCACCCGCATGTAAGGTGACGGACATTCCCAGCCTTATCCCGCAACGTCCACCAATTCTAATGGTGGACGGCTATTTTTACGAAGACGAACTCCACTGCCAGTCTGAGCTGACTGTCGTCGCGGACAATATGTTCCTCGATGAGAGCGGGCGCATGGCGGAAGAGGGGTTGTTGGAACATGTGGCGCAAACCTCAGCCGCACACATCGGTTACCTTCGCAAAAAGGCGGGCGAAGAGGTCTCCCTCGGCTATATTGGCGACATCAAGCGAGCCCAGTTTTCCAATCCGATGCCTACTGTCGGCGACACGTTGCACACCTGCCTGACCGTGATGTCACGGGTCGGCGGTATCACTTTGGTGTCGGCGGAAACATCTGTAAACGAACATATTATCCTCACCTGCCGGATGAAGCTGGCCACCGATAACTAACGAACACCATGACTCAGAACGGAATCCTTTATGACATCGTTCAAATCGACGGAAATCAGGTGGTCCTGCAGATGAATGCCGGACATCCCGTGTATGCGGGGCACTTTCCCGGAACGCCCATCACGCCCGGCGTGCTGACTATGCAGATGATCCGCGAATGTACAAGCCTGAAAACCGGCCGCAACCTGCGTTTCACGTCCATCAAGAACTGCCGTCTCGCCGCTATGGTCCGTCCTGGCGACATCCTGCGGCTGAAAATGGAGACTTCCGATGAAAACGGCACCGTAAAACTGAAAGCCACGCTGACCGACGCGAATAACGACGAAGACTTGCGTCTCCAACTTGATGCCGAACTACAGTAAACAACGATGGGGAAGGCTGACGTAATCGTGATTGGAGGCGGGTTTGCAGGGCTGACATGCGCCCTTGCACTCGTCAAAACAGGCAAGCGCGTACTCGTGTTAGAAAAAGAGCCTGTTCCCGGCGGCGCGTTCCAAAGTTTCCGTCGGCGTGGGCACATGCTCGAAACCGGCTTCCACTACGTTGGCGGTGTAGGCGAGGGCGAGGTCATGCGACCGCTCATCACCTTCTTCGGACTCGAAGATCTGCCCTGGCAGCGATTAGACGACGACTTCTTGGAAATGCACCGGCACGGCAAAACGTTCACCCTGCTGCGCGGATACAACTCCTTTGCCGAAGCCCTATCCAAAAGGTTTCCCGACGAAAAGCCCGCCATCGACGAGTTCGTGTGCGTCATGCGCGACATCAACGAGCACATTTACGAAACCGTACTCCCCAGCAAGGAGAGCCAAATGAGCAAACTGATGGCTGTCTCCGCGAAACCGTATCTGGAAAATCATTTTCGGAGTCCTGAACTGCGCGACATTCTGTGCGGGCAGAGCCTCACCACCGAGCTCACTGACGAACTTCCGCTCTACTCCTTCGTGCAATCCCTCAACTCTTTCATCCAGGGAGCGTACCGGCTGAGAGGCGGCGGCGAGACACTCATCAACAAATTGGTGGAGAATCTTTTGGCTGCCGGCGGGGAATTGCTGACCCGCAAGAGCATCAGCGGTTTCACCTTAGGCGAAAATGGCGACGTAAGCGCCGTCCTCTGTTCCGATGGCAGTGAATACAGCGCCGACATCTTCATTTCCACGCTACACCCTGCCCAGACGATGGCGCTCATTCCCGAATGTCCGCAAATCCGTGGCGTGGCGCGCCGACGCTTGCAACGGCTGCAAAACACCGTCGGAATGTTTACAGTGCAGCTCGCGCTGAAACCCGGCACGGTACCCTATCGCAACCGCAGTATCAGCATCCTCGAAAGCGACGATCTTTGGCACACACCATGCGGAACAGACGACCCCGTGCGCAACATGCTGGTCAGCTATAACGTGCCTTCGGAAGGAGATTTCGCCGCCGTCATCGACCTGCTGACTCCAATGTCATGGGAGGCGGTGAGCGAATGGGCCGACAGCACCGTAGGTCACCGTCCAGAAGCTTACAAGGATTTCAAACGGCGCAAAGCGGAAGAGTGCATCACTTTCGCAACGCACTATATCCCTGAATTACAAGGCAATATTGAGGAATATTGGACCAGTACTCCCCTCACCTACCGCGACTACACGGGAATCCCGCAAGGTTCGGCATTTGGGGTACGTAAATCCTGCATGAACCTCATCGGCACGGTCACTTCGCCGGTCACGACCTTCCCGAACCTCTATCTCGCAGGGCAGAACCTCATGCTGCATGGCATGTTGGGCACTGCGATGAGTTCCATGCTAACCTGCAACTTAATCTGCGGCAGGAATCTTTTGGAAGACTAATCGAGCTTCAGCACCGCGAGGAACGCCGACTGCGGCACCTCCACGTTGCCGATTTGGCGCATACGCTTTTTACCCTTCTTCTGTTTTTCCAACAATTTACGCTTACGGGTGATATCACCACCGTAACACTTAGCGGTCACGTCCTTACGCACCTGCTTGACAGTTTCACGGGCGATAATCTTGGTGCCGATGGCCGCCTGGATAGCAATATCGAACTGCTGACGCGGAATCAACTCCTTGAGCTTCTCGCAAATACGGCGTCCGAACGGATAGGCGTTATCGACATGAATCAAGGCCGACAATGCATCCACAGATTCGCCGTTGAGCAGGATATCCAACTTGACAAGATGCGCAGGCTTGTAGCCGGTAATATGGTAATCGAAGGAGGCATAACCTTTGGAGATGCTCTTCAGTTTGTCGTAGAAGTCGAAAACAATCTCGCCTAACGGCAGATCGAACGTCAGCTCCACACGGTTGGCTGCCACATACATTTGATTCACCAACGTGCCGCGCTTGTCGATGCAGAGCTTGATGACCGGCCCAATATAATCGTCCTTGGTGATGATTTGGGCGCGGATGTACGGTTCTTCCACATGGTCGATTTCATTGGGCGCAGGCATTCCCGACGGGTTATAGACATCCAACCATTGTTTCTTGGTGGTCAGCACTTTATACGAGACGTTCGGGACGGTGGCGATGACATCTTGGTCAAATTCGCGGTCCAGACGTTCCTGGATAATTTCCATGTGCAACAGACCGAGGAAGCCGCAGCGGAAACCGAATCCCAGTGCTAAGGATGACTCAGGGACAAAAGTCAAGGAAGCATCGTTGAGCTGCAGTTTCTCCAACGAAGCACGGAGTTCCTCGTACTGGTCGGCCTCGGTAGGGTAAATACCGGCAAACAGCATCGGTTTCACCTCCTGAAAACCCTCGATAGCCGTTTCGCAAGGGTTATCGACATGCGTGATAGTATCGCCGACCTTCACCTCCGTGGAGGTCTTGATGCCGGTGATAAGATAGCCCACGTCGCCGGCGGAGAGGACGTCCTTGGGTACGCGATCCATCTTGAGAATACCGATTTCGTCGGCATCGTATTCGTGTTTGGTGGCGAAGAACTTCACCATCTCGTGGGTTCTAATCGTACCGTTAAAGATTCGGAAGTAGGCGATAATACCGCGGAAAGAGTTGAAGATGGAGTCGAAGATGAGGGCCTGCAGCGGCGCCTCAGGATCGCCTTTTGGAGCGGGAATGCGCTCGATGATGGCCTCCAGAATCTGCTCCACACCCTGCCCTGTCTTGCCGGAAGCCTCGATGATGTCGGACGCATCGCAGCCGAGCATATCAATAATCTGATCCTTCACCTCTTCGGGCATAGCAGCCGGCATATCCATCTTATTCAACACCGGAATAATCTCCAAGTCGTTGTCAATCGCCTGATAAAGATTGGAAATCGTCTGAGCCTGAACGCCTTGCGTGGCATCCACGAGCAACAATGCACCCTCGCACGCAGCAATGGAACGCGAGACTTCGTAGGAAAAATCGACGTGACCGGGCGTGTCAATCAGGTTGAGAATATATTTCTCGCCCTTGTACATGTACTCCATCTGGATGGCGTGACTCTTGATGGTGATGCCGCGCTCACGCTCCAAATCCATGTCGTCCAGCACCTGATTCTGGAATTCCCGGTCGTTAACAGTCTTGGTATATTGCAGCAAACGGTCAGCTAACGTGCTCTTACCGTGGTCGATATGCGCGATGATGCAGAAGTTTCGGATGTGGTTCATTTTTGGGGGTTAGAATGTTAAAAGGTTTGGGAACGGTAGGGGCGAATAATTATTCGCCCCTACCGTTTAGGGTTATTATATATCAAAATGCAAATCGTGGCCCATTTTCGCCTGTTTGGTCTTCAGGTAATTCTCGTTAATCTTATTCGGTTTGATGATAATTGGCAGGGTTTCAGCAATTTGAATGCCGTGGGCGGCGAGACCGACGCGTTTGGCAGGATTGTTGGTGATTAAGCGGACATTAGTGGCACCGAGGTCGCGGAGAATCTGCGCCCCCACGCCGTAGTCGCGTTCGTCGGCCTTGAAACCGAGTTCAAGGTTGGCCTCCACAGTGTCGCGGCCCAGTTCTTGTAAGTGGTAAGCTCTCAGCTTGTTGATGAGCCCGATGCCACGGCCCTCCTGGCTCATGTAGAGCACCAAACCCTTGCCCTCCTTGTCGACCATCTCCATCGCGCGGTGCAGCTGCTCGCCGCAATCGCACTTGCAGGAACCGAAAATATCGCCCGTGGCGCACGACGAATGGACACGCACCATCACGGGTTCGCCAGGCTCCCAATTGCCTTTCTTGAGGGCCAAATGGGTAGCTCCATTATTGAGCTGGGTATACGCAATCAGCTGGAAATCACCCCATTGCGTGGGAAGTTTAACTTCCTGTTCGCGACGGATGAGGGTTTCCTTTTCCAAGCGGTATTCAATCAGTTTTTCGATACTGGTAATCGTAAGCCCGAATTCCTCCGCCACCTCCAACAGCTCAGGCAGGCGCGCCATCGTGCCGTCGGGATTGATGATTTCGATAAGGGCACCCACCGGCTCCAAACCGGCAAGTTTCAGCAGATCGACCGTTCCTTCGGTGTGGCCTGCGCGGACCAACACACCGCCGTCGCGGGCGCGAAGGGGGTTCACATGTCCCGGGCGACCGAAGTCAGTGGCCTTCTTCGTCCTGTCGGCCAGCGCGTTGATGGTGGCGGCACGGTCGTGCATGGAGACACCCGTCGTGCAACCGTTACCGAGCAGATCGACGGTCACGGTGAACGGGGTCTCGTGGATGGAGGTATTGTTGGAGACCTGCATTTCGAGGTCGAGTTCCTGACAACGCTCGCTGGTCATGGGCACGCAAAGCACGCCGCGCCCGCGCGAAAGCATGAAGTTCACCTTCCCGGCGTCAATATGTTGCGCGGCGATAATGAAATCGCCCTCGTTCTCGCGTTCTTCATCGTCCACCAAAATGACGAATTTTCCGGCCTTCAAATCCTCAATGGCCTGCTCAATGGACTGTAATTTAGATTCTTGCATATCTATTTTCGCTATTTTCAGAAAATTGGCAAAGATACACAAATTTCCAATACGCTCAGAATGGTGTTTTCGGTCTTTAGAGTCGTTGCGTACAACATCTCTACAATCAATCACCGTTCCAACAAAACCCTTCCCACCTTGCAGAGCAGCTCGTCGATAGTGAACTTTTCCTTCGTGACCATACCGTCGGGCATCAGCGTGGATATGAATTGCATGAAGGGAAGGTGGCTGGAATAGACAGTGTTCCCTTTTACGTTGAATTTTAGCGGCAACATGTAGGGCACGGTCCCGGTAGAGCAGTTTGGATCGAAACATTCCAGCAACAATGTCTTTCCCTCACTATTGGTGAATTGAATCTTCAGAGTGCTTTGGGTGGTGCAGTAACCATTGTAGGGCGACATGACAATGCTTGTGAGCAGGCTGTCGCTGATGCGCGACAACGTATCACGGACCCACCGTATGGAGGCGCTATCTTGTCTATAAAAGCCATGCTCACGCTCATCGCTGAGAACAGTCTGCATCGAGTCCAAATCTGCCGTGGAAACTACAAACTGCCGCCAGGAAATCGGGAAGTCATATCGTTGGTCGAGGTCGCGCAGCAGCGAATCCAGTTCTGAGGTCGGGAACGAATGGTGAAACGGCACATCCGCATTGGCCTTTTGCCGTTCCTCCTCCGAAAAGTATAAACCGGTGGAGTTCTGAGTCATCTTCAATGTTGTAAACATGCCTCCTTCTCGGCAATATTCGACTTCTTGTTTCCTACTACCTCCACATCCGGACCGAGATGCCATTATCCGAACCGTTTCCACGGGCGACTGCAAAAAAACTCCCAATGGGTGTTCGTAACGAAAAGGCAAAATCGAGCCGTCTCGGAGGGCGTAACGATAGTAGAGATTGCCGTCGGACAGCAGTATGGTGTCCGTTTCAGCGCCGTATGCCGCAATATTCGTGATTTGGCCAAGCGGGGGATATGATCGGTACCACTGTTTCCGCGTTTTGTCGAAACAATAGAGGATGTTCTGATCGAAACTGAAAAGCTGCCCCGCCACCCTTATCCGATCTTCTTTGCGAATTTTGATAGGCTCATCCGTGTAATGTCCAAATTCGCGTGTTCCCGCGTCGGAAACAACCATAATCCGGTACGAATCTTGACAATATACATGACCTTGCACCACAGAAATGATGTCGAATCCGCCATCCTTTGGAAGATGGCCGAGCGTGTCATAGTGCGCCATATCAGAAGTGCGCAGGACCGAACCGTCGTTCATGATGAAAACCAGCTCGTTACGCGCTGTATCCACAAGGAAACTGCGCGCGGGAAAAGGCTGCCATTGGACACTATCCGCCATTTCCGCGTAACACACCCGTCCGCGGGCAGACGCGAAAAGATAACGGTTCCAGCTTTGCACTTGGCATGTCAGCCAAAAGATGTTACCGTCTGGGATCAGCCCTTGCTTAACCGGGTCTTCTATTCGTCTTGCACTCTTCCACCCGTCATCGGTAATAAATATGTCACCATATCCGGAGCTAAGCATCCCCTGCTGACCATCTGGTGTCATATACAGCTTTTCAGCAATGTTCTGGTTTCTAAATTCTGACAAAGCATCAGGAAGATAGGTGAACGTGATTCCTCCGTCTTCGGAAAAACACAAATGGCCAAACGTAAAGAAAATCCAGATTTTTCCGTTACAAGACCAGATACTGCCGATACTTTCATAAGCGATTGGTTCATAAGCAGCCGGCAATTGGAAACGGGTCCAAGTGGATCCTTTATCCGTTGAACGATAACAACTTAGCGTATCCTCCAAGACAGATTCATTGAACAACAAAACGGTTGTGTCGTCATAAAAGAGCACCTCGGGACGGTCCAACCCGAAACGGTCAATCCCGACCAGGCCGTTTTCCGTTCGCACCATCGGGGTGAAGGCGCGCCACAGCGAATCGGACGGGCTCATCTTGTGAAAGGTTGTTCCTCTATCCGGGAGATGCCAAACCGTTCCATCGGGCGCCACCGCTACCCTGCTGGCATACAGCACCTGATGGTAGTCCATTTCCTTCGGCTGCGCCCACAGCACATTTCCGACAAAAATGAGCAACAACATCCAGCAGAATGGCAGAGGTTTCATAACGTTACATTATCCTTAACTTCTTCACGTCGTCGCCAATAGCGGGGTTATGTTTTATAAACACCCTGATAGACAAGCAACGCTGCAAAAATACAACATTTACTACTTATATGATGCAAAAAATCCAAAAGGTTGCAGCTTGTTGAAAAAAACTTTTTCCGTGAACAGCCTCGATAAGGCGAAACTATCAACCTGAGTTTTTTCCAAAGTTGCTAAAAATTCACGATTTTGGGAAAAACTCAACGCAACGACACATAATTTCAACAATTAAAACTTTATGTATATCAATTATATACAAAAAAAGATTCCAAATAACCAACAAAACATTCCAATCAATCACAAGCGACGCAGGAGCACTGTGGGGCTATTAGCTCTACCGAGCTCTTGCCCCTAACGGGGCTGCTCAAGGAAGCAGTTTCATATTACTACCCCGCCCTTCGGGCACCACGTCTAAAATAGAAGGGGAGTTGGGTTGCCCGTTCCATCCTCCTTAATTCTTAATTATGCATTGTGAATTGTGCATTGTACATTGTTCATTGTTCACCGCCTCCTTCCTACAGTTTCCGTAGCAAAGGCGAGCGCGACAGATCGGTCGGGTTGGTCCCCATAACACCTTCCGGCACAGGCATTTTCAGTTTCTTAAAATGCTTTACCCAATACTTGGGCAGTTCACCGTCGGCATTGCGCCAGTTCATGGGCTTGGCTTCGAAAAGATGGCGGTTCTCCTGCGAATCGTCACTTAAGAAGCACTCATAGACCAGTTCGGAGCAATAAAAAGCCCCGTTGTCTGGTAAAAAGGCTTTGTCGTAGGGCATTCCGAGGAACGAGCGCGCCCTAATCAGTGCCGAATCCACGTAGGAATTATCCTGTAAGCGGTATATGTCGGGGAGGGACTGCTTGTCCTTGTGCTGTCGCAGATAGGGCCGCCGTGAAACGCCGTTTTGGGGCGTGGCATCGATGATCCACACCGTGTCGCCAACACTTTCCACTATCGCCACGTGCGTGTATTGCCCTGTACTCTCTTTCACGGCAGCTCCCATACCTTCGGCATTGCGGAAAAAGAGCAGGTCGCCGGGACGCATAAACACCAGCCCGTTAAGGTGTTCACGCAGCTTCATACCTTCGGGCATCATGGGGCGAAGGGCTTTCCACAAAACTGGTTGGTAGGTAACGAAAGTCAACTCACGCCCTTTGAGACGCATCGGCAGAAGCCAAGGAAAGTAGTCGCCACATTCGGCATCACTGGTACCGTAAAAGCACAACTTGTCGCCAGACCAATTGGTAAATGTGACCCTATAGCCGCTATATGAGGTACACCATCCATTGCTCCGGAACACATTTTCCAAATCCACTTCGCCCTCCCGCAATCCGAAGTCCTCGGGTATGGGAAAACGGCTATAGCTGTCG
>Ga0310696_10007698_pt1 | contig 12618 bp, 7 predicted proteins | sample AusTroGonzalo_MG_4_FD_203885 | JGI IMG/M metagenome (GOLD analysis project Ga0310696, IMG submission 203885) | Bovine rumen microbial communities from tropical cattle in Woodstock, Queensland, Australia - Gonzalo_02 (v2) (version 2) | ecosystem: Host-associated > Mammals > Digestive system >... | reverse complement strand
TGCTGATAATGAGCGATTTTAAAAATTCACAGCTTTTGTCTTATTCTTAAGCCAGCCCTTCTCGTCGGCCGTCAGATACGGGCCGATTTCATCATATACGGAACGGTTGAAATTATTCAGCCACTCCATTTCATGACGGTCCATAAGGCTCAGAATGAGGGGAGCGGTATCCAGATAGGTTCTGGTAAGCGTCTCGAATCCCAGCCATCGGCCAAACTCATTCTCACCCCTGCCCTCACAGAGAATCATGTTCTCGTGACGGATTCCGTGATAACCCTCGCGGTATATTCCCGGCTCATCGGATGTAATCATTCCCGGCAGCAGCGGCTGGTCCTTAAGGTTCTGGCGGATAGACTGCGGTCCCTCATGAACCGACAGCACGTTCCCCACTCCATGACCCGTTCCGTGACCGAAGTTACGCATAGCGCTCCACAGAGGACGTCGTGCAATGGCGTCAATACGGCATCCCGGAGTCCCCTCGGGGAACACAGCCATAGCCAGGTCAATCATAGCCATCATGTCCAGAGTATAATCCTCGCGCTCCAGATCGGTCAGAGGGCCCAGAGGAACCGTACGTGTTATATCGGTCGTTCCGTAACTGTAATGGGCGCCGCTGTCATTCAGATAGAGTCCGTGAGGCTCCAGCAGGGCATCCTTACCGCGAACGGTCGAATAATGCGGCAGCGCGGCGTTCTTCCCGTAGGCCGATATCGTCTCAAAGCTCTCGTCCAGGAAATCAGGCATGGCAGCACGCAGTTCATGCAGTTTGTCCGATGCATCCGACTCCGTAATCCTTGCGCCCGATGAAACCTGCTCCTCCAGCCACTTGAAGAAACGGGTCTGTACGATACCGTCCTGGATGTAAGCCTTTCGGAATCCTTCAATCTCGACATCATTCTTGACCGCCTTGGCCAGTTCCACAGGCGAACTGCCCTCTACGATATTATCCTGTCCGAAAGCATCAACTATAGCCTTACCAGTCTCGTAATTAAGCGAACTGGAGTCAATAAGTATCTTTTCCTTCGTTTTAAGAGACTTTATGTATTTACCCGCATCTCCGTACGGACGCAGTGAGATATTGTCGTTTTTGAGCTTTAAAAGCGTTTTCTGGTCAAATTTCGAAACGTCAGCGAACAATTCGACGTTATCCGGGCTCACCAGAGCGAATGAAATCACGAACGGGCAATACTCCACATCATTGGAGCGGATATTCAGAAGCCACGCTATCTGATCCAAACAGTTCAGGAACATATAGCGGCATCCCAGCACCTCAAGTTCGCCGCGCAACCAAGAAAGTTTCTCCTCTCTGCTGCGTCCCGCATACTTATCCTCATGAATCCAAACCTTGCCCTGCGGAAGCAGCGGACGATCCGGCCAAAGAGCCTCCAGATAATCGGGTTTTGAAACGACCGCAGCACCTTTAGTCTCAATTGCCTGCTTTAACTGCAGAGCCTCATTCATGCTCATACACAGACCGTCAATTCCTATTTTTCCGCCGGAGGGAACATTCTCAGCAATCCACTTGATCCATTCCTTATCCTCCACTGACACCATCTTGTGCAGTTCCACACCGCTACCCTCCAACTCACGAGCAGCCTGAATCCAATATCTGGAATCAGTCCACAAGCCCGCGTGGTCTTTAGAAATCACGACAACACCTGCGGAACCTGTAAAACCGCTTATAAACTCACGCTGGCACCAGCGTTTAGGGGTATATTCACTGTTATGAGGGTCCTCGCCTACCGTTACGGCAACATCCCATCCCCACTCCGTCATCAGCCGACGGAGAGCATCTATTCTTTCTTTAATCATAGTTTATCCCAGGAAACCCTGCTCCAACATAGCCTGAGCGACTTTCATGAAGCCGGCGATGTTGGCGCCCTTCATATAATTTACATAACCGTCCGGCTCGGTGCCGTACTTGACGCACTGCTCGTGGATATCGCTCATGATAGTGTGCAGACGCGCGTCAACCTCATCGGCCGACCAGGAGATATGCATTGCGTTCTGAGTCATTTCAAGGCCCGATGTAGCCACACCGCCCGCATTCACAGCCTTGCCAGGTCCGTAAAGTACGCGTGCAGCGATGAAAGCATCGATAGCCTCAGGCGTACAACCCATATTGGACACCTCGGCCACATACTTGACGCCGTTCTTTATAAGCAAAGCCGCATCGTCGCCGTTCAGCTCATTCTGGGTTGCGCAGGGCATTGCAATATCCACCTTGCACTCCCAAGGCTTGCGTCCTGCAAAGAACTCCGCACCGAACTTCTTTGCGTACGGCTCGATCACGTCGTTATTGGTAGCGCGCAGTTGCAGCATGTAGGCAATCTTCTCGTCATTCAGGCCCTCCTTGTCATAAACGTAACCGTCGGGACCCGACAGGGTAACCACCTTACCGCCCAGCTGGGTAGCCTTCTTGGCCGCACCCCATGCGACATTTCCGAATCCGCTTATGGCAATGGTCTTGCCCTCCAGTGAATCACCCTTATCCTCCAGCATCTGACGCAGGAAATAGAGAGCGCCGAATCCGGTAGCCTCAGGACGGATCTTTGAACCGCCAAATGTAAGACCCTTTCCGGTAAGCACGCCCGTATTCTCACGCGCGAGCTTCTTATACATACCGTAAAGATATCCGATTTCACGCGCGCCCACACCTATATCACCTGCCGGAACATCGGTATCGGGGCCGATGTTTCTCCAAAGCTCAAGCATGAAACTGTGGCAGAATCGCTCAATCTCGGCAGCCGAACGTCCGCGTGCGGAGAAATCGGAACCTCCCTTGCCGCCACCCATAGGCAGTGTAGTCAGCGCATTCTTGAAAGTCTGCTCAAATCCCAGGAACTTAAGGATAGACAGGTTGACCGATGAGTGGAAACGCAATCCGCCCTTATACGGTCCGATGGCGTTGTTGAACTGAACGCGGTAACCCGTGTTTACATGAATCTCGCCGTTGTCATCGGTCCATGGAACCTTGAATGTAAAGATACGGTCGGGCTCGACCATACGTTCTACAATCTTTGCGTCCTCGAATTCGGGATGTTGGTTATAGATAGGTTCAACACTAACAAGCACTTCACGTACTGCCTGAAGGTATTCCTTCTCGCCCGGATGCCTGCGCTCCAGGTCGGCCATAATGTTGTTGATGTTCATATTGCGTACATTAATTGGTTTTGCATATCACAAATATAGGGTAATAAAATGAGATGTTGTTCTTTGAACATGTATAAAAATAGACACTTTATTCGGATATGTGGCCAATTGCCGACGCCCTAACCCACCTGTCAGACATTAAAAATTGTTCCCGAATCGTTATAATTTTAATGGAACGAAACAAAATTTAAGTATCTTATTTGGGTTGTTTCAAAGAAAACTTTACGTTTGCGAAGTTTATAACCCTATTTATTAACCTTTATCAATAATTCTTGTATCCGATTTACTAAACAACTAACAAAATTTCACTCGAAAATAACATTTACCTAATTGTTTAACTTTATCCTTTTTAATCCTTTTTTATGAATCTCAAAAAACATGTGTTAGGCATTCTGCTCGCAATAGCAGTGCCTGTCTGTGCAACCGCACAGAACGTGACTGTTAAGGGACAGGTTAAGGATGACGCAGGTGAACCGCTTGCACTCGTCAGCATCGCTGAGCCGGGTACAACAAACGGCACCGTCACCGACTTGGATGGTAATTACTCCATCTCAGTTGCGTCAAACGGAACCCTCCAGTTTTCATTCATGGGTTATACGACTGTTACCGAGCAGGTAAACGGCCGCACAACCATTAACGTAACACTTTCCGAGGATGCTGAGCTTCTGGATGAAATCGTCGTTATCGGTTACGGCGTTCAGAAGAAGTCAGACCTGACAGGTGCTGTAGCTTCAGTACGTGCAGAAGCCCTCAAAAACATTTCAACAACCGATGCCGCTGCCGCCCTTCAGGGTAAGGTTTCCGGTATTAACGTACTCACCAACGGTGCTCCTGGTCAGGGTGCAAAAATTCGCGTACGTGGATATTCAACAAACGCCACAAGATCAGAGGAAATAGATCCTCTTTATATTGTGGACGGTCTGCAGGTATCAAGCATCCAATATCTGGATCCTTCAATGATCGAGTCAATGGAGATCCTTAAGGATGCCGCATCAGCAGCTATCTACGGTGCACAGGCCGGTAACGGTGTTGTACTTATCACCACCAAGAGCGGTTCTGAGGGCCAGGCCACCATCACCTATTCAGGTAAGGCTACCCACCAGAGCTACCCCAAGAACCCCATGATGAACCGTGAGGAGTTCCTCAAGTACAAGCGCATGGAACTTGGTGATAATAAAGTAGCCACTGACCTTGGCAACTTCGACTACAGTCATCCTCTGTATGCCAACGGTGTTATCGACACTGACTGGATGGATGCATACATGGAGCCCACATGGAGCCAGCAGCACTCACTGAGTGTATCAGGCGGTAACAAGCAGGGACACTACTTCACCTCTCTCAACATGGTAAACAACAATGGTGTTGTTAAGGGTGACAAGGATGTTTACAAGCGTCTGACCGCACAGATCAATGCTGACTACAACATCAAGAAGTGGTTCCAGGTTGGTAGCAACATGTCAATCGAGAAGTGGTCAACCTCCAGCGTATCACAGCAGAGTTACACCTCTTCATTCGAGCAGATGCTTACCATGGATCCTCTGACTCCTGTTTATTGGACAGACGTAAACCAGATGCCTAACGATTTCAGGAGCAGATATGATAAGGTTATGGCCGGCGATCCCAACACTCCCGTTTACCGCTTCCTTGGTGACGAGAACGGTTGGTTTGCCAACACTCTTTATGAGGAGTCCGAGGGTACCGCACTTGCCAAGCGCGATATTGCCGAGCAGAACACAAACGGCGGTTTCAACATCAACGGAACCCTGTATGCTAACTTGATGCCCATCCAGGGTCTTACCATCACCACACGTCTTGGTTACCGTATCAGCCAGAGCGTTAGCCACAGCTACCAGTCACCTTATTATGTAGGTGGTCGTGGTTCAAGTGACAACTACTCAATCTCAGCTACTGCCAACACCGGTTACTACTACCAGTGGGAGAACTTTGCAAACTACAACTTCTCAGTAGGCAGCAACAACTTCGGCATCATGGCCGGTATGTCATATCGTGAGGACAACTCAGATAACGTAGGCGGTAACGCTTCTGCTGCCCCCGGCGTAGATCTGCTTCCTTCTTACAATGAGAACTTCCTCTTCCTGAGCAAGGTTCTTGCCGGTGCCACCAAGGGTATCAGCAACCTGCCCACCAAGAGCGCATCACTCGCTTACTTCGGTCGTTTGAGCTACAATTATGACAACCGTTATAATTTCCAGGCCAACTTCCGCGCTGACGCATTTGACGCTTCAAAGCTTCCTGAGTACAACCGTTGGGGTTACTTCCCCTCATTCTCTGCAGGTTGGACCATCAGCAACGAGTCATTCTTCAAGGACAATCTTGATCCTTCAATATTCAACTTCCTGAAGGTTCGCGCATCTTGGGGTCAGAACGGTAACATTTCCGTACTTAGAGATTATCCGTACGCTGCAACCATCAGCATCGGTAACTCATGGTATCAGTATGGTGTTGACCAGCTTGGAACCACCTACGGTTCAGCTCCTAGCGGCCTTCCCAACTCAAACCTCAGATGGGAGACTTCAGAGCAGCTTGACCTCGGTCTCGATGCACGCTTCCTTGACAACCGCTTGACTCTGGGTATCGACTACTACAACAAGCAGACCAAGGACCTTCTGTTCTCAGTATCAGTTCCGCCCGAACTCGGTGTAAGCAGCACTATGGCTAACGGTGGTAACGTTCTGAACACAGGTCTTGAGTTTGAGCTCGGTTGGAGAGACCGTATCGGCGGATTCACCTACTCAGTTGACGCTAACTTCTCAACTCTGCACAATGAGGTTCTCGCATTGGCCGAGGGTGCCGCTCCTCAGTACAAGACTGACGCAAGCTCCACCAACTATGAGATCCGTACCGCCTTCGAGGTTGGTTATCCTATCTGGTATCTGAACGGTTACGTTTATGAGGGTGTAGCCGAGGAGGATATCTACTGGACCAATCCTGCCGACAACTCACAGGTTCTCATGTTCAAGAAGGGTGATGCTATCCTCCAGGATAAGAACAACGATGGTCAGATCGGTACCGACGATATGCAGTTTATCGGCCAGGGTACTCCGACCTTCACCTACGGTGTTAACATCAACCTCGCATGGAAGGGATTTGACTTCACAGTACAGGGCTCAGGTATCGGTGGCAACTCTATCCTGCCCGTTATCACCAGACCGGGTTACAGAAATACCTTCAAGTATTTCCTGGAGAACTCTCGTTCAGAGGACAACCCCAACGGTACACTGCCTAATCCTGCCAACGTAACAGGTGACTACAAGTACTGGTCATCAACCGCAAACCTGTTCAAGGGTGATTTCTTCCGCTTCAAGCAGATTCAGCTGGGTTACACTATCCCCAACAAGATCACCAAAAAGGCTGCCATCAGCGACCTGCGTTTCTACGCATCTCTCGATGATTTCTTCACCATCACAAGCTATCCCGGACTTGATCCTGAAACAGCTTCTACTAACAACACCACCGGTGTTGGCTTAGACTGGGGTTCATATCCCACTATGAAGAAGTTTATTCTTGGTGTTAACCTCACATTCTAATAAACGATTACATATATGAAAAAGATATTTGTTCCCGCAATTCTGGCGTTAGGTCTTTTCGCAGTTTCCTGCGAAGACAAGCTTGATATCCCGCAGAAGGGCGTTACCAGCACTATCGAATACTATTCATCTGACGCCGAGGCTGCTTCAGCACTCACCAACATGTATGCACAGTATATCGAGAACGTGTGCGGTACCGAGGGTATTGATAACCCCGAGCAGGTTATCCTGAACTACGCAGCCGACGATGTTCTGGCTGCAGGTAGTGGTTTCACGGATCACGATGCATTCCGTATTTTTGATGAGTTCCAGTATGACGAGGCCAGCGCAACACTGCAGCAAGCCTATCAGCGTTACTACTACTCTATCTATCATGCCAATCTGGTTATCTCAAACTTCACCAATGAGAACAGAAACAACCTCGCTCCCAAGTACACAAGTGCTTACACTGACTCTTGCGTTGCCGAGGCTCGCGTAATGCGTGCATATCTGCACATGATGACTGCTCTCATCTGGAACCAGCCCCCTCTCATGGACCGTATCTATGAAGGTGATGAGTTCCCCACAAACAACAAGACTCAGTCAGAGATTCTGGATTGGGTTATCAGCGAGTGCGAGACTGCCATCTCATCAGGCAGACTGCTTAAGCGTAACGGCCCCAATGACAAGAACTCAACTGCCCGCATGACTGTAGGTTTCGCTCAGTTCATCGCAGGTAAGGCCGCTATGTTCAACAACAATCCCGAGAAGGCACGCAAGCATCTGGGCGACCTCATTGAGTCTCAGGACTATGACCTCGTACCCAGCAACCTCTACTGGACAAACTTCCACGTTGACGGTGACGGTAACTGCGAGACCATCTTTGAGCCTAACTTCATCAATGACCCCGGCATGACAGGTATTGCATGGGCGCGTTGGTCATTACCTCTGATGCGTGACCGTTGGATGGTTGCAAACGTATTCAACTGGCGTTCAAAGGCTTTGAACTCAACACCTAACGTATCCAACACTGACGGTTGGGGCGGTGGTCAGATCCAGGAGGACTTCGCTCAGAAGTTCCTGGCTCATGACGGAAATTCACCCCGTCGTCTGGCTACCTTCCTCACCGAGGACGAGTTCCTTTATCAGATTCCTTGGCCCGATTCACAGTATCCCAACGGAACAGCAGCTGAGATGGCTTCTGATACCCTTCGCGGTATCAAGGCCGGTGGTATGTTCGGAACTGGTAAGTACTTCAAGTGGAAGACCATGTCATTCCTCAACCCGCCTGCCATCCTGACTGGTGGTGCACCTGCCCATGCAGACAACGTTCCGCAGCTGGGTGACAACAGTAATGAGTCAAACTTCTGGGTAGCTCGTTACGCTGAGGCTCTCCTGCTCTACGCAGAGGCTTGCATAGGTTCACCAGACGCCGCTAAGGGTCTTGCAGCTCTCAAGGCTGTACAGACACGTTCAGGCTCAGGCAAGATCAGCTCAGAGCTTACTTTCGAGGCCGTTATGGAGGAGAAGCAGTATGAGCTGTGGTTCGAGAGCTGCCGTTTCCTGGATCTGGTTCGTTGGAGCAAGCAGGGTAAGGTTGACCTGGCTGCTATCTACAACACATCAGGTATCCACCAGCACGTTCCTACCGTTCATGACAAGCTCTCTGAGAAGGATGCCCAGGGCAACCGTCTTGGCACTGTTCATGAGTTCTATGTAACATACGATGCTGTTCCCGGTAATTCAGACTTCGTTGTAGGCAAGCACGAGTACCTGCCGTTCCCGCGTGACGTCAGGGTTGCCAACAAGAACCTGAAGAACGTATTGGGTTGGGCTTATTTGAATGGCGCAGCTGCAGAATAACATCTGACTCTATTTTAAGGGAGGGGTCAATCGTGACCCCTCCTTTTTTTTATTATCTTCGCACAGCGTATATATGAAGAAGATAAAAGAAACCATTTTTGGCAACATAAACCGCATTGCACCGCTCCTGGCATTCCTGACGGCATACGGTTTCTTCCAGTTCGCATACCCGTATCACCTGATGCGCCGCGAACAGATGACTCTGTTCCTGTATGACTGGGACTACATACGCCAGACATACAAAGGCATGGGGTGGCTGGCGCGTTTTATCAGCGACTTCCTGCAGCAGTTCTTCCATCTGCCCGTTATCGGACCCCTAGTGATAGCATTGGCTCTTACCGCCATAGCAGTTGCTGTTTACAGGATATGCAATAGGTTTCTTTCACAGCGGCCGTCACTCATAATAGCAGCCGTCTGCTTCATATGGTCATTCCTGCGCGAAACCAGCAATCTCTACACCACCCGATACACGCTCGTGGTGCTTGGATACCTGATTGCTGTATTAATCTCCCTTAAGTTCAAAAAGACATGGAGCAAGGCCACAGCGGCTGTGGTACTGGCAGCCTTCGCAGTATGGTCTCTGGGAAGTCCTGTACACAAGCATTACGGCAAGCTGTGCAGCGTTCCCCGCATTGAATACGACCGTATCATCGGCCTTGACGACCAGGTGGCAAGAGAGCATTGGGACAAGGTCCTGAAACTCTCCCGCAAGGACCTGCATATGACAGAGGCCAGTTATTGCTACAACCTTGCTCAGGCCATGAAAGACAATCTTGGACAGTCTCTGTTCAACCACTCACAGAACGGTGCCTCCACCCTGCTCATACGAGTAGGCACTGACCGTACCGTTTTCAGCAACACGCTTGCCGGCGAGGCCTGGTTCCAACTGGGCTGCATGACCATAGCCGAGCAGAGTGCCATAATTTCCCTACAGGCATCACCCGACCATACAGGCGCCCGTTATATCCTGCGTCTGGCACGAGTCAACCTCATATCAGGCGAGTTTGCCGCAGCTCAGAAATACCTGAGCCTGCTCAGCAAGACCCTGTTCTACCGCCGCTGGGCCCTCAGCATGATGCCGGGCTCACAGAGCGAGCAGGTACGTGCCCAACTCTCACTGGAGCACACCAAATTGGCCAAGACAGACTTTGTACACCATTCCCACGAGGCCCGTTCCATCCTGCTGGGACTGCTCGAGGCCAATCCCCGCAATATGCTGGCGCGCAACTACCTGCTCTGCTACGATCTTATGAACTATGACCTGGACCATTTCATTGAGGACTACACTCCTATGAAAATCAAGGCCCACATCTACCAGGAGGCCGTACTCATATGGCTCAGCCAGAACGACAAACTGACCGAGCAGGAAGCCGCCAAATACGGTGTTGACGCTACCATAGCCAACCGTATGCAGTATTTCTTCCGCACACCCGAGAAATACCGGGGTACCTACTGGTACTATTATCTGAACGCATTAGAAGAGAGCGACCAATGAAAAAACTGATATCGGCCATCATAACCCTCCTGTTACTCATAAGTTGTACAGGCAAGGACGTATGCGTTGCCATAGACGGCAGCCAGGGACCTCTGGTCATCTACCCCGACTACAAGGATGTCACCATACCCGCTAATATCGCGCCGCTCAATTTCCGTTATGCCATGAACGGCGTCAGCAAGGCCGTAACCACCTTCACCGCAGGCTCCCGCTCAGTCACCATCAAAGGCACCGAGGTTGAGTGGTCCGTCCGTAAGTGGAAATCCTTCCTGGCCGATGCCGCCGGAAACACCATAACCGTCAAGGCCGATGCCACCGTGAACGGCAAGCCCGTAACCGACAAATGGTCCATCTACGTAAGTCCCGACACCATAGACGGATACCTGACCTACCGCCTCATAGAACCGTCGTACCAGATGTACAACGAGGTCTCCATCATGGAACGCTGCATCGAAAACTTTGACGAGACCGTAATCTGCGACTATAAACGCACCGACAACGCCTGCATGAACTGCCACATTCACGGCCAGGGACGCGGTGATCTGTCCATGTACTACATACGCGGCCCGCACGGAGGCGCCATCCTGAACCGCGACGGCAAACTGCGCAAACTCACCCTCAACGCCAAAGGCATGCTTTCAGGCACCGTCTACGGCGAGTTGCACCCATCGGGCCGTTTCGGCGTATTCTCCACCAACATCATCCTGCCCAGTTTCCACGCTGTCGCAGGCAAGCGCATGGAGGTGTATGACAGCGCATCGGACCTGACTGTGGCCGATTTCGACAACAACCGTATGATCAACCTGCCCCATGTGGCCCGCGCCGACAAGTTCGAGACATTCCCCTGCTTCTCGGCCGACGGCAAATCAGTATTCTGGTGTGTGGCCGATACCTTCCCGCTGCCGCAGGAGATTGAGAGCGTCAGGTACTCACTTGTACGCGCGGATTTTGATACTGAGAACGGACATATAGGCACGCAGATTGACACCATCTGGAACGGTCAGGCTGCGGACGCATCGGCCTGTCATCCAAAAGCATCACCCGACGGCCGCTGGCTAATGTTCACCGTTGCAGACTACGGCACGTTCCCCATATTCCACACCGAGTCCACCCTCTATCTGGCCGACCTGCAGACGGGCGAGATTACAGCGATGGAGAGCATAAAAGGCAACAAGTCAGACACCTACCACAGTTGGTCATCCAACAGCCGCTGGTTCGTGTTTGCCAGCAAGCGCGGCGACGGCCAGTACGGCAAGCCCTATTTCTGCCACATAGACGCTCAGGGAAACCTGACCAAGCCGTTCGTGCTCCCGCAAAAGAGTTCACGCTTTTACCTGTATAATCTAAAGTCATTCAACGTACCGGATTTGGGCAATGCATCGACCGGCATGACCGCGCGTGACGCCCGAATCATGTTCAGTCTGCCCAGCGAGCCGTTCAGTCAGGCCGAGTAAACACGCATGGAAAAGAAAAGGATCATTTTTGTCTGTCACGGCAACATCTGCCGCTCCCCTATGGCAGAGTTCATCTTCAAGGATTTAATCGCCTCACGGGGCTTAAAAGAGCAGTTCTACGTGGAATCCGCAGCAGTATCGACCGAGGAGATAGGAAATTCCATCTACCCGCCCGCCAAGCGCTGCCTCAGCTTCCACGCAGTCCCGTTCGACACCTCCAAGACCGCCCGCCAGATAACCCGCGCCGATTACGACCGCTTTGACCTGATAATCCTGATGGACCGCATGAACCTGCGCTGGCTCAAGTACATCATCCCCGACGATCCCGCCGGCAAGGTACGCATGATGATGTCATACGCCGGAAAGGACCGCGACGTAGCCGATCCCTGGTACACCGGTGATTTTGAGACCACCTACCGGGATCTGGTTGAAGCAACAGGAAAACTGCTTGAAGATTTACTGTCCCAGAACGCCTGAGTCCAGGCCGCGGATAACCTTGAAGGTCATACGTCCCTTCTTGTCGATGATAATTGCAACACCGGCCAGATAGTTGATCCACTTGTGGTTTACCCAATAGTGCAGGTCAATCTGTTTGTCCGATGCATACACAGCCATAGGAGTAACCATATAATCGTGTGAAACCAGCACGTTGATGCGCTTCATGTCCGGCAGATGAGCCCTGAGTGAATCCAGCCACTCCTCACTGCGCTCCTCCAGGTTGTAGAAACCCTCTTCCTTGCCGCCCTCGTAGGCCCACTGAGACAGAGACTCCCAGTTGTCCCAGCCGTGCTGACGGATTGCCGGAATATCCTTACGGTACCAGTCGCCGCCCAGGAAACTCCACTCCTCGTGGATGAACTCGTCACCTCGGCCAATGGCAATGTTCTCGCAGGTCTGGATGGTGCGGCCGTAATCGGAATGTGCGTAGAAAGCCTGCTCGTCGCTGTCAATTTTCTCGCCTACGGTGCGAGCCTGGGCCTTGCCGTTTTCGGTCAGCAGACCGTTCTTGGAGTAATCGCGTCCGCGCTCGCCGTGACGCAGCAGGAATACCACCTTCTCCTTCTTCTTGAGATTGGCAAAAACATCGGCTATATCGGTGAAACCTATATCGGTATAGGTCTCCTGA
>Ga0310696_10007696_pt1 | contig 12620 bp, 16 predicted proteins | sample AusTroGonzalo_MG_4_FD_203885 | JGI IMG/M metagenome (GOLD analysis project Ga0310696, IMG submission 203885) | Bovine rumen microbial communities from tropical cattle in Woodstock, Queensland, Australia - Gonzalo_02 (v2) (version 2) | ecosystem: Host-associated > Mammals > Digestive system >... | reverse complement strand
GCGTAATCCACATTTTCGAGGTAGAGGCTTTCAATACCTCCGATACCAGATGCAAAGATAACACCGACTTCAGTGAAATCAGTGTTATCTCTGTTAATACCTGAATCTTGAATCGCTTCATCCGCCGAAATCATGGCGAACTGTTCGAATAAGTCCAGTTTGCGTGCTTCTTTTCTATCGAAGTATTGCAATGGGTCGAAATCTTTAACCTCGCATGCTATGCGTGATTTAAATTTCGAAGCATCGAAACGTGTTATCATTCCCGCTCCGCCAACGCCTTTACAGAGGCTATCCCAGTATTCTGAGATGTTTTTGCCTATTGGTGTAATGGCACCTAAGCCTGTAATGACTACACGCTTGAATTCCATGATTATGCTTTGTGTTCTTCGATATATTTGATAGCGTCGCCGACTGTCTGAATGTTCTCTGTCTGATCGTCAGGAATTGATACGCCAAATTCTTTTTCGAAATCGAGGATCAACTCAACTGTGTCGAGAGAATCGGCACCTAAATCCTGTGTAAAGTTTGCTGTTTCAACAACTTCTGATGGATCAACACCTAATTTATCAACGATGATTGATACAACTTTTTCTTTAATTTCTGACATTTTCAATAATTTTTAATTAATAAACTTTTTTTCTGCTCTAAAGAAAAACTTCTGCAAAATTAAGGTTTTTTTTTTAACGGACGACAAAAAAAATGCTTTATTTGGCTTGTAAAAACGTAACTATATGATTTATAACAACTTGTAAAATGAGAAATTTTTGTCTTTTAATGAAGATTTTGTCGGTTGTTGTGATATTCTGAGAAGCATTTGAAAAAATCGTAATCAAGGATATCGCTAATTTTCAGTAGTAGGTCTGTATAAATCCATGGGCGATTGAGTATTTTGTAAGCATTTTGGCGAGAACATTGCAGTTGTTTGGCAAGCCAGGTGATAGTACGTCCTTGGTTACGAAGCTCTAATTTAATAAAGTGTCCTATATGAGGTGCTTTTGTCATGCTGTATGCCTTGTTTGAGCTGGCTCAGGAAGCAAACAAAAAGGGCGGAACCGTTTTTGTCGCTTACTCATCGTGCAGGCATCGGCAAACGCCCTCGTAGAAATAAGCAAAACAATCCACGCCCAAGGACGCGAACTTATTGCTATCTTATTCTTTCTACTAAAATTTTGCCGATTTTACACGATAAAGAATAAGAGCTAAAGCTCGATAATTATAAAATTATTTACATAATGCTCATAAAACAAATACAAAAATACAAATTTTTTTAATCAGAGTGCTTCTTTTTCTTTTTTTCAATTCTTTTTATCACAATTCTGCTTATTTCATACAAAAGATAAAGTGGAATTGTTACCAAAATAAGAGTCATTACATCGGGAGGAGTTATAATTGCAGCCACAATCATAATGACCAAAAACGCATATTTGCGATAGCGTTTCATCATTTCAGAGGAAACTACACCAAGTTTTCCAAGGAAAAATGCGATTACTGGAAGTTGGAAAACCAATCCCATAACCAAAGTAAGAGTTGTAAATGTGCTTATATAAGATTTTAAGGTAATGTTGCTTTCAACTATCGATGAAACGCTGTAAGTGCCTAAAAATCTGAAAGAAATAGGAAATAGGATGTAATATGACATCAACACACCGACAACGAAAAGCAGATAAACTGTTATAGCAACTCTTACTGAATATTTCTTTTCGTTTTCGTATAATGCCGGTGTAATAAAGCGGAAAAGTTCTATTAGGATATAAGGAGAAGCACCCAATAAGCCAAGATATAAAGCAGTGGTAATATGCGTCATGAACTGGCTTGAGAGTTCGGTGGCAATCATATTAATGTGGAACTCATTGAAAGTAAATGACGAACCCAGAAAATGCATAAACTTTTCAATGTAACGATAAGTTACAAAGTCCCAATTGCTTGGGGCGAAAAGCAGTTCAAAAGTCTTGTCCTTGAAGTAAAAAATAAAGCCGGCGATGACAAAAACAACGATCACGATACGAAACAACATTCGGCGGAGCACCTCAAGGTGCCCGCCGAATGTCATCATACCATCGTTTTTATTCTTTCTCCTCCGATTTCTCCTCTTCCTTGTCTTCTTCTTCAGAATCATTTCCATGCTCTTTATCATCGTTATCGTCGTCTTTCAAAGGCTCATTCATACCTTCCTTGAAACTTTTTACACCTTTTCCAAGACCTTTCATCATTTCAGGTATTTTCTTTCCGCCGAAAATCAATAAAGCTATGCCGCCTATGAGCAATAGTTCGGTTGTGCCAATAAACAAAAGATGACTCATGCTACAAGAAATACTTCATTAGTGTCAAAATTAATTTCCCAGTTACCGTTTTCGGCTGATTCCCACTTGTATTTTACAGACATTCGATCCCACCAATTTTGGAATTTTGTACCAGTTTCGCCTATGTCTTTCACTAATTTTTCATATAATTCGGTGTTATCGGCTGTCAATATTTTTGCCAATTCGTTCAACCCGTTTTTACGTTCAAACAACTGTTGAATCTCGTTTTTCTCTTCAGGTGTGACCTGACCTACTAATTTTTTCATTATAATCAATTTTAAAATTCTTTTCTTACGTCAAAAGTATCAAGATAATCGATTTCCTTAATGTCTATATCAGGCATAAACTCACCAATTCCCCTTATTTTATTAAGCAAGTCACGGCTTGCATTACGCTCAATATGAGAAATTACGCATTGCTGATGCGATGGTGTGTTGTTGTCCCAAGTAAGTTTGCGATTGAGCCAGATGCAACGACGGCATTGGTAAGCGTCGCAGTTGCGGCACAGTGGCGCATGGTCGAGTTTCAAAAGATGCAAATTAGGAATATTCAAACCGTTATCAAGGTCACCGACTGAGTTGTCTGATGATGGTTTATGATGATTCATTTGGTTAGAAACCTTCATTTTTTCATCATAGTAGAATGCAGGGCATAGATAAAATTTACCATTTGGAGCCAATGTGATATTGTTAACTCCGGCATCACAATTATGCATTTTGTCAAGCATCATGCGATCGGTTAGAATATTGAGTTGGGGAGTCTCCCCTTCTTTGTACAAATCAAGTAGTATAATATTCCAATTATTCAACAATTGTTGATATTTTTCGATATCTTCATCGGTAAAATTCTCAACATCAGTAATGCAAATGTTCAAACGATAGTGTTTCCCAAAAAGTTTTGAAATCTCATCTTTTTTAGTTAAAATTTCAGAAAATTTCAAACGAAGCACAAGATTATTAGCTTTGACTTTTTCCGGTACAGAGTTTGCAACTTCAACATCTGATTCATTCTCATTATCTAAGCCAGTATCTGGTATTTGATTTATAGGGCAAATCTTGACATTGTCGATACTTTCGATGGTTTTATGGTATTCTATTGGAAGTCTATAATCAGGAAACACATACTGAATCATCAGATTATTCTTCATTCCAAAAATAATTCCTTTTTTCAAAGTTTCGACTGGAATAAGATTATGCTTTTTCAGCGGATTATCGGCATGGCAATAAGCTACGCTGGTATCATCTAATAATATAACAAGGTATTGCAGCATGACTTAACAGATTTCGGATTTAACTTCACGTTTGTTTGCTTCGTATTGTTCACGCATATCTTCGAGTTCGAGCTTGCGATAGAGTTTATTCCAATAATAATTGTTGGCACGAACACGAGCTTTGTGCATCTTACAGATTGCTGTTGCACGTTCAAAAACAGTATGCGTTTGCGCAGCATCATAATTTTCACCCTGACACCATGCACAACCGCTTGCTACATTACAGTCGATACATTCCTGTTTGCTTTGGGTGGTTCTATCCAATGTCAAAAATGGGCGCAACTTGTTTTGATCGATACCATCATTAATATTTCCTATTATCCAAGCATCTTTATCACGCAATGAATACTGAGCAAAACGTGTACAAGGATAAAAGTTTCCTGCCGCATCAACTGACAGCATCTTGCCTGCACCGCACCAGTTGTTGTTGTCACGAATACAATCCATAGGTTTACCCATATTATCATTGAAAAAAGAACATGCGTTTTGTTCATACAATCCATCATCAATAATTTTATCTGCAAGTCTCATCAATTGTTCTTCGAATAAAGCATCATCTCCTTCTTTCCAAACATCTTCGAAAACACAATTAATGTTTACTTCATGGATACCTAAAGAAAATAAATGTAAAACACTTTCGCAAATGTAAGGTATATCAGCACTACTTATTGTTACTTTTGTACTACCAAAAGGAAATTGCTTTAACCATAAAGGTATGTTTTTAACAACATCTTTGTAAGAGCCCTTTTCTGTTTTTTTATAAACACGATTTAAATCATGTTTTTTTTCTGTTCCATCAATTGTGATACCTATACTTAAATGGTCATGATTTTTTTTGATATAATTTTGGATTCTTTCTTCATGATAATTTATTCCATTTGTAGAAAAACTGAATCTATAAGAATTAAACCAAGGATGGTGTTTTTCAAATAGTTGTAATTTAATATAATCACATATTTGATCAATCAAGTCTATTTCTAAAAATGGTTCACCACCGATAAAATCCCAAATTACAGAGTCTTCGTTGAAAAGTTTGCGATTGTTCAATACATAATCAATGGCTTTTTTTGCAACATCAAAAGACATTCTTTCAGTTTCGTTTTTCCCAACAAGATAGCAGTATTTGCAAGCTAACTGGCAGTCTTTGGTGACGATAAAAGTGATATTTTTTGCCATTCCAGACTGCCAAGAATTACTTGTCTTTTTAATACTAGTCATAAAATCCATGGTACAAAATCACTTTAATAATTAATACTTACATTGATTAACGCATTGTCCCGAGCATGTTCCAGAACAAGAACCTTTGCAACCACTACAACTATCACTACAACTTCCATTACAGCTACCATAACAGCTTCCAGAACACGATCCCTGGCAACTACCGTCGGTACAATTTGTAGGTAATGGTTTTGCATGAATTGGTATGGTGCTTAATGCAAGTATTCCAATTATTGGCAATGTTGATCCAAAAGCATTTCTAAAAAATGCACGTCTTGAATATTTTAAAGTTGTTTTCATATTTCTAAATATTATAAAGGACAAACAGCTGAACCACCTTGACAAGTGTTATTACAAGTGCCAGAACAACCACCTTTGCAGCCAGTACAGTATCCAGTACAACTACCATCACAACCTCCAGAACAACCACCTCTACAATCTCCAGAACACGAATTACTGCAAGATCCAGTACAACTTCCTGTACATGCTGTTTGTGATGCATGTAAAGACGCAGATGGTAAATTTAATAAAGCCACTAATGATAATAATGGTAATGCTTTTTTTGCTGAATTTTTAAAAAAATCTCTTCTGTTCATAGTTATAGATTTATTTATTGTTTATCTTACTGATATATTTAATATTTACAAATAGTTACGCATTGACCAGCACAGTCTCCTTTACAGGTTCCTGAACAACCGTCACATGATCCTGTACAACTACCACTACAGGTTCCTCGACAACTACCACTGCAAGAACCCTCACAACTTCCATCTGTACAAGCAGTAACATTACCATGTACTACAGAAGGGATATTTACTATAGCAAGCAAACTTATTATAGGTAATGTTTTTTGAAATGAAGTTTTAAAGAATTCTCTTCTATTTTGATGATTTTTTGTCATATTTTTACTATTTAGGCAATGTTACTTAATTTATTATTTAGACGATGCACTGCAACTACCCGAACAACTACCTGTACATCCTGAACAACTACCTGTACAACCAGTACACCTTACGGCACAACTACCTGTACAACTACCTGTACAAGAACCATAACAACTGTTTTCACACCCAAGAGGATTACTATCTGTAACTTTGGCAATAACAGGATTACTAATTAGTATTATTGCCCCTATCATTGGCAATGCTTTTTTAGCCGCTTCCTTGAAGAATTTTCTTCTGCTATGAGAATCTCTATTCATTGCTTTTTTGCTCGGTTATATCCCATTGAGCTCTTCGGTTTATTAATAGTTTATAAAAATCATAAAAAAATATTTTTAACACATGGATATTTAATGATATAAACAATTAATTTACAAGATGATACATAATTATTAGATATGCATGATAATGATGTTGTCTTATACTACTCCATATGTTAAATCTTCTTTTATGTTTACCATTTATTAGTGATAATTAATGTTCATTACCACCTCTACAAGTATACATACAACTTCCTTCACAAGTTCCCTTGCAACCAGTACAACCACCGCAGTGCCCTTCACAACTTCCTTGACATGTTCCCTTGCAGTAGCCTTTACAATTGTGACTTCCACATCCACTACTGCAAGAACCATAACAACTGTTTTCACAAACCATCGATTCTGTGGCTTTAGTAATAATAGGAGTGCTGGTCAATACAGCTGCTGCAATTAATGGCAAACTTATCTTAGCTGCTTCTTTGAAGAATTTCCTTCTTGATTGGATTTCTTCTTTTTTAGTTTGTTTTTTCATTTTGTTATTGTTCGGTTATATACCAATGAACTCGTCGGTTTAATTGATAATAATCATGTTAATTAACGAGAAACAGAGCAACTGCTTCCGCAGTAACCCTTACACGTATTTCTACATGTGTTTTGGCAACTATTTTCGCAACTCCCTTTACAACCTCCCCTGCATCCGTGATGGCAACTTCCTTCACAATCTCCTTTACATCCACCAGTGCAACCCCATGAACAACCTTGATAGCATGCATCATTACAACCCATCGGTATTTCTGTAGCTTTAGTAATAATAGGAGTATTTGCTAACATTGCAGCAGCAATAATGGGAAGACTCTTTTTTGCAGCATTCTTAAAGAATTCTCTTCTTGATTGTGCTTCTTCTCTTTTGTTTTTCATTTAGTGTTTTTGCTCGGTTATATCCCATAGAGCTCATCGGTTTTGTTGGGTTATTTAGGTTTTAATTATTCTATAAATATAACTTTACGTCTATGTTATTTCTCATATTCTGATGTTTTAACTATGACAGGAACAGTATTAATGTTGCCTTCTATTGTTTCGTAGGTCCAATAATCTACACACGTAAAATATCCTTGAATTCTTTGCAATCGAGAATAGCTTTTTCCGTTGGTTATGATTTTAACTACAACATTATAATCTTCTTCAGCATATGCAGCTAATACTTCATTATCATTAAGTACTTCAATACACCAAAGATTCAAATATTTACTGTCACCAATAGAGAAACTATTAGAAATCGCACATGATGACAATAAAAATAAAAAACATATACCTATTATTAATGAAACAGGTGTTTTTTTAGCATTCTCATTGAATAACTCAGTTTCTACATTTTTAATTTCCATATTTAAACATATGCCAAGTTATAATCTCATCAAGTTATAATCTCATTTGGCTCATCGGAATTTAAATAATAACGTTAAAATATAGTCCATCGCAAAATTATGAAAATAATTTATAATACGTTGAAAATCAATGTCATCTAAATTGAGTAATGTATTATATATTTTAGTTGTCGAAAATGTAAATTAAATGTTGACAAAATCTTGTTTTCGATGTTTTTAACTGTTGAAGGTGAAAAAATTATTTAAAAACTCACTTTGTAAAATAAAAAATACTATTTTTGCACTGTGAAAAATACTAAAAATCGTGACTATACTCCCGATTTTTATATAAAATTAAGGAGTACGATTGCTAAATTTAAAAGGTTTTATGTACAAGAGAATATTTGATATTGAGAGTAAACTGGACGAGGGAATGTTTTTGTTTGGAGCACGCCAGACTGGTAAATCCACACTTTTGAAAGAACGGTTTAAAGGTGCTATTTATTACGATTTGCTGAATCCTGATATAAGAAAAGCCTTTAAAAGGAATCCAAACTCACTGAAAGAAGCTCTTCAGGACAAACCCGCAGGCACTCTTGTCATAGTGGATGAAATCCAAAAAGTTCCGGAATTGCTGGATGTGGTGCATTCCTTGATGGTGGACAATGGGCTGTGGTTCATCCTCAGCGGCTCAAGTTCAAGAAAGCTAAAACGTTCGGGTGCCAACACGCTTGGAGGTCGTGCCATTCCTGAAACACTTTATCCTCTTGTATGGCCAGAGGTTTCCGACTTTCAGATTGATCGTGCCGTCCAGAATGGCATGATTCCACGTCATTATATGGTTGAGAACGCCACAAAGCGACTTTCAGGCTATGTAAAAGTGTATTTGGATGAAGAGATTCGTGAAGAAGGCGAAGTGCGTGAACTCGATGCTTTTGAACGCTTCATGGAAGTTGCAGCCATTTCCGACGGAGAGATGCTGAACTATACAAACATAGCCTCTGATTGTGGCGTCTCAGCTAAAACAGTTAAGGCATATTTTCAGATTCTTTACGATACGCTTATCGGATATGAAATTCCGGCATTCAGGAAAGAAATTAAGCGAAAGATTATCCAATCTCCAAAGTTTTACTATTTTGATGTCGGACTTGCCAATTATTTGATGGGGCGTCACTCCCTGATACGTGGTACAGATGATTACGGCCATGCTTTCGAACACTATGTGATGCAGGAAATTATAGCTTACAAAGGATACAACGACAAACAAGACGTAATTTCTTATTGGCATACCTACGACAAAAAAGAAGTTGATGCCGTTATCGGTGATGCAAAAGTCGCAATTGAAATAAAGTCAACTGAACACGTAGAAAACAAACATAAAAAAGGTCTAAAAGCATTCAAGGAGGAGCATCCGGACTGCCGTTTGATACTTGTTTCTCTTGATCCGATAACCCGCAAATCAGGAGACGAAGAGCTTATTTATGTTTTGGATTTCTTAAAAATGTTGTGGAACGGTGAAATATTTTAAAGATTGTTATGATTACAAAAAATACAGAAAAAGTCTTTCTTTTGGATGCCTATGCGTTGATTTACAGGGCGTTTTTTGCGTTGAATAAGAATCCGAGGATGACATCGAAGGGATTGAATACGTCGGCGATTATAGGATTTTTGAATACGCTGTATGAGGTTTTGAAGAACGAGAAGCCTTCGCATATCGGCATCGCTTTTGATTTGGGCGCCCCTACTCTGCGCACCGAAAACTTCTGCGATTACAAGGCAAACCGCGAGGAGATGCCGCCAGATTTGAGAGCGTCGATACCTTATATCATTGAGATTATAAAAGGTTTCAACATCCCGATTTACGTCGCTGAAGGCTATGAAGCCGACGATGTGATTGGCACCTTGGCGAAAAAAGCCGAAAAAGCAGGATTTCTCACCTATATGATGACGCCTGACAAGGACTTCGGACAGCTGGTGAGCGACAATATCTTCATTTATAAACCTGCCAAGTTCAACGACCCTGCCACTGTGATGGGTCCTAAAGAGGTTTGTGAGAAATATGGCATCAACACTCCTACGCAACTCATAGATATTCTTGGACTTTGGGGCGATGCGAGTGATAACATCCCAGGCATTCCCGGCGTTGGCGAGAAAACAGCATCGAAGTTTGTGCAGGAATACGGCTCGCTTGAGGGTTTGCTGGAGCATACCGACGATTTGAAAGGCAAGATGAAGGAAAACGTCATCAATTTTGCTGATCAAGGCAGGATGTCGAAGATGCTTGCGACCATCAACACCAATGCGCCTGTTGAGTTTGACTCTGAGGAACTGAAGATAAAACAGCCGAATTTGCCGGCGCTGCTGAAGATTTTTGAGGAGCTGGAGTTCCGGACGTTCGCGAAGAAGTTTGTGGCGGATTACGGGAAGATGGAGTTAAAAGAGAAAGAGTTAAAAGTTAAAAGAGAAGGAGAATCCAACGAGATTAAAAAGAAGGCAGAAACACTGACAAAAGAGCTGGATTTGTTTTCGGTGCTCTCAGAGGATTCGGAGACATCGGAATACTCGCTGTTTTCATCAAAGGCTTCCGCTTCTTCAACAGCCCACGATTATAAGGTCGTGAAGACTGATGAGGAGCTCGATGACTTGCTGAAAATGCTTGAAAAAGCTGAGGTTTTCGCTGTAGATATAAAAACAAATGGAGGAGATTTCTCCACTTCGGTCGAAATGACGTTTGCGGTGAAAGCGCACGAAGCATACTCTTGTCATTTCGAGCGAAACGTAACGAAGTGGAGTGAAGTCGAGAAATCCTCTATGAACGGAAACAATCAAATAATAACGGAAAACAAGGATTTCTCCATTCCGCTACGCTCCAGTCGAAATGACAAATTAATGCTGTTTGAAAAAATCTTTAATGATCCTTCAAAAACCATCATCGGGCATAATCTGAAATCGGTTATTGCAGTTTTGCGAAAGCATGGGATAGAGCTTAAAAACAAGCTCTTCGACACCATGATCGCGCATTATCTCATCGAGCCTGAGCAGAGGCACACCATGGATTACCTCGCTGACGTGTATCTGAACTACACCATCACGAAAAATTCTGCTGAGAATGCCGATATCGCTTTTCAACTTTATGAGAAATTTAAGCCGATTTTAGTTGAAAATCAACTGATTAAGCTGTTTGACGAGATAGAGATGCCTCTTGTGCCTGTGCTTGCCACGATGGAAGCCAACGGCGTGAAAATCGACAGCGAAAACCTCAAGCAAATCAGCGAGCAGCAGGCTTTGGAGATTAAAGACATTGAAAATCAGATATTTGAAGCGGCAGGAACGGAATTCAACATCGCTTCTCCGAAGCAGCTTGGTGAGGTTCTGTTTGAAAAAATGAAGATAAAAGCGCCGGCGAAAAAGACGAAAACAGGTCAGTATCCGACAGGCGAAGAGGTGCTGCAGAAGATTATCACCGTGCATCCGATAATTCAGCAAATCCTTGATTATCGCGGACTTACGAAGCTGAAATCGACATACGTGGATGCGCTGCCGGCTTTGATAAGCAAAGAAGACGGATTGGTGCATACCTCTTATAATCAGGCAGTTACGGCGACTGGACGTCTGAGTTCAACCAACCCTAATCTGCAAAATATCCCGGTGCGTACTGACAAAGGCCGTGAGATCCGCAAGGCTTTTGTGCCACGTGACAAAAACCATATCTTGCTTGCTGCAGATTATTCTCAGATCGAGCTTCGAATCATCACGCATCTGAGCGGCGACCCTGCGATGAGCGAGGCTTTCCGTGAGGGATTGGACATCCATGCGGCGACGGCGGCTCGCGTTTACAAGGTGCCGATTGAAGAAGTGACAAAAGACATGCGCCGTCATGCGAAGGCAGTTAATTTCGGTATCATTTACGGAATGTCGGCGTTCGGACTGGCGGAGAGATTGGGCATTGCACGTTCAGAAGCGGCTTCGATTATTGAAAATTACTTCAAGGAATACGTTGGTATTCAACAATATATCAAAAACAACATCGAGTTTGCGCGTCAGCATGGGTATGTGGAGACCATGCTCGGAAGACGCCGTTATCTGCGAGATATCAACGCTTCGAACAGCGTGGTTCGCAACTTCGCTGAGCGAAATGCTGTGAACGCTCCTATTCAAGGAAGCAGCGCCGATATGATTAAGATTGCCATGTCGAACATTTATAAAGCAATGAACGACAAGCAGTTACAATCGAAGATGATACTTCAGGTACACGATGAACTTGTTTTTGATGCGGTGATAGATGAATTAGATGTATTAAAAGAATTAGTTAATGATAAAATGGTAAATGCGTTGCCGCTGAATATCCCGGTGGTTGTGGAACTCAACACGGGAACGAACTGGCTGGAAGCGCACTAATTTGGGTGCCCTTACGGGCAAAAATCTTACAAAATCTTTTAAAAAATCAAACAAAATATTCTACGAAGAAAATTTTGAAAGATTTTAATTTAGATTTTGAAAGATTTTGAGCCGAAGGCGACCAAAAATTAATAATCAAAAATCAAATGATATGGCAGAACACAATGATTTAGGCAGATTAGGCGAACAGCTCGCCCGTGACTTTCTGATTGCCAAGGGTTATCAGATTTTGGAACAGAATTGGAGCTGCGGTCACAAGGAGATCGACATCATTGCGATGGATGTCAAAGAGCTTGTGATTGTGGAGGTTAAGACGCGTCGGGTGACGTTTCTTGTGGAACCTGAAGAGACTGTCGACAAATACAAACAACGTTTCTTGATTTGGGCGGCGGAGTCGTATGTGGAGCGCAACAACCTTGATGTTGACGTGCGTTTCGATATAGTGGCTATCGTGATCGATAAAAACAACGAACATCGGATAGACCATATTGAAAATGCGTTCTATCCGATGTTACGTCGCTGATTGTCAGTGGATTAGCCTACTGTGCAGCCAGGAGCCACCATCTCGCTCGGAGTGACCACGACCAAACGGCCGTCTTTGTCCTCCGCTGAGAGTATCATGCCCTGACTTTCAACGCCTTTGAGCTTGCGTGGCTCGAAGTTGGCGATGAAGCAGACCTGTTTGCCAACGAGGACCTGCGGGTCAGGATAATATTTGGCAATACCGCTCACGATGGTACGTTTCTCCATGCCGTCTTCGATGAGGAACTGCAGCAGTTTGTCGGCTTTCGGCACCTTGGTGCATTCCAAAACGGTACCCACGCGGATGTCTACCTTTCCGAAGTCGTCGAAACTCACTGTTGGCTTGA
>Ga0310696_10007694_pt1 | contig 12622 bp, 12 predicted proteins | sample AusTroGonzalo_MG_4_FD_203885 | JGI IMG/M metagenome (GOLD analysis project Ga0310696, IMG submission 203885) | Bovine rumen microbial communities from tropical cattle in Woodstock, Queensland, Australia - Gonzalo_02 (v2) (version 2) | ecosystem: Host-associated > Mammals > Digestive system >... | reverse complement strand
AAATTTTAACTGTTGAACCTGCTTGTTCTTGGCTGAATGGACGGGGTTTTCTGAAAAGAATTGATAGGAAAGTTTTATGAACAAAATCAAAATATTAATTTTATTAGTTCTAGTCGGATGTGCTGATGGTCCGAAGTTTAAAAGGGAAAAATTAGCCGAAGGTGATGCGGTCGTCTATTTTTACAGAGAAAGTTTGCGCGGAGCTGCTCTTTCCCCGCACAAAATAATGGAAGCCGATACCAACAGGTGCGTAGCTACATTGCTGCCTGGTGGATATTATCCCTATGTTACGAAGCCAGGAGAAAAGACCTTTTTCAGAAGTTGGCGAGATGAAACGGCTAAAATCTCTTTGAAAATTGAAGCTAATCAGGAATATTTTATTATGTCAACGTATGATACGATTCCATTCCGGTTTTTTCATTCTCCAGAGTTGGTTAATGTTCCAAAAGAAGAAGCTCTGAAAGAAATAGAAGATAAGAGATTAAGTATTGTAAAGGATTAGTTGGGGTGTGATTTCATCTTTTAATCCCATCTGTTCTTAATTGAAATATATCCGACTAAAGATAAATTGAAAATCAGCAGACCTTATACTACAGTCTTTCGACTTCCTCGAGGGAAAGACCCGAATACTTCGAAACAAGTTCCACGGATAAACCATCCGAGAGCATCTTTTTCGCCGATTCAATTTTCTCCGCTTTAGCCCCTGTAGATCTGCACTTTTTTTGAAAGTATTCCTTTTTTTCTTTCCAAAAGAAACTCGATGGATTTAACGCACGATCAGAAAATGTCTTATTGACTTTTTCGCTTAGAATTCTTTCTCGAACCTCATTGATAGCTTTATCCAAATTCCAACCTTTGGTGATTCCCAACTCCAAGGTGTAATTTTGTATCCATTGCGCAAGCAAACGAAAACTTTTAGAAATAGTATCAGACCAAACTTCTAAACTAAAATCTTCCTCAGACAATATCCCCTTCAACTTTGCAATTACTTTATCTCTCAGTTTTCTTCCAGTTTCATTCGTTCTCACCATTTCATCCAATTCCGGACGTAACGGGTGTTCTAAGCAATCATACAGAATAGAGATATGCCGAGCCGCTTTAATCCAGTCCTCCAAAGAATTTATAGAACTTGTCATAATCATATCTTTTTCTTTATCTCATTAACTTCTTCTACCGAAAGACCTGTAAAATCAGAAATATCTTCTATACTTAATCCTTTCGATAACATTTTTTTCGCCGCCTCAATTTTCTCTGCCTTGGCTTTTTCTACAAGCTGTTTTTCTCTTTTTTCAGACTGCGCCTTTAGTTCTTTCTCTCTTTTTTCAGCTTTTTCTTGTTCTTCCCTTCTCGCGTTAGCTATGCCTGCATTAAAGTCACTGATTTCTTTTAGTCGAGCTTCATATTCTGCTCTCAATGCTTTATCTTGACTTACGTACTGCAATTCGTCCATAGCTTCCTTAACTTCCGGAATTTTTAAAAATTCAGGAGGAATCGACTCAGGATCCTTTATAAACTGCATCCAGATTGAAAACATATCCGAGACGTAACTCTTTGGAATCATCTCGAGTTTTGTCAACTCAATTATAAACTTTCTCATTTTTTCGGATGCGATTTCCACAGGCTCTAAATCGTTAGCCTTGTACATCTGAACTACTTCATTGACACAACATTTCCTCGGAGTCGCTGTAAAATCAGTTATCCAAATCAAAATCCGATCAGGGATCGAACTATAACTCTCTCCTTTATCAATGGACTCTTTTTGTCTTTTCGCGTCATAGAAATCTGCTCTATCAATTATGTTATCAAGAGTATTCTTGCACTGCATCTCGATATTAATATTGACTCCAGAATCTGTTGTAGCTGCAATGTCCAAGCGGACAGTTTTTCCATCTTCTCTGTCGCTTACAAGTTCCGTTCGATCAAATTCTACCGACTTTATATATGGCTTTCCGTTTAAAATAGCATTTAGCAAACAAACCAAAACACGCTTATGACTTTCTATACCGAAGACCCGCTTGAACACGATATCGGTTTTTAAAGACATTAAACCTTCTGACTTTACTCCAGTATCAGACTTTTTCTTACTGATTTTTGTAGAAGAGACTTTTTTCTTTGTGACTTCAATTTGATTTACCTTTCTGTTCATACAGACACCTCTTCCAAAAATACTTCTAATTGTACCATACTTTTCCGAAAATAGTTAATTTTTGATGGCTTTCGTAAAGTAGAACTGGTTATGCTTTTATGGTCACTTGGTTACCAATTGATCTAATTTGGAGTAACTATTTGAATTATAAAGAGAATTCGGAAATTTAACGAAAAGTTCGTTTTTAATATCATTTGGTTAGTGAATGATTTTGTTTTAATTCAACTTGTTGAAAAACAAAGAAAAATCGAGATTTACTGTCTCCAACACTGGTTATGTTTTTGTGGTCATTCGCTCCACCATCCTAATTTGCGCACTGGACATTTAGCTCAGCGGTAGAGCATCACGTTCACATCGTGGGGGTCGCAGGTTCGAACCCTGCAATGTCCACCAGGTTATTTGTAACTCATTGTTTTATAAAGATATTTTCTGTGGTTTTGAAAATTTAATTTTGCCAAATACCTGTTGGCCCAAGCCCATTTAGATACGAATTAAGGGGAGTTCCGATAGTCTCCAATTCCGTATTTTCTCAAAAATTTCTCTCCAAATGCCAAAAAATCTCCAAATGAGGGGTAAGAGAGAAAAGTACTATTTCCGCTTAAATTTGAGATTTAAATCAACTTTTATTAAAATCGTTAAAATTTTTTCCGCATAAAATCTTTGGAGTAGCGAATGATACTAAAAACGGAACTCCAAAATCTAAGAAAATCAATGAACTAGCAAAAATCATAAAACTCTCTTCTTTTTTGGAGAGGTAATGCAACAATGAGTAAATGCTGATATTTCAGAGAAGAATGTCCAAGGTTAGAAGTTCGACTCTCTCTCCTACTGATATAAAAAAAGCGTCAATCTTATTCTATTAAAAACTTAGAATATATTGTTCAAGTATTTACTTGACGTATTTGTTTTGTATGATAGAATGTATGCATGAGATATGGAGGGATTATATGAAAAGAAGATTAAAAAAAGTAAATCCCAAAAAAAGTGCACGTTAAAGAAGTTGCTACAGCTTTGTTCGCAAGATATGGGTTTGAAGGGGTAAGTACCGCGGATATCTCAGAAAAAGCAGGTATTAGCGATTCTATGATTTCACATTATTTCGGAGGAAAAAATGAATTATATGATTCTATTCTTGACGATTTGTTTCAGGAGCAAAATGACTACCTAAAAGACTTTATTCCTCAAGAAGATTTTTACAAACTATCTCGCGATGAAAAAATTTCAGCTTTCACTAATATAATAGATAAGATTATTGACATTGCCTACAAAAATCTATCGTCTGACATGATCATGATAATGCTTAGAGAACAACAAAATAGAAATGTAGAACTTATTGAAAAATCACCGATAATTTCATATTTGCGAAGGCTTATTGCAGATATTTTTGAACAAGAACAAAATTCAAAATTAGTTATTTACTTAATGCTCTCGATAATATCTTTGATTGCTTCTCCAAGATTTTTACCGGGATTCTCTCTTGGATTATTGCATCAAGAAAATTTTAAATCTGATGATATGAAAATGATTCATCGCAATTTAAAAATCTGTTTGAAAGCTTTGTTGAATGACTATTTGCGATCGGAGGAATGATTTTATGAAAAGGGTTGGGATCGCCGTTTTTATTTGTGTTGCTATTGGCGGAATCGCCTATTACGTAGCGAATTCCGATAAAAATGCAAATGAGCTGACTCTGTACGGTAATGTTGAGATCCGTCAAGTAACTGTGAGCTTTCAAGTTTCGGGAAAAATTATAACAATGATAAAAGAAGAAGGAGATCCTGTTAAAAAAGGTGAAATGATTGCCGAATTAAACAACAGCGATTACAAGAGTTCGTTGGAAAAAGCTTCTGCGATTGTGAAGCAAATGAAGGCGGTTAGTAAAGAAGCAAAAGCTAAATACGACAAAAATGCTCCGTTGTGTAAGCAAAATATTTTGGCTCAGCAGGATTATGATACATTGCTTAGAAATAAGGACAAAGCAGAAGCGGAACATCGCGCAGCTGTTGCATCCGAAAAATTGGCACAAAACCAACTGGAGTATACAAAAATTTATGCTCCTGATGACGGAATTGTTACGACCCGTATTCAGGAACCAGGATCGATTATTAGCGCAGGACAGGGAATTTATATCATTTGTAAGAATAAGCCAATGTGGGTACGAGCGTATATCAGCGAACTGGATTTGGGAAATATAAAATACGGAATGAAGGTAAAGGTTTTCACCGACACAGTAGATCCGAAAACGAAAAAGTTACGCGAATACGAGGGACAAATTGGATATATTTCGCCTGTTGCCGAATTTACACCGAAAACAGTGCAATCAACAGATCAAAGGGCAAATTTAGTCTATAAAATTCGCGTTTATATCAATAATGTTGATGAATTTTTACGGCAGGGAATGCCAACGACTATCAAGGTGGATCTGAAATCGTTGTAGAAGTGGGACAGATGAATGAATACAGTAGAAATTTCTCATCTCTCCAAAAAATTCGAAAATTTAATTGCTATTGATGATCTGTCTCTGAATATCGAAAGCGGAAAAATTACAGGGCTGATAGGAGCAGACGCTTCGGGGAAAACAACGCTGATCAGGCTCATTATCGGCATGTTAAAGGCAGAAGAGGGAAAAGTTTCAGTGCTTGGATTGGATCCTGTCAAACAAAAATCTCAGCTAAATGAAAAAATCGGATACATGCCGCAAAAGTTTGGTTTGTACGAAGATCTAACGGTTATCGAAAATCTGAAATTATACGCAGATTTGAAAAAAGTCCCACATGATTTCGAAAAGTTATTACAATTTACGAGTCTTGAAAATTTTCAAAATCGTCTTGCTGGTGCGCTCTCCGGAGGAATGAAACAAAAACTCGGTTTAGCTTGCGTTTTGCTCGGATCACCAGATTTTCTTCTGCTTGATGAACCTTCAGTAGGGGTTGATCCGATATCGCGGCGAGATTTAATGAAGATGGTACGAGATCTGATTTCACCTGCAACAACCGTTCTGTGGTCAACCGCATATTTAGATGAAGCGCATAGTTTTGACACGGCAGTTGTCATGGATAAGGGAAAAGTCATTTATGAAGGAAGGCCTTCAGATTTAGCCAAAACGTCGGCGGAGTTCGAAGAAAAAGTCATTGAATTAATGGGCGGATATCAAAAAAGTGAATCGCGCATAGCGGCGAATTATGTTTATTCTCATTTGGATGAAGTGGAATACCCTGTCGTTGCTGAGAACTTAGAAAAAAGATATGGAAATTTTTATGCCGTTCGAGATAATTCGTTCAATATAAAAAAAGGCGAAATTTTCGGATTGCTCGGACCGAATGGAGCCGGAAAATCAACCTCATTCAAAATGATGTGCGGATTGTTGAGGCCAACTTCCGGAACTGCGCGCATTATGGGAATCGATATTCAAAAAGATCCAGAAAAAGCGCGTGCAAATCTCGGATATATGGCACAAAAGTTTTCGTTGTACGAATCAATCACTGTTGATCAGAATTTGAATTTTTTTGCGGAAATTTACGGAATTCCGAAGTCAGATGTAAAAAATCGGGTGAATGAAATTTTAGAGATTTTTGATTTCGGAGATTTAAAAAAGCAAAGAACGGGAGATTTGCCTCTCGGATTCAAACAAAAATTGTCGATGGCGTGTGCATTGATTCATAATCCTCCGATCTTGTTTTTAGATGAACCAACTTCGGGTGTTGATGTATTAACCCGTCGTGATTTTTGGAATCATATGACTTCACTCGCCAAAAAAGGCATAACGATTTTGGTTACGACGCATTTCATGGACGAAGCGGAATATTGCGATCGTATCAGTTTGTTTTATAAGGGTGAGACAATTGCGATCGGAACTCCGTCAGAACTAAAAAAACAAGTCAGTGCAAAAACTATGGAAAATGCCTTCATAAAACTAATTCAGGAGTCAGATAAAAAATGAAAATTTTACGCGCACTGGTAAGAAAAGAATTTTTACAGATTACTCGCGATCCGAGCAGCATAATTATTTCGTTTGTTTTGCCGCTAATCTCGATTTTGATATTCATGTACGGAATTAACATGGATTCAGTGAGAGTAACTTTCGGAATAAAAAACGACGATAATTCCGCTGAAGTCGCGCAGTTGGTAAATTCATTCAGAAACAGCAATTATATAGACTCCATAATTTCAGATAACATGAATGATCTGACTCAAAAAATCATGCGATCAAGAATAAAAGGCATAGTTTTAATTCCAAATGATTTTTCGAAAAAATTAGAGACAGGAAATTCCGCCGATTTAATGGTGATTACAGACGGTTCGGAAGTAAATACCGCAAATTATCTACAAAATTATGTAATACAAATCAGCAATCAATGGTTATCAACCGGGAAATATGCTTACTCTATGACTCCTTCGGTTGTTATTCCTGTGGTACGAGCTTGGTACAATCAGGAATTAAACGGGTACTTCTTCGTTTTGCCTGGATCAATCGCAATTACAATGACTATGATAGGAATTTTGCTTACGGCATTGGTCGTCGCGCGAGAATGGGAACGCGGCACGATGGAAGCCTTGCTGAATACAAACGTTACAAAAATGCATATTGTCCTCGGAAAGTACATTCCTTATTTCTGTCTCGGAATGACGTCGATGATTTTTAATCTGATACTTTGCATCGGAGTTTTTCAAGTTCCTTTTTGCGGAAGTTATTTTGTATTATTGTTTGTGAGCAGCTTGTTTCTGTTCTCTTCCATGGGAATCGGCCTTTTGATATCAACGAAATTAAAAAATCAATTTTTGGCAAGCCAAATTTCATTGGGAATCGGTTTTCTTCCTGCATTACTATTATCCGGATTGGTTTTCCCGATAAATTCCATGCCGAAAATCATTCAGCACCTTACGAAAATTTTACCTCCGCGCCATTATATTACATTTATTGAAAGTGAATTTATGGCAGGAACAGTTTGGCCGGTTGTTTTTAAATGTTCGGCGTTATTGATTATTATAGGAGCATTGCTTTTTGTCGCGGTTTACAAAAATACTGATATGAGGCTTCCGAATGATTAAAACATTACAAAAAATCATCGCACTTATAAAAAAAGAATTCATAATTATTTGGAAAGATCCGAAAAGTCGAGGAATAATTATCGTGTTACCGCTTGTTCAGCTGATACTTTTCGCCCATGCGGTCACAATGGAAGTTAAAAATATCGATATAGTCGTTGTTGATCAGGATAATTCGCTGCAATCTCGCGAATTGATTTCAAAATTTGAATATTCTCCGCAATTCCGAAAAATCTACAAAGTCAGTAATATAGAAGAAATGCAACAAAAAATCGATCAGCAAGATGTTGTGATGGGATTGTATATTAACAACGATTTTTCGACAAATGTAACTTCACGAATTCCGACTGATGTGCTGATAATTACGGACGGGCGCCAAACAAATTCCGCTGCGATTATTGCCGGATACGCGTCGCAAATTATCATGTCGTACAATCAAGAAATTGCACCACAAAATGGTATCCAAATTAACGTGACTACACGAAACTGGTACAATCCGAATTTAGAATATCGCTGGTTTACCTTGACAGTCGTTGTTGCGATGCTCGCTGTTGTAATGACAATTCTTCTTACAGCATTATCGATCGCAAGAGAACGCGAAATGGGGACATTTGATCAGCTAATCGTCAGTCCTCTTTCTTCGCTAGATATTTTAATTGGGAAAACAATTCCGCCTCTTGTGATTGCAATGATTTTATTATGTTTGATGAGTGTTGCGGTAACGCAATTTTTTGACGTACCGTTTAACGGATCCGTAATTCTGTTTCTCGTATCCATGCTCGTTTCGTTGCTCTCGATAGTTGGAGTCGGCTTGTTTATTTCATCGATTAGTAGTACGCAACAACAAGCAGTTCTGGGCTGTATAACTTTTATGATGCCGGCAATGCTTCTTTCTGGATTTATTTCTCCGGTTGAAAACATGCCCGTGTTTTTACAATATTTCACTTACATTAATCCAATGCGATTCTTTATGGTTCTTACTCGAGGAATTTTTTTGAAAGGGATGAACATATCTGATGTATCAATAAACCTTGTTCCATTAGTATTGATTGCAACGATAACTCTTTCAACTGCTGCTTGGACTTTTAAACGTCAACGGGGATGAAACTCGTTCGGAATTAGTTGTTTTTTATATTCCAGTTCGATAAAAAATGTGCTTTCCATTGTTTTGCTCCAAACCGAAATTTGTAATTCTAAAATCAAACGTATTTATTTAACAGTTTTCTAAAGGTCAGGCAACGGACTTAAGTTTTGTTTTTCTATTTATTCCCAAAATACCGAATACCTTTTTCGTCATCTCTAGGTTTTTTGATTGTAGGATAAGTTGTAATAATTTTTTTGTAGCATTCGCAATCGCTTCCGTGATCGTTGATAATTCCGCAGGCTTGCAAGTGGGAGTAAACAGTAGTTGGACCGAGAAATTTGAATCCTTGTCGTTTCAAATCTTTGCTGATTCTCTCGGACAATCCGTTGCTTGCGGGAATCCAGCCTTTTTCGTGGTCTTCGTACAAAATCGTTTTTCTGTCGGAATATGACCACAAAAACTCGCAAAAACTGCCGAACTCTTCTCGAATTTTCTGAAAGCATTTTGCGTTGTTTATCACGGCTTCAATTTTTCGGCGAGACTTGATCATTCCGTCGGTAGCCATGATTCGTTCGACGTCAGATTTATCATATTTCGCGACCTTTTCGTAGTCGAAATTATCGAAGCATTTTCTGAATATTTCTCTTTTTTGGAGCATCAGTTTCCAACTCAGACCGCATTGCATGGCTTCCATCATCAAAAACTCAAACTGCATCTGATCGTCATGCAAAGGTATTCCCCACTCCTCGTCGTGATAGCGTCTGTAAAGTTTTGAAATTTTATCCCATTTGCAGTATGTCATCGTTCGATCCTTTCAGTTACAACTGTAACAAACGAAGTGGGGCTATTGAATACAGGTATTGTTGTTTTTCTTAAATTTAAAGCATTTGGTTTCGTTGGTTCGATGCGTCGTAAGTCAATCTGATAATTTGCAAAAAATCCTTTTTGTGCTTTCTCCGCGATCAATTTTGTGTTTCCGGTATGCGAGAAATAAACAATCAGAGATCTTTTAAAACTTTAAGAAAAGGTTAATTTGTTAACACATTTTTTACTTTTTGTTGTTACCATAACGGAGTGAGACATCTGACCAAGTGATTTTTAATAACTGGGGGAGATATATGACCAGAATTCTGTCGTTTATAATATCGGCGATTATTTTATGTTTTAACTTTGCAGAGGCAAGCGAAATAGGAGGAAGTATGGAAAAGATAAAATCAAAAGGATATGCGATGTTCAGTCAAGACGGTCCGTTTAAGCCGTATGAATTTGAACGGCATGCTGTCGGAGACAACGATATTCTTATAAAAATTATGTACGCGGGAATTTGCCACAGCGATATCCATCAAGCGCGTTCGGAATGGAATGAAAAGGAGCATTATCCGATGGTGCCGGGGCATGAAATCGTCGGACAAGTAACTCAAGTCGGAAAAAATGTCACGAAGTTCAAGGTCGGAGATTATGCCGGTGTCGGATGCATGGTGAACTCCTGCAAAGATCCGAATTGCGAAACTTGCCGTCATAATCGAGAGCAAGAATGTTGCGATGTCGTTTTCACCTATGCGTCAAAAGATAAATTTCACGACGGAGAAATTACTCAAGGCGGTTATTCCAGCAACATCGTAATTTCAAAAAATTTTGCAATACAAGTGCCGAAAACGGCGGATTTAGAAAAAGTTGCGCCGTTGCTTTGTGCAGGAATTACGACCTATTCACCGATTCAATTTTCGAGAGTCAGAAAAGGCGATAAAGTCGCCGTTGCAGGATTTGGCGGACTCGGACACATGGCGGTCCAATATCTTGTAAAACTCGGAGCGGAGGTCACTGTGTTTGATGTTTCTGAAGAAAAACGCGAAGCAGCGATGAAAATGGAGGCAAAAAATTTCGTAAATGTCTCGAAAAATGCGGATTTCTGTAAAGATCATCTCAACGAGTTTCATTTTATTCTCAGCACGATTCCTGCGAAATACGATATGACCGCATATTTGAAAATGCTTAAATTCGGAGGAGAATTTGCGATTGTCGGAATGCCTGCGACTAAAAATGCGCCGTCTATAAGTGTGCCTTCGTTTGTTTTTTCTCCGAATCGCAAAATTTACGGTTCATTGATCGGAGGAATAAAAGAAACGCAAGAAATGCTGGATTATTCCGTGGAGAATAACATTTATCCTCAGGTGAAAATCATTAGAGGGACACCTGATGAAGTCGCAAAGCAAATAACTGAAGCCTACGATACAATCGTAAACGGAAAAGTGCAGTTCCGATTTGTTATTGATATGAGGGGTTTGTAAGTTCTTTGCAAAATTTGTTAGTTTAGGAGAAAATAATGAGAGTTAATAATAGGAGCGGAAAATGAAGTTCTCAAAAATGTGTATAGCGAGTTTGGTTTTCCCTTTAATTTTAGGGGGATGCAGCATGAATTCAGTCGAAAATCAAAGTTGGGATAAAACTTTCGTTAAAAGCGACAAAGTTGAAATCAAAAAAGTCAGCTTCAAAAATCGCTACGGAATAACTTTGGTCGGAGATTTGTATATTCCGAAAAATGCATCGGGAAAGCTTCCGGCAGTTGCTGTCAGCGGACCTTTCGGCGCAGTAAAGGAACAAGTTTCGGGACGTTACGCGCAAACAATTGCTGAAAAAGGTTTTGTAACGCTTGCGTTTGATCCTTCTTACACAGGCGAAAGCGGCGGAGAGCCTCGTCACGTAGCTTCCCCCGACATCAACACGGAAGATTTCAGCGCGGCAGTCGATTTCTTGAGTAATCATCCGAATGTCGATGCCGGAAAAATCGGGATTTTGGGAATCTGCGGATTCGGTGGATTTGCTCTCAATGCGGCCGCGATAGATACGCGCATCAAAGCGACAGTTACTTCAACGATGTACGACATGACACGAGTCAGCGCGCGCGGATACAATGATTCTGCCGATGAAAACGCTCGCTACGAAATGAAGCAAAAATTGAATGCTCAGCGTACCGAAGATTTCAAAAACGGAAGTTATGCACAATCTCCGGGACTGCCGAACCCTGATCAGCTAACGGATTCAACGCCTCAGTTTATGAAAGATTACGTCGGGTATTACAAGTCTAAATCTCGAGGATTTCATCCGCGTTCGATCGGATCAAACGGAGGTTGGAATACGACGTCGTCACTTTCGTTGATTAACATGCCGATTTTGGCTTACAGCGACGAAATTCGCAGCCCCGTGCTTGTGATTCATGGTGAAAAGGCTCACAGCAGATATTTCAGCGAAGATGCTTTCAAAAAGTTGAAAGGCAACAACAAAGAATTGTTGATTATCAAAGATGCAAATCATACCGATTTGTACGATAATCTCGAAAAAATTCCGTTCACGAAGATAGTTGAGTTTTTCAAAAAGAATCTGAAATAATTGAAAGAAAAGATTTTTAGAAGAGGATAACACTCCTGAAGTTTCTGACAAGGGAAGGATTTTTACGGTTACAACTAAAGGACAATAATTAGAAATATCCAAATAGTGGCGATTACGACGAATTACTTCCCTTCTGAATACCAGAATATTTTTATTGAAAAATCTGTCTGATCTAAAGAATTCTGCGGTTTTAATTTGGCAGCGTTAATAAAGCCTCATTTTCAAAGCATTAGCTGTCGCCAAGATTCCATCTAGTCCGGTTTTTATTTTCGTTGTTCCCTCTACTTTGCAGCCTAATTTTTCAAAATCTGCAAGCCGATCTATCATATCGCAGAAACGGCAGGAAATCGTGAATTCCTTGATATTGTTGGCTTTCAAGGTGTTTACAATTGCTTCAACATCCTCAGGCTCAATTATATCACGGAAATCGATAAGCTCTTTCCCGACTTTCTTGCTCTTATGATAGGCTTTGTAAATTTCGTAATTTGTGCCGTCTTTACAGGCGTTGAATGGCTGCTCAAATTCGGCAATGTAAAACGGTGATTTTTGTTCATTTTTTAGGCTCTCTAAGTGCATAACTGTCTCCATGTCTAATCGTGTTGTAATATAACTCTCTTTCCTTGATTATCAAGTTATTTCTTTGTTTTTCTTACCCATTTCATCATTTTTTCATTCATGGTGTATATCGTTCTAATTGCTTCATTCTTTTTAACTTCATCTTGCCCAGTAAATTTTGCCTTCCATGTATATTTCAAGAAACTCTTCGAAGAGTATTTTTGCAGTGGCTTCGTCCTCATTTTCGCCGCTTTCGATATCGCGTTCGGTATCTGCGTATTTATAAACCCCAATTATGGATTAGAAAGAAGGGAGCAACGAACAGAAATCGAAGGTTTAGTCGACTTCAATTGATAGACTGTGAGGGTAGAAACTATGTGCACGAGCATATTGATAAAAGACCT
>Ga0310696_10007693_pt1 | contig 12623 bp, 13 predicted proteins | sample AusTroGonzalo_MG_4_FD_203885 | JGI IMG/M metagenome (GOLD analysis project Ga0310696, IMG submission 203885) | Bovine rumen microbial communities from tropical cattle in Woodstock, Queensland, Australia - Gonzalo_02 (v2) (version 2) | ecosystem: Host-associated > Mammals > Digestive system >... | reverse complement strand
TATGCATTGTTATCAATGCTCAGGAGAAACTACCTATTATCAGACTGATGGGTGATTTTGGCTATGACTATCAAGATGGTACTGTGAGTATTATCTATCCAGACGGTAGCTCACAAGACAGTCTCACGGCCCGTATTAAATGGCGTGGGAGCAGTACGAATGTTGAAGGAAAGCACAAACGGAACTATAAGATTAAATTCACAGATGACCATCGTTTCTTTGGCTTGCGTAATGATGATAGCTGGATACTCGATGCAGGCCAGGCTGATGTATTCAGGCTTCGCAATCTGATAGCTACAGAACTATGGAATGATTTTGCCACCAAGCCTTATTATATCGATAAGGAGCCTGATGCTTTATCAGGTGTCAGGGGTAAGGTTGTAGAGGTATATCTGAATGATGAATACAGAGGTATTTACAGTTTCACGGAGAATATGGATCGTAAGCAAATGAAACTGAAGAAATTTGATAAGAACGGTACTATTCGAGGTGTCTTATGGAAATCAAAGGGTTATGACAGTTCTATAATGGATGTTGTTCCTGAAACCTATAATAATAAGGAACCTATGATGGATGTATTCGAGGCCAAATATCCTGATTTGAACGACCTTGATTCCACTGACTATAGTACTCTTTGGAATGCCATTAATTTCGTGGTCAATAGTAGTAATTCAGATTTTAAAAAGCATGTCCAAGAATATTTCGACATACCTGTCCTTATTGATTATTACCTTTTTGTCGTATTGCTGAATGCACTCGACAATGAAGGAAAGAATATGTATTGGGCTGTTTATGACCAGACAAAGAATAAAATGATTACACCTGCTGTATGGGACTTGGATATCAGTATGGGAGCTAAGTCAGCTTTGCAATACAATGAAGATTATATTTCACCAGAATTTAATTCAGGAAATGTCCTAAATGTGATTACAAGACTCAAAAACCTGAATGTTGATGATTTTAATAATAAGGTACGAAGTCGATATGCAGAATTAAGAAAGACATTCTTTTCTATTTCCAATTTACAAAAAAGATATGAACATTATTATGACTTACTTGTCGCAAGTGGTGCTACACAAAGAGAAGCAGAGAAATGGTCAATGGATAGCGATGTTTGTGGTGAAATAATAGACTTTGATTCAGAAATAGAATATATAAAGAACTGGATTACAAAACGAATTATATATCTTGATAAAAAGTTTTATTATTACAATTTATCTATATCGAATATACCTGCTGAACAGAATAATACTGCTATCAACATCTATAACCTGCAGGGACAAAAGATACCTAACGATCAAAGACTACCAAAGGGAATATATATTTTTAAAAATCAATATTCATCGACGACCATTAAGTACGTTGGTGGTTCTCGGTAGAAATTGTTTCGATAATTGATAGACTACAAGACTGGCTATTACAGTTAATGATATTGTTAATAAATAATAGATATAAAGAAGAAAATCATTACCTATCGAAGGAATAAGATAAGTAGAAACTGTCATCAGAGAAGCAGAGAAGAGTCGATGAACAGCGAAGACGAAAAACACACTCGATACCAGATATCTGCTTTCTTTCCAGCGTTGCGTTTCTATCATATAAGCTGTGATAGCAAAAACTGCTGCCTGAACAAATAAGTCAGTAATATTATAAATAGTATCATTCTCACTCATCAAATAAGAAACCAACACAGCAGCTATCAACAGTACAATATGTGCCTGAATAGGTATTCGTTTAACAATGCTAATAAAGTCAATACACATAATTGAACAATAAGCCCCAAGCATATAATAGACAATAGCATTACACTGAATACCTGGCATTTCTGGAATGAAATCAGTGAAATAGAGTATACCTATTATTAATAATGTAAAGTGACGCAGATACCTTATTATATAATAGATGATAGGACTGACCAGGAAAAGCACAAACAGACATTGCAAGAACCAAAATGCACCCACAAGGCAAGCCCGTTGATCATCAGCTAAACCTGTAATCTGACTGATATCCCAAAATATCCATAAAAAGTCCTGCCATCTGAAGTCTGCGATATGCTTATGCAGAATAACCAAGGTATCCGGCTTGATAAACTGCATCACGCCTAAGATGACAAAATAGATGATGTTCCATAATAGATATGGAACCAAAACCGTATGGAAACGACTTTTCAGCTTATTCGAATATAAGGCAAAGTCGAAAATACCTTCCTTAAAGAAAAGAAAGCCAGAAATAAAAAAGAATAAAGGTACAGCAATGCATACTAACTTCATCGTGATATAGACCAAGAAATAGAAAACAGACCTCGTTTCCAATTCAGGATTTTTCACTAATAAGTTACAATGAATACCTATCACTGCAACAATCAGTGGAAATCGTAAGAATGATACAACACGCGAAGTCAGAGCATCCATAATGCCTTAACTCAATTCCAGCATCCTATTAATAGGTTTAACAGCTTTCTTCGCTATCTTCGGGTCTACCTCTACAGAAGGCCAGCCATATTTCAAGGCATTATAGATTTTCAGCAGCGAATTCATCTTCATATACTGACACTCGTTACAGCTGCATTCCAAGCCGCTCTCGCTGATTTCAGGAGGCACAGGGATAAATTCCTTATCAGGACAAGTTCGCTGCATCTCGTGCAGAATACCAGCCTCTGTGGCCACAATAAACTGCTTCTGATCACTCTGCTGCGCATAGTTCAGCATCGTAGCTGTACTTCCCTTGATATCAGCCAAAGCCAAAACAGGACCCTTACACTCCAAATGAGCCATCACAATCGCATCAGGATACTGTTTCTTCAATTCTACTATCTTTGAAACAGAAAAACGCTCATGCACATGACAACCACCATTCCAAAGTATCATCTGACGACCTGTAACCTCATTGATATAGTTACCAAGATTATAGTCAGGACCAAAAATCAGCTTTGCATCTTTGGGTAATTGATCTACTACCTTCTTTGCATTACCACTGGTCACCACTACATCCGTTAATGCTTTCACAGCAGCAGTTGTATTTACATAAGAAATAACTTGATAACCAGGATGCTCTTTCTTGAATTGCTTCAAGTCTTCTGCTTTACATGAATCAGCCAAAGAACAACCAGCATTCAGATCAGGACAAAGCACCGTCTTCTCAGGCGACAATAACTTACAGGTCTCTGCCATAAAGTGAACACCACACATCACCATTATCTTTGCATCTGTCTCTGCAGCCTTACGAGCCAAAGCCAAAGAATCGCCTACAAAGTCGGCTATCTCTTGTATATCACCGATGGTATAATAGTGAGCCAGGATAATTGCACCTTTCTCCTCACACATTTTTCTGATTTCAGCCTTCAGGTCTGTACCTTCTGCTACAGGTTCATCAATAAAACCTTGTTTAATCCACTCCTTTTTCAACATCAATATATTATCTTTTTATTTTTTCTTTTCTTCTAAAAATAGAATGAATAGGATGATATGGCGTTTATAAGTTAGAAACTTTTTATTGATTTATTTGCCAGATAGCTTATTCACCTCAAAAAAAACATTATTCACTACTCTTGTGAATTTTTTCTTTCTGATAATGAATACCTAAGCTTACTTATCCACATTTTTCTATTCTGGTGCAAAATTAATAAGTTTATATCTTTTTTCAGCAAAAATAAGTGGAAAAAGTAAGAATGATATAAGAATAAACCCAAAAATATACCCGCTGCCAAGACAACGGGTATAAAATTCCAAGTTTTTACACAAGTTATTCACATAGTTATCCACACTTTATTTAATGCCAGACACCACTTGAATATCCTTCGTATCAGTATCCTTTCCTAATAAGAACTTGTCAATGAAAGCCTGCACTTCTGGGAATTGTCTCTCAGGCAACTGACAATGGCCGTGTCCTTCAACAATCGAATAGCCAAAACGATCACCAATTCCAAAGAAATTCCATACTTCCTTGGCAGCCTTAGCTGAAACCACCATCGAACCATCAGCCAACCATTCGTAATCAGGATTTCCCAGGAGCAATAAGGCACGAGGACAAACCATCGTACAAAGCTCATGCTGATCGTAAGGCAGACGATAGACAGAATCTCCATGGAAATTCTGCTTTTGGCTTTCCATGAACCAATGATAATCCGTCTTATCAAGGTCTTCTACGTTTTTTCCACTTTTCGTCAACTCGCGAGAAGCACGCCAAGCTGCTGCACCACCACCACCAGGTTCCTGAGCAATTGTCAATGCAATACGTTCATCAAAAGCACCACAATAGAGTGCCATTTTACCAGCGTATGAACAACCAGATACACCAATATGTTTGGTATCAATCTTGGTAACTTCAGGACCTAATTGCTGCAAACCATCAATCAAGCGACTCAAACCCCAAGCCCATTCACTATAAGCACCATTATCCTTCAGTTCTGGATAAAGGCGGTCAAAATTATGTTCTCCTCTTTCGTGATGCCTTCCCATCTGTCCGTAGTCATTAACCTGCTTCTCACGATAGTTCATAATGGCTATAGGACGATCTGTAAAGAGTTGTCTTGGCAATGCCAGCATACTGGTGCCAATCATCAGCGCATAAGGTGGCTTTCCGACTTTCGGATAGCTAATGGTAGAAGTTAGTGTCAGCGTTTGGCCATTAACAGTAACATCTACAATCAAGGTATCACCAGACATTTTCGCTTTTACAGCTCCGTTAGAAACAGTCGGCTTGGTACCAATACCGTAGTGCTGAATCTGATTGGAAATCTCACTACGACGCTTGGACCAATCCTTGAAACTCTTAACCTTGCCTTTGCCATTACTCCATTTCAAAGGATCGGGCAATTCACGGATTTCAGGCAATGCATCGATTGTGGGCATCTTTGGTGCAGCAAACTGACTGCCTGTGTTTTCAACATCATAAACGAGTGGTACGTTTCCTTTCTGCTTCTGGGCATAGCCGACACTAACCCCACATAGCAGAACCAATGACATGAATAGTTGCTTTTTCATTGTTCTTAATTATTAATAATGTATAGTTGACTGATTCTGGCGTCAAAGATACAAAAAAATTCGATTCGAACAAAGCGAAAACGATAAAATGCTTCCCTAATTTTGTAGTTTATACATTTTTATATAATTTTGCAACCACAATGAAAAAATTACGGACGATAGAAATGCAGCGTCTGTCTGTGGATGAGTTCAAGCAGGCAGAGAAACTTCCGTTGATTGTGGTGCTCGATGATGTGCGCTCGATGCACAATGTGGGTAGCGTGTTTCGTACAGGCGATGCCTTCCGTATTGAGGCAGTCTATTTGTGTGGCATTACATCGACACCTCCAAGTGCTGAAATCCATAAGACGGCTTTAGGAGCGGAAGATAGCGTAGAATGGAAGGCTTTTAATTCAGCACAAGAGGCACTTATTGCGCTTAAAGAGGCTGGTTATGAAATTTACTCGATAGAGCAGGCGCACGGTTCCACTAAGCTGCAAGATTTTGCGCCCTTACCAGGAAAAAAATATGCTGTGGTTTTGGGCAATGAGGTAAAAGGGGTTCATCAGGAAGTGATCGATGCCTCCGATGGTTGCTTAGAGATTCCACAATTCGGTACCAAGCATTCCATGAATGTCTCCGTTACAGCAGGCATTATCATCTGGCATTTTGCTGAAAAATTACTGTTTTAAGATGATTTAACTTTTTTGCATGCAAGGTTTTCTTTTTTATCACGTTTTATGGATGAAACATATAATGATTAAGAATATGAAAAGGTTATTGTTATTTTTATTAGCAGCAGTCGTTTTGTCATTTACTGGTTGTTCGAGTGATGATGAAACAGAAATAGAAGGTTCTGGATTAGTTGGCAGATGGAGATTTGTTGAAATGCTGGATGGTCCCAAAGGTGCCACTCAGCCAAATCCTCATATTATGGAGATAAATAGTGATGGGAAGATTGTCTTTACTAATGATAATGGAGAAAGTAATACTTATACTTATGTATATGATGATAATAGTAAATATTCCACAGAAATGCCTGTAATTCTTATCAACCAGATATTTGAAGAAAAAGTTTATCAAGTACCTTATGCATGTAATATAGGAAGTACAACTCTTAAATTACATTACTTTGGTCCTTATTTTACAGACCATATTCCTGAGACGTTAGTATATAAGCGAATAAAATAAATAAGGTGGAAAAAATTCCACCTTATTTATTATTACTCCTCGACGGGTGAGAAATCACTCTTTCCTACGCCACAGACTGGGCATACCCAATCCTCAGGAATGTCTTCAAATGCTGTGCCTGGAGCGATGCCACCATCAGCATCACCCTCTGCTGGGTCATACACATAACCACATACGTCGCAAACATACTTTTTCATAATCGTACTTGTTTTAGTTATTAATGATAGATTCTATTCTCTCAACAATCCGCTCAGGCGGAATGTTCTTCATACAAGCATAATCGCCACGCTGACAAGGCTTCTGACCATAGATGCTACAGGGTCTGCAGTTGAGATCAAGCTGGATAATATTCTCCTTAGTTTGTCCGAAGCCTAAGAATCCAGCGTATGGATGCGTGGCTCCCCAGATACTCACCACAGGCACAGCCGTCAGCGAAGCCAGATGCATATTGGCAGAGTCCATCGATACCATCACATCCAAGTGACTCATAATGATGAGTTCCTGATACATATTTTCGCAATAGTGCGTAGCATTGATACATTGGCGATATTGGGCACACCACATACTCAGATACTTGTCTTCATCATGACCCTTGCCAAAGAAGAAGATACGACACTTGGGGTATTTCTCCAACAGCTGATGAATCACCTGTTCCATCAATCGTGGTGGATATATCTTGCCTTCGTGAGCTGCAAAGGGTGCAATACCTATCCATTGTTCAAAATTCTTCTTGGGACCAATCTCCTTGGGAAGCAGATTCAGGTTGCCCCCCTCTTCAGGGAAGATAGAATGGAATTGCTGGATGTCAACCGGATACCCTAATTGCTCAAATACCTTCAGATAATTCTCAAACGAGGTAGGCAACTGTTTTTTGACCTTGTGTTTATAAGATACCAAGTGGCGACGGTCTTTGCGATGCTTATTGATATGCTCCACCCGATAGCGCCCTAAGTTGAAACGCATGCGCAGATACTCGGAGCGAAGCACATTGTGCAAATCAGCCACCTTGGTGAATTGCTTGGCCACCAAACGCCGATAAAGCGCATTCAAACCTTTGATGCCATGATACTCAAATTTCAGATCTGCCTCCATGAAATTCACATTGGGCGCCAGATCAGCAAATAGTGTACGGGCATATCCGCGACTCAGCACTGTGATGCGTACATCAGGATATTGGTTGGCAAGTGACCATACAACAGGTACAGTCATTGCAATGTCGCCCAACGACGAAAAGCGGATAACAAGGATATGCTCTTTCTTCACTTCTTATATAAGATAGGATTTGTAGCAGGGTCGTTATACATCTTCATCTGACGGTATACCTTCATATACTTCCGTCCTGCCTCGATATCTTCCAGTAACTGGTCAATTGCCAGCGACAGGTCTTTTTGCTGTTCCAGCAGTACCTGTAGTTTGGCCTGACACTTGGCGATATGCTCTTCTGAGGCATCCTGACGTTCCACTTGCTCCTGCATGTGATAGATTTTCAGGGCCAGGATACTCAAACGGTCAACAGCCCATGCAGGACTCTCCGTATTCAGTCTGGCATCCGGGTCTGGCTTCACGTGACTATAGCTCTGACGGAAATAGGAATCGATTTCTTCCACCAGGTCTGTACGATCCTGATTACTTCTGTCAATTCTCCGTTTCAGTGCCAATGCCTCGACGGGATCAATATGGGGATCGCGGATAATATCCTCAAAATGCCATTGAACGGTGTCGATCCAGCATTTCAGATAGAGGGCATAGTCGATGCTTTCCCTTTCGTATGGATTGTGAATAGGGGTGTCGACATTATCTGTCAGATGATAGTCTTTGATCACCTGATTAAAGATTTGATTTGCGTGCTCGGTAAATGACATTGGTCAAAAAATGATTTGTTTGATTTGCAAAGCTACAGAAAGTTTTTGAATTAACCAACGAATTAGTGATATTTTCATCCATTTTTTGCATTTTTAGTGTTGGTAACGCACACAAAAGGGCGAAAATATGCACAAATATACCCCTTTTGTGCAAAAGAGAGTGAGTTTTCCTTAAAAAAATTTGCGTAACTCAAAGAAAATGTGTTACTTTGCACCCCGAAAGCGAAAAAATCGCAAATTTTTCAAGATAGCAAATACATTATTAACATTTTAAAGAAAAAAAATTATGTCAGAAATTGAAAGCAAAGTAAAGGCTATTATCGTAGACAAACTGGGTGTTGATGAGGCTGAGGTTAAGCCCGAGGCAAGTTTCACAAATGATCTTGGTGCTGACTCTCTCGATACCGTAGAGCTCATCATGGAGTTTGAGAAGGAGTTCGGTATCTCTATCCCCGACGATAAGGCTGAGAAGATCGGTACAGTAGGTGATGCTATCGCTTATATCGAGGAGAACGCAAAATAAATTTTGATGAATAACATAATGGTTGCTTCGAGATCCGAAGCAACCATTATGCTTTAAAATTAGCTTATGGAATTAAAAAGAGTAGTTGTAACAGGTCTTGGCGCAGTGACGCCAGTCGGCAACACTCCTGAAGAGATGTGGAATAACCTCATCAATGGAGTTAGCGGAGCAGCACCTATTACACTTTTTGATGCAAGTAATTTCAAGACACAGTTCGCTTGTGAGGTGAAAAACCTCAATATCAATGATTATATCGACCGCAAGGAGGCTCGTAAGATGGACCGCTATACCCAGCTGGCCATGATTGCCGCCAAGCAGGCTGTCGATGATAGCAAGATGGATCTCGATACTGAAGACAAGAACCGCATCGGTGTGGTCTTTGGCGTTGGTATCGGTGGAATTAAGACCTTCGAGGAAGAAGTAAAGTACTATGGCGTACACGAGGCCGATGGTCCTAAGTTCAATCCGTTCTTCATTCCGAAGATGATTGCTGACATTGCAGCAGGTCAGATTTCTATTCAGTATGGCTTTCACGGCCCCAACTATATCACTGCCTCAGCTTGTGCTTCTTCTTCTAACGCACTTGCTGACGCCTTCAACCTCATCCGTCTGGGTAAGGCCAACGCCATCGTAGCTGGTGGTGCTGAGGCTGCTATCTGCGCTACGGGCGTAGGTGGTTTCAATGCAATGCATGCTCTTTCTACCCGTAATGATGAGCCTGAAAAGGCCAGCCGTCCGTTCAGCGCCAGCCGCGATGGATTCATTATGGCTGAGGGTTCTGGTTGTTTGATTCTCGAGGAACTCGAGCACGCAAAGGCTCGTGGTGCGAAGATCTATGCAGAGATGGTGGGTGCTGGTATGAGTGCTGATGCGCATCATATCACTGCTTCTCATCCTGAAGGACTGGGTGCCAAGCTCGTGATGCAGAACGCCCTTGAGGATGCTGGCATGAAGCCTGAAGATATCGACTATATCAACGTTCATGGTACTTCTACCCACGTGGGTGATATCTCTGAGGCAAAGGCCATCAAGGAGGTATTTGGCGATGCCGCCTTTAAGCTCAACATCTCTTCTACCAAATCAATGACTGGTCACTTGCTGGGTGCTGCTGGTGCCGTTGAGGCTATGGCTACAGTACTCGCTGTGAAGAACGACATCATTCCTCCCACCATCAACCACGAGGAGGGCGATGAGGATCCTGAGATTGACTACAATCTGAACTTCACATTCAACAAGGCCCAGAAGCGTGAGGTGCGTGCTGGTCTCAGCAATACCTTCGGCTTTGGTGGTCACAATGCTTGTGTAGTCTTCAAAAAGTATGTGGATTAATAATATCATTGACAGAATAAAGCTCCCTTTCCGCAAGGATAAGGAGCTTTTTTCTTCTCTTTACGAGATACTCGGTTTTTATCCGCACAACATCGAGTATTACCGTCAGGCGCTGATGCACAAGAGCATCGGCAAGCGCAATGACAAAGGCAAGCCGCTGAACAATGAGCGACTGGAGTTCTTGGGCGATGCCATCCTTGATGCGATTGTGGGACATATCGTCTATTCGCAGTATGAGGGCAAGCGTGAGGGTTTTCTGACCAATACCCGTAGTAAGCTCGTCAGTCGTGAGACCTTAGGCAAACTCGCCAACGAGATGGGGCTCTCACAGCTCCTTCTCTCAGCAGGTCGTAGCAATTCACATAACAGCTACGTCAATGGCAATGCCTTCGAGGCTTTGGTGGGTGCCATCTATCTGGATCGTGGCTACGATGCCTGCATGTGGTTCTGGCAGAATCGTGTGCTGGGCAAATACATCAATCTCGACAAAGTGGCTTTTAAGGAAGTCAACTTCAAGTCGAAACTCTTGGAGTGGAGCCAGAAGAACAAGGTGCGTATGGAGTATCGCATGCTGAAGCAGAAGACAGATGATAATGGCAGTCCAATCTTCAGTTTCCAGGTGGTCATCGAAGGCATTGAGGGCGAGCGAGGCTCAGGCTATTCCAAGAAAGAAGCCCAGCAGAATGCCTCGAAGGAGACCTTGCAGAAGCTGAAGCGCGAACCTCAGTTTGTGGATTCCATCTTCAAGGCAAAGTCTGATCGCACGAAGATGGAGGAAACACCTACGATGCTTGTGCCTGATCCAGAGAAGGAGCAGGAGGATTTTATCATCGAGCAGCCCGCAGCTGAACAGCCGGATACTCAGGAAACTCCAGTTATTCCAGAAAGTCTGGATACTCCGGAACCTACCGACGAATTCGACCTCTCTGATATCTCCCACAAAGAGAAATCCCGCGAAGATATCATTGCTGAAGCAGAGGCGGCTGCCTTTGCAGAGGATTAATAGAAATCGAGGTTGCAGATCTGCAACCTCGATTTCTTTAGAAGTTCACACCAATTGTGGCGAAGAGGCTACCTGTATGTGCATCGTCGAAGTAGTCGCGACTGATATTCGACAGGCCGAAGTCGTAGCCCACTTCCGCATAAAGGTAGTTAAACTGGACACCACAACCCACCTTGATACCCCCATCGAAGCGATTGAAAGCATCATCATCGTAGGAACTGTAAGCCTGACGATGGCCGAAATCCTTGATTTTACCCCCTACGCCTGCTGCCACATAGCCGCCTAAGAAAGGCTGGATGCTCACGTCGCGATCCACCTTGCAGTCGTATTTCAGCAGGAGCGGCACCTCCAGATAGTCGAGGTTATAGGTGAACTTACGGCCTTCGAAATTGCCCTTTCCACCTTTTTCAATAAACGAGAGACCCGTCTCAAAATAGATAGGTGCGTGAGACGCCACTTGGAAACCAGCCACAACACCTACGTTCAGACCTGTGCGCATTGTGCCGCCATCGAGATACTTGTCATCGGAGTTGACCGTTGAGAATGCACCACCTACACGAAAGCCGACATAGGAGTTCACGGGGTTGTGACGATAACTTGGGCGAGCATAAGCAGTACTATATCCATAGCGCGACCCATAGTGACGGGGTCGGCCGTATTGTGCCATCATTGGCAGCGTGAGCATCAGGCTCAGCATTGCAATCATAATCCTTTTCATAAGCAAACTTTTTAAAGATTTCACGTTGCAAAATTATTCAGAAACCACCAACGCCAGAAAGGATTTCCCCTAAAAGAAAATGGGTTTTCCCTAAAAAATCTGGGATTTCGCGTAAGATTATGTAATTTTGCAGTTATATTGATAGAAACAAACATAAAAAGGTAGTAATATGAAGCAGAGAATATTCTTATTAATGGTGCTGATGGTCGGCCTCGTCGCTTGTTCGAAGGATGAGGACGACAGTGATAATTTGCAAATAGACATTTATAAATCGTATAATCTTAATAATCTGGGAATGGGCGAGTTTGTAGGAGATTGGATACTTAACAATAAAAAGATTGAAACAGACACGTTAACCGTATTAGAACAGACAATCTTTGTAAAATCGCCTTCAGAATCACTTTTGAGGTACGCCGTTAATACAATCCCTAATGTTATAGATGAAATGAGATTTGAAGTATCAAATACTATTCATGGTTTGTATTATGAACTTCAAGGCTATTCTGAGAATAAGGCTTATTCCAATTTATATAATCTGGATGAGTCATTCAGCAGTTCCTCTGGTTATAATCTGTATGATGCATTCAGCAGTTCCCCTTATATAACACCAACAGTTTATTCAGTAGCTAGCGGAATAATGTATTTTAATATAGGGAATAATGAAGAAGTCAAACATGGGTATTATTCCGTTCTTACTGATAAGCCTATGTTGGCTATCTTTGATAAAGATACATGTTTATGGACACTGAAGATAACGTTGAACAAATTAAGTATTATAAAAGAGGGAGACGAAATAATAATAGACCTTTCATCGCCAATTGAATTGTTATTTGTAACCACAAAGAAAATAAAGGATATTATACCAGAATAGTGGAGACAGAACGCGAACTGTTAGACGCCATACGGAGCGGGGAGCGGGCAGCGATGCGCCGACTCTACGATCGCTATTCGAGATATGCAATGGCCATCGGCCTGAGGTATGTCCCCAATCGCGACGAAATGCGCGACGTACTGCAAGACAGTTTCGTGAAGATCA
>Ga0310696_10007692_pt1 | contig 12623 bp, 7 predicted proteins | sample AusTroGonzalo_MG_4_FD_203885 | JGI IMG/M metagenome (GOLD analysis project Ga0310696, IMG submission 203885) | Bovine rumen microbial communities from tropical cattle in Woodstock, Queensland, Australia - Gonzalo_02 (v2) (version 2) | ecosystem: Host-associated > Mammals > Digestive system >... | reverse complement strand
AAGCCTCCATTGTTTCATCTTTTTCATTGTTGTTTTGTCTTGTATCTGTTGTTTGTAGATCGTGTTTTATTCATCTTCCTCCTCTTCCTCTTCCTCTTCCTCTTTCGTTTCCGTTCCCGTTTCCGTGGATCATGGGGACGGTTCTCGTGATCATTTCATCATACCGCTCTGTCAAGGAACGGAGACAACCTGTCATCTGCCGATAGTCCCCGTCATCCTCAAAGATATCCTGACGGTTTATACCTCTGAGCATAACGTGGTAGACTCCTGTACGGCTAAGCTTTCTTGCTTGTCGTGGCATTGTACGTCGTTTTCTTGTTAGACTATGCAAAAGTAATAACATATTTCTAAACTGCCAAATTATTCGGACGAAAAATAATCATGAGAACCGTCACCGGTAATCTGTATTTTGAAAAAGGAGGTATTTGTGACCACGCCATTGCAGAAATGCGAAAATATGTGGGAAGTCTTTTGGAACATCCCACATATCGGAAGTTTTGTCAGATGATGCAACTCAATCAGGATGAGTTTGCCAGCAACATTCTTGACGATGCGATAAAGGCAATTACATAAAGTTCTCTCTTATTTCAGCAATCTTTCTGGCAGTGTAGGCATGGCACCATTCTGAGTACATACGAAGGCAGAGACTTCGACGGCCTTCTTGTGAGCCTCCTCTATATGTTTGCCGTTGAGGATTGCAGCACAGAAAGAACCTGTGAAGGAGTCGCCAGCACCCACGGTGTCGGCCACAGTTACCTTAGGCGTCTCTTGGAATGATGTCAAGCCTGGCGCAAAGACGTATGAGCCATTGGTGCCACAGGTCAGGACCAACATCTTCAAGCCATACTCAGCCAGCATCTTTTCGCAGATGCCACGCATATCCAGGTTGTCGTAGCCATACATGCGTTTGATGACCACCAATTCCTCGTCGTTAATCTTCAGAATGTTGCATCGCTTCAGCGATTCCTCAATGACATCCTTCGTATAAAACTGCTGGCGCAGATTGATATCGAATATCTTCAGGCAGTCGGCAGGTGTGTCGTCCAAAAACTGACGGATGGTAGCCCACGATGTCACGAAGCGCTGAGCCAACGAGCCGAAGCAGACGGCACGGCAGTTGCGGGCAATCTCCGCTATCTCAGGGGTATAGGGAATGTTATCCCATGCCACATTCTCCTTGATTTCGTAGGCGGGTATGCCGTCACCCGATAGTGTTACCTGAACGGTACCCGTTGGATAGTTCACGCGGGGAAGCACATAATTCAGCCCGTGCTCTTTCAGGGCCTCAATGGTCTCGTCGGCCAGACTGTCCTTGCCCAGTGCACTGATGGCGATGGTATTGTCAGAACCAAGGAACTGACCTGCATGATAGGCGAAATTGGCAGGGGCACCGCCCAGTTTCTTGCCTTCGGGGAGTACGTCCCACAGGACTTCGCCGAGTCCTACTACATAACGTTTATTCATTTGATTTGAGATTTGAGGTTTGAGATTTAAGATTTAGTTGCTTGATATAAGTGAACAGATAGACGACGCCGACAGCCATTACCAATACGGCTCCAGCCTGTCCCATAGCGTCGCTCATGAAGCCCATGAGGAGCGGGAAGATGGTGCCGCCGAACAGGCCCATGATCATCAGACCGCTGACCTCGTTCTGCTTCTCGGGCATCGACTCGAGGGCAGTGGCGAAGCACATGGAAAAGACGTTTGAGTTGCCGTAGCCTACAAGGGCAATGGCGGTGTAGAGCACCCACTGCTCCGTACCCACAAACAGCCCACACATCGACAGCGCCATCATCACCACCGAGATGATGAAGAACGTGCGCATCTTCAGGACACGGAGGAAGAACGAACCCGTCAGACAGCCCAGGGTACGGAAAATGAAGTAGAGCGAAGTGGCAAAGGCGGCTTCGTTGAGCGTCATACCTAAGCGCTCCATCAGGATCTTCGGAGCCGTAGTGTTCGTGCCTACGTCAATACCCACATGACACATAATGCCGAAGAACGAAAGCAGGACGATGGGCGTGCCCAACAGCTTGAAACAAGCAGAAAGCCCACCCCAAACCCCTCCCGAAGGGATGGGCTTTTGAATACCAGAATCCTCATTAATAGGAGTCACCCACAGCAAGATTGTTGCTAACACGCAGACCACGAAGAAAATGGCAAACAGTACGCGCCAGTCATAGCCGAACTCCGGGATGACCTTTGTTGCACCCCACATAGCTAAATAAGGAGCTGAGAACGAGGCAATGGCCTTGACAAACTGGCCGAAGGTCAGCGTAGAGGCGAGATTGCCACCACCCATCACCGTCGATACCAGCGGATTAAGCGAGGTCTGCATCAGGGCATTGCCAATGCCTAAGAGTGAGAAGGCAACGAGCATGATGCCGAAAGTTTCGCCAAACAGCGGCAGCAACAGCGACACCACAGTCACCACTAATGAGAGCAGCACGGTCTTCTTACGGCCTATCTTGTTCATCAGCATACCCGTAGGAACACTGAAGATGAGGAACCAGAAGAATACCAGCGAGGGGAACACGTTGGCCACAGAGTCGCTCAGACTCAGGTCGGCCTTCACATAGTTGGAGGCGATGCCCACCAAGTCCACGAAGCCCATGCAGAAGAAGCAGAGCATCACGGGAATGAGATAGATTGATTTGTTTTGCTTAGCCATATTTCTTAATTCTTAACTCTTAATTCTTAATTTCATAGATTGTTGCCTTTCCGCCCTTCACCTTTATATTATTATACGGCTCCGACGGGAAAACGAGGTTGGTCATTGCCATCTTGCCGTCTGCGTCGAAGGCCTCAATGCTACAGCGGTCTATAAAGATGCGCAGCTGCCTAACTGTTCCGTAGGTAGGCGCTTCGGTCACACAGGGGAAAGCTTCGCTGAAGCTTACGTCGCCGCTCTTCGTGCGGTCCATCGTGAAGGTCTGCCTCTGGCCATCATAGCGCATCGTGACCTCTTCGCCTTTCGCGTTCGACAGTACAATCTCTGCCTGACTCTTTACGTCCACCACCATCTCACAGGCCTCAGTCGGCTTCTTCACCTTCTGACCACGCACAGCCAGCATCTCCTTCGAAGGTACTACGCTTACGTAGGTTTCCTCACCATGAGTAAAGAGACCGAGGTCGCGAGGAATGGAGTTGGCACTGCGATATTGCTTCGTCGGTACCTGATTGGCATACTGCCAGTTGGACATCCATGCCAGCACCACGCGGCGGTTGTCAGGAGCATTATAAAAAGATACCGTAGCGTAATGATCCTTACCGTAATCGAGCCATTTCGTTACCTTCGGCATCGACTCGCAGGTGAACTTCATGCCGTCGAACTGACCGATGAAGTATTGGGTGGCACTACCTCCAAACGGGCCTCCGGGGTTGATGTTGCAGATGAGTACCCACTTCTCGTCTATCTTGAAAAGGTCTGGACATTCCCAAACGCCGCTGTGATTGCCGTACTCCTTACCAAACGAACTCTCGTACTTCCAGTCCTTCAGGTCCTTCGACGAGTAGATACGCATTTCCTGACCAGCAGCCAGAATGAGGTTCCACACCTTGGCCTCCTCGTTCCAGAAAGCCTTTGGGTCGCGGAAGTCGGGAATTTCACTGGTTGTCAAAATAGGATTACCACTATATTTCTTAAAGGTACACCCGCCATCCTTCGAGACAGCCATCGACTGCGTCTGATGATGTCCGGCAGAGGTATAGAACGCCACCACCTCATCACCGTTTGTCACGCACGAGCCACTGAAGATACTGCCAAGCCAGTCAGCCTCGATAGCCAGCGGCTGTGCCACCCAATGAATAAGGTCACGCGAGGTAGAGTGTCCCCACGTCATATTCTCCCACTGTGAACCATAAGGATTGTATTGGAAATACAGGTGCCACACACCATCCTTGTAGAACATCCCGTTCGGGTCGTTCATCCAGCCATAGAGCGGCGTATGATGATAGGCAGGACGGAAGCGTTCACGGTTTGTCGTATCAAACGTATCGCTGTATTTCATCTCCTTCCAACACACGAACTCACCAACGGCACCCTTCTGCCTACGGTCTCCGTGGAACTCGATGTCCAACAGCTCGGCACCTTTTAATTCGTAAGGTACGTAATAATCTACACGGTCAATAGCCAGTTTCACGTTCAGTCGCTGTACCATGTCGTTCTGTCCGTTCAGTACGGCAATAGCTGCAATGTCTTCCGACTCCTGCACGGGCAGTAGCAGGTACTTTTCTCCGTGTTTCACTTTCAACATGGCGTGCTTGTCGCCAAGTACCGTTGGCTTTACCTGAGCCTCTGCTGACAGTGTCATCAGCAGGAGGGTCACAATTGTTAAGAGTTTTTTCATATTCGTTTTATGCTTTTAGTGTGAAATCTGCTGCAAAATTACATCATTTCTCTTATCTATTCTATAAATAATGATACAAACACTAACAAAAAACGTTCATTGTACGAAATTTGCGTACAATGAACGAAAATTAGTAAACCAAAAATCCGCCCAAGACCATCGAGGCCTTGGGCAGACTTTTGAAAACAATCTTCTACCTTATTGTATTAATTTTCTAACTATAAACGATGAATAAAAACCATTTCTATTACCAAATACTATTGAATACTCGCACTTGTGCCTCGTAGGTAGCACCAGTGACGGTGAGGGTGTTATAGATGGACTTGGGGAATACAAGGTTGGTCATTGACATGGAACCGTTCTTGGTGAAAACTTCGACGGATGACTGGTCAACAAAGAGGTCGAGAGTGACAGTGTTGCCTGTGACATTGAGCGGTGCCTTTATTGAGGGCACAGAGAAGGTGCCGTTGAAGCTGCTCTGACCAGTGGCCGAAGTGCGATGGGCTGTCACGATGCGGGCAGAGGCGTTGATGTCGAGGACAAACTTCTCGTCTGACGAATTACTTAGTGTGATGGTGGAGTTCTTGTCGAGGTTGAGGGTGATACGCAGTTGGTAAGCATCCTTTACATCGAGAATCTCGCCTGCCGTTTGCCAGTTCTCGGCAATCTTATATATCTCGCTAACAACGGTGTTGGCCAGTAGCGGCTTACCATCATACTCAATGAGTTTCAGCTCACGAGGCAGGGTCATAGCTGAGCGCCAAGGAGAGCAAGGAACGGTTCCGGCATACTGCCAGTTGTTCATCCAGCCAATCATCAGCTTACGGTCGCCTGTGTTGCTCCAGGTGACACCAGCATAATTATCCATGCCATAGTCGAGCCAAAGTGGATAGTCGAGGGCTTCGGCAGTGAAGGTCTTGCCGTCGAAGTCGCCCACGAAATACATGATGCCAGAGCCGAGGATGGGACCACCAGGATTGACACTGACCAGCAGTACCCATTTATTACCTAACTGAATTAGGTCTGGGCATTCCCACTGGATGCTGGGACGGCCTGCCAGTTCCATTAAGAAGGTGCTCTGATGTGTCCAAGTCTTCAGGTCTGGCGAGCTATAGAATTCTACACCCATCTTCCAGCCCTTGGCCAATGCCATGATCCATTGTTTGCTCTCGGCGTGCCAGAATACCTTGGGGTCGCGCAGGTTGTCGTCGTTGTTTTTGATGACAGGATTGCCTGTATAGCGAGTGAAATTCTTGCCGCCGTCTGTGCAATAGGCAATGCTCTGCTGCTGTACGTTGCTGGCAGACGTATAGAGTGCTACCATCGCATTAGCTCCAAAGCCTGCTGAGTTCTCCTTGTCGATGACGGCAGAGCCGGAGAAAATGTCGCCCAGCTGGTCGCGGGTCAGTGCCACGGGCTGCTCTGTCCAGTGGACGAGGTCGGTGGAAGTAGCATGTCCCCACGACATATTTCCCCAGTCATTTCCCTGCGGGTTGTACTGGTAGAAAAGGTGGTAAGTGCCATCTACATATACCATGCCGTTAGGATCATTCATCCAATTCTTGGCAGGTGTGAAGTGAATCTGCGGACGGTATAGCTCAGTGCGACTGCTCTGTGTGGTAGGTTGCTCCGTAGGCTGTTCCTCCTTCGGGTCGTCAATGAGCGGATTATAGTCCTGCTTCGGTTCGTCGTTAGAACAAGCTGTGATGGTAGCCGTCATCGCGACGGCCACCATCATTGCAATAAAGAAACACTTTGATTTCTTCATAACTAACTTAAAATATGAATGAAAATGCATTATCTTGTCTTCAGATATTCCAGAGAGTTCTTGGCCAGTGTGAGCACGTTGTCCTGATAGATATTGTTCTTCGGATGTGCGCTCTTGTCAGGTGTGCCGTCAGCGTTCTTCATGGAGAACTCACAGCCGCCGTTGCCAATGCAGAGGAGGGTACCCTGGAACTCGGTATTGCCCTGCTGAGCCTCCCATACGTTCAGCTGGCTAACCCACCAGATTTGGCTGTCCCACGTGCCGAGCGGATAGACACCGTAGGTTTGAGTACACTGAGTGTAGCACGCCTCTTCGACATTGCCGATACCCGTCCAAAGGCTTGGCAGGTTGAAGTAGAGGCAGTTGTGGTCTTCCGTCCAGCCTGGACCCTTGAAGGCGATGAGTTTCGTGTCGGCTGTTGTCTCCACCTCCAGTCCCTTATAGATGGGATGCGTAGAGTGGTCCTTCTTGAACTTGTGGTCGGGGTATAGCTCGACTGCCATTTTCCAGACATCGTTGTTAATACCGCCGAAGCCGGTGCCGATGGCGCGGTCGTTGTTCTTCATGTCGTCAAGGTTGATGCGCCCAAGATGACCAGCATAAGTTGTAGCATGGCTCCAGAGAAGCATGCTTCCGCCATCCTTATACCACTGCTTGATAATAGGTGTTGCAGCCTCAACCACCTCAGGGATACCGAAGACCTCGGCCTCGCCGACACCCTCTAAGTCGCGCAACCAGAACAGTACGCGGAAAGGCTCTACATCATCGGTACTCTTGATATCACCGAAGTAGAGATACTGGGCTGTCGGATAGGTCTCGTGCAGCCATAGCCAAGCCGAGGCTTCATCATCGTCACCATTGGCAACCAGCTCTTCAGGAGTAGCATAGACACTCAGGAAGCCGATGGCAGTCTTGCCGATGCGGAGCGAAGAACGGGTCGAGAGAGCGGTGCCCTTGTCATTGACAGCCGTCAGCGTGACCTCCCAAGTGTCGCCAGTCTGTACGTCGCTGATGGTATAATTAGTGGCTGTTCCAGCCAGTGTCTCGTTGACAGTCTGCTTGCCGTTGGTGGCAGCGAACTTGATGCTGGTGGCATCGGCGGCGCGATCCCATACGACAAGGGCATCGTAGCCGCCAGCCTTATCGACCTGCGACATCTGCACACCACTGATGCTGGTGGCACCTTCGCGCAGATAGCTTTTGATAACACCTGTAGAGAAATTGGTACCGTCGGTGAGTTTGAACACATACTCGAAGGGGACGTTCGTGGGAACGTTTTTCTGCGTAAAGCTGCTGCCGCTGACGGTCTCGCTGCTTGAGAGCGTGCCGTTGCGATAGACGGCCACCTGCATCTGCCCCGTTTGGGCAGGCCAAGTCCAAGTGTAGTCATCGCCATTCAAGGCACCGGTGATTTGTGAGGCATCGGGAGCTGAGAGGATCATGGCCTCGCGGTCGATGTCCTTATCCTGACAAGCGGTCAGGATAAGTGCGAACATCGCCATTATAATGATTGATATCTTTTTCATAACTCTTAATTCTTAATTGCGTAGCAATAACTCGAAATTCTTAATTCTAAACTCTTAACTCATTAATTGTATCCTTTGTTCTGTGTGTAGAGTCCAGGCACGTAGTAGAGCTGGATGTAAGGCAGGGGGAAGTACTCGTTCTTGGCTGGCGTGAAGTGCGCATCCTTGTAGTACTGAGCGTATGTCTGTCCGTCGTAGATGGCATCTTTCTCTTTCTCGAAGAACGTGTTGAGGGTCTGTGAGGCAATGCCCCAGCGGCGCAGGTCGAAGAAGCGTCCATTCTCCATAGCGAGCTCTAAGCGTCGTTCCCACTGCAGGCACTTACGGGCCTGCTCTTTGCTGGCGAAGTAGCTGGCAGGATAGAGAGCGATGTCGCACTGGTCGGCGGCGTAGGCGATGTGCTTGGCCACACTGTTCTTGGCACGCTGGCGGATGTCGTTGATAATGGTGCGGGCCTCCTCAAGCGAGCCAGTCTCGATGAGTGCCTCGGCACGCATCAGCATGAGGTCGGTATATCGAAGCACGTAGTCGTTCATGGCGAAGGCCTGCCAGGGGTTGTCGAAGGTCTCACCCTTGGAACGCTGGGGCACTTCCTTCAACGAGGCGTAGTAGCCGTAAGTGTTAGGGGTACGCGAGTTGTCCTTGGTCATGGTGTACTCGGTCTCATACTTGTAGGGGAAAGTGGGCATGCCGACGGTATGGAAGAGGCGCGGATCCCACTTCTGGGCAGTTGGCACGCCATTGGTAGGATAGGCAATTTCGTTGTTGTAATCATCGAACATGGGCAGTCCGTCGCGGGTCTTGAAGGCGTTGACGAGGTTCTGCGTGGGCTTGTGGAAGTCCCATCCGCACGACCAGATGCCCCAGCAGCCGTTGAGCATGTTGCTCCAGTTGGCGCGACCATAGAGGGTGTTGTCATCCTGATAGTCAGAGTGCTGCACGGCGAAGATGCTCTCCTTCGAGTTCTTGTATTCGGGCAGGAAGATGTCGCCGAAGTCCTCCAAGTAGCCGTACTGCGAGTTCTTAACCTCCTGTGTGTATTTCAGCACCTCCTGCATGTACTCACTGTTAATGTGACCGACACCCGTGGAAGCCTCATAGCCGTCACCCCATGCCATCGTCAGGTAGCACTTGGCCAGGTAGGCTGCAGCGGCAATCTTGTTGGCACGTCCACCCTCGCTCTGCCGTGCGGGCAGCCCGTCGTAGGCGGCCTTGAAGTCGGCCACGATCTTTTGCATCAGCTCGTCGTGACTGAAGGCATCGTTGCGGGTCTGCTCCTCGGTATGGTTCTTATAGACATCCTCGTCCACCCAAGGCACTTGATTCCAGAGCTGCACCAGCTTGAAGTAGAAGTGAGCACGGAGGAAACGTGCCTCGCCCTCGCGGATAGCTTTCTTGTCGCCTAATTTGTCGCCATTCTCGGCGATGGAGACCAACGCACGGTTGCAGCGGCTGATGGAGCAGTAGAGGTGATACCACATCTCGTCCATGTGGTCGGGAGTAGAGGCGGTCAGCGTAGACCATACTTCCACGGGATGATAGTTGGTGTCGGTAGTACCCGAGCCGCCCTTCATGGCATCGTCGGAAGAGACGTCACCGTAGGGCCACATGTTAAACGGATAGGTGTACCAGTCGTCGCCCAGCTTGGCGTAAGCGGCGGTGACCATTTCTTCGGGTTGGCTCATGGCGAGGTCTTCGCTGATGACGCCCTGCGGCTCTACGTCGATGAAATCGTTGCAGGACATTAAACCGCAGATTACGCAGATTGCGCAGATTATTTTATTTATCTTGGTATTCATAATCATCAATATTCAATGTTCAATTAAAACGAGGTTTGTATTCCGAATGAGAACGAAGTGCTGTTAGGATAAGCCCAGTTGGGGTTCTCGGGGTCACTGCAGGTCAGCGAGCTGCTCTTCAGGGTGAGCAGGTTGTGACCAGAAATATAGACGCGGGCGCTGCTCATTTTGACTTTGCTCAGCAATCTGGCCGGCACGTTGTAGCCAATCTGCACCTGACGGAGTTTTGCGTATGAGCCGTTCTCCACAAAATAAGTGCTGGCGCGGTTCTCGTTACCCACGTTATTGGTGGTCAGAGCTGGGATGTCGCTGCCCGTATTGGCAGTTGTCCAAGCGTCAAGCATGCGGTTACCCTTGTTTGAACCAGCATCAGTGATGGAATAGAAGTCGGTCTGGAATTTCTGGTTATTGTAGACATCCTGACCAGCAACACCTTGCCAGAACATAGAGAAGTCGAAGTCCTTGTAGCCCAGATCGAAGTTCAAGCCCCACGAGAAGTTGGGCACAGGATTGAATATCCACGTCTGGTCTTGCTCATTGATGAGGCCGTTGCCGTCGAGGTCAGCATATTTAAGGCCGCCGACTCGGGCGTTCTCCTGACCGCTGGCCAAAACTTCCTCGCGATTCTGGAACAGACCATCGACCACGTAGCCCACGATCGAGCCGTATGGCTTCTTGGCCTCCACAAGGTTCTCCTTGGCGGTATGTACGTATGAGCCGGTGGTTGTCTCGGGCAGGTAGGTCACACGCTGGCGGAAGAAGTCGAGGTTACCGTTCACATTGTATTTCAGGCCGAAGTCGGTAGTGCCGCGATACCCCAGTGCAAACTCCATACCCCAGTTGCGTAGGCTCGGTCCGTTGAGCCACGAGGCGCCGCCCTCACCCATCGAGCCGAGGTAGGCGGGGTTGATGAGCATGTCCTTCACGTTCTTGATATAGGCATCCATAGTACCATAGACAGAACTGCCAAAGAGGGTGAAGTCGAGACCGAAGTTATACTGCTCGGTGGTCTCCCACTTCAGGTTGTTGTTCTGCGACTGTGTGGCACGGAAACCAGAGGGGAAAATGCCGCTGCCCTGCAGTGCGAGATCATAAGCGGTCGATTCGTTGCGGCCACCACCGTAGGTAGCAGCATAGAGACCATAGCGGGCGTAGTTGGAGATGGCCTGATTACCCGTCTCACCCCATGAGGCACGGAGTTTCAGGTCATTGATCCAGTCCTGCTTCAGATTCTCGGAGAGTCGGTAGCCCAACGTGAAGGCGGGGAAAGTACCGTAGCGGTTGTTTTCACCGAATCGGCTCGAACCGTCGCGGCGTATAGTGAATGAAGCGAGCAAAAGATCCTGCCAGTTATAGTCGAGCTTGCCAAAGAACGATACCAGGTTGTAGCCTTCGCGGATACCGCTGGCACGCTGGGTGCCAGTAGCGGCATCAGGCCACATGTAGTCGTAGTTCTCCAAGGCATACATCTGTGCGTAGGCATTAGAGTGCTCGTCTATATCGCGATGCAGCTCCATACCGGCAAGCAGAATGAAGTTATGGTCGGCACCGATGTTAAAGTTGTAGTTGGCCGTGTTCGACCAGGTCCACTTCACGGAGTTCTTGGCACCAAGGCTGGCCGCAGGTGTCGAGTTGTTCACCACGTCGCTGTGCCATGTGTAGGTTACGCTGTGGATGAACTCCGACCAGTAGTCCAGACCGAAGTTGGAGCGCAGTGTCAAGCCCTTAACGGGCTGCAGGTTCACGTAGGCATTGCCGAAGATGCGCCACATCTTCAGACGGTTGTCGCGGTTGTGGTAGAGTTCACGCAGAGGGTTCTGGCGGTCGCTCATGCCGCCCACGGGGCCTGAGAAGGTTTCACCATCCTCCTCATAGACAGGCAGTGTGGGTGCCATCTTCAGAGCGTTCTCTAACGGCTGGCAGTCCACCTGGTCGCTATAAGTTATGGTGGCGTTCTCACCAATAGTCACAATCTTATTCACCTTATAACTGGTGTTGATGCGGCCTGAGAAGCTCTCGAAGTCGGTATATTTCAGAATACCGTTGTTCTTCTTGTAGCCGAAGGACACGAGTGACGACGACTTATCGCTGGCCTTCGAGATGCTGAGATCGTAATTCTGTGAGAAGCCCGTGCGCGAGATTTCGTCCAGCCAGTCGGTATCGCTGAAGCGCATGGTCTTCTTTGAGTTCATGTAGCCGTCATAGAGACCGTTTACGGTAAACTGGCGCATCTGCCCCGTAGCAGGGTCGTAGGCCGAGATGGGGGTACCGGCAGCGGCATTGAGTGTCAGACCGTAGTTGTTGGCATACTGTTCAGGATCCAGACCGTCGTTCATAGCAGCCTGTGCCATAGCGGTGGCATACTCAGCAGTATTGGCCAGCTTCATCATGGTCTGTTTGTTGTAGAACTGAGCGGTGAGGTTGGCCGAGAAGTCCACCCTTACCTTGTCACCCTTCTTGCCTGAACGGGTGGTGATGATGATGACACCATTGGCAGCGCGGCTACCGTAGATGGAGGCCGAAGCGGCATCCTTCAACACCTGCATCGACTCGATGTCGTTCATGTTCAGCGTGTTCAGGTTGGTCGTTGTGGGCACACCGTCGATAATAAAGAGTGGGTCCTGCGACGAATTGAACGAGCCGCCGCCACGGATGCGGACGGTACCTGCGCCTACGGGCGAACCGTTAGTGGTGATGGTCATGCCTGGCACCTTACCCTGCAGGGCACGCATGGGATCAGTATCAGATGAGGTCTTTAGCTCATCAGTCTTCACCACGGCCACCGAACCTGTCAGGTCGGCCTTGCGCTGGGTCTGATAACCCGTCACCACCACCTCGGCCAGTTCACTGGCGTTCTCTTTCAGTTGCACCTTCATGCCGTTGGCGGCTGCCATCTCCACATTGTCGTAGCCGATGTAACTGATGACGAGTGTTGTTCCTGCCGCAACCTTCAACTTGAAGTTGCCTTCGAAATCAGTAACGGTACCGTTGCTGGTACCTTTCTCCTTTACGGTGGCACCGATGACCCCCTCACCGAGGTCATCAATGACAGAACCCGTAATCTCGCTTTGCGCGTACATTATTGTACTTGCAAAGATGAGCAGCGTGCTCAGTAAAAGTCTTTTCAGTCTTTCCATTTGCTTTTTACGTTTTAAATTAGTACTCTGTTTGCTAAATTTCT
>Ga0310696_10007691_pt1 | contig 12624 bp, 12 predicted proteins | sample AusTroGonzalo_MG_4_FD_203885 | JGI IMG/M metagenome (GOLD analysis project Ga0310696, IMG submission 203885) | Bovine rumen microbial communities from tropical cattle in Woodstock, Queensland, Australia - Gonzalo_02 (v2) (version 2) | ecosystem: Host-associated > Mammals > Digestive system >... | reverse complement strand
TATTTTTGCACCCGCTACGATTGTTTCGACAGAACTACGTGGTCTTAGACATAAGAACATAGGAACTTTTGACATAAGAACATAAGGACATAAATATGAATTACGAGGAAATGCTTAATGCCCGTGAGAATGCGGGTGGAAAAGGTACTGACGTGCTGATAGGCGTGATGCGCCAGACACAGGTGGAACAGAAATACCGTTATGTGGTGACGCTCAAGCCAATGCTGGCTGACAACTCTGCTTTCCGTGACGCGCTGGAGCGCGACCATTCGTGGAGTATGAAGCACGCCGGACAGCACCAGCTGCAATATGAGCTGGGCGAAGACAACACGCTGTTGCTGGAGACGGGAACGTACCAGACACTGGCCCAGCTGCTCGATGCCAACCCCGCCGTGGTTGCTACACAGGGGTTCGTGGATGAGCTGATTGGTCAACTCATGAACTACGCCGCCAAGCTCCATGCTGACGGTATCTACCAGTTGTGCTTCGCCCCGCAGAACATTTTCCTGCGCAAGGGAAGTACCACGCCCATGGTGCTCACCCACGGCTCGTTCTACACGGAACTAAAAGACCGCAAGAGCCTCTATGACGGCTGCGAGCAGTTTGTTGCGCCAGAAGTGCTGGCCGGTGAAAAGCCTACCGAGGCCAGTGACGTCTATAGTCTCGGCAAGCTCATAGAATACCTCTTTGACAAGGGCGGCATGAGTTTGGTATATAAGATGGTGATGAAGAAGGCCACGGCTGAGAATCCCGAATCACGCTTCCTCACCGTGGAGAAGATGAAGTCGTCGCTGGACGACAAGCGCAACATGCGCCGCTCTATCATCATCCTCGCGGCTGCCGTGGGTATCGCCTTGCTCTGTATGTGGGTTTACATTGACTGGATGCCGCAACGCTCGGACATCGAGTTCCTGGAACAGCCAAAGAAACAGACATACGACCCCTTCGACCAGCCATACGACCCCGAAGTGCAGATGGTGCTTGATGGCGACACCATCCAGATTACCGACGAGGATTTGGAGATGTATGCCCAAAAGGCCGAGGATATATTCCGTAAACGCTTTGAGGAACAGGCCGAGGAGAAACTCTCAGGTGTCTTTGACAAGGTACACATGGGAGCCAACGAGAAGGCTATCATGGCCGACAGCAAGAAGATGCACGATGACCTGGAGGAGCTGAAGAACTCCCTGGCCGAAGACATGGGCATCACCAGCGAACGCGCCGAGGAGATAGCCCAGGAGATTATCAACGAGAAAATGGCGAAGAAGAAAAAAGAGCTGGAGAAGGAGAGGGTGGACATCCAGCATGAAGTGACAGAATGACATCTTTCGATATAAGGACAGAAAAACATAAAACATAATGAGAAGCAGAACAGCAAACTGGTTTGAGTGCAAAATCCGTTACGAGAAAACAATGGACGACGGATTGCAGAAGAAAGTGACCGAGGCCTACGTCGTGGATGCCCTGAGCTTCAGCGAGGCCGAGGAGAAAATCATAGAGGAGATGTCCTCGTACATCAGTGGCGAGTTCAACGTCACCGACATCAAGAAGGCCTCTTACGGCGAGATATTCTTCAGCGACCTGGACTCCGCCGACAAGTGGTACAAGGCGAAGCTGCAATTTATCACCCTTGACGAGAAGAGCGGAAAGGAGAAACGCTCCAACGTGAACTACCTCGTACAAGCAGGTTCGTTCAATGGTGCCGTGAAAAACCTCGACGAGGTCATGGGCGGCACGATGATTGACTATGTCATCATCTCCATGACCGAGACACTGCTCATGGATGTCTTTGAACACAAGCCCCAGACTATGGGGAGTGAAAGGGGAGTGACAGAGGAGTGAAAGGGGAGTGAAAGGGACATTTGTTCTGCTACAGAAATCTGCTACAGAAAGTATCGTCCCTTTCACTCCCCTTTCACTTCCCCTTCACTCCCCTTTCACTCCATTAATAGAGATATGTACCCAGTAAAAGAGAAACTTCGTGAGGTGCTGGCCACGCTGCCCGACGGCGTGCGCCTGGTGGCCATCAGCAAGTACCACCCCTCGAGCTTCATCATGGAGGCCTACGACGAGGGGCAGCGCATCTTTGGCGAGAGCCATGAGCAGGAGCTGGCCAGCAAGGTCAAGGAACTGCCGCAGGACATAGAGTGGCACTTCATTGGCCATCTGCAGACGAACAAGGTGAAGTACATCGCGCCCTACATCTCGATGATTGAGGCCGTGGACTCCCTGCGGTTGCTGCGCGAGATAGAGAAGCAGGCCGCCCGTTGCGACCGCGTCATCAAGGTGCTGCTGGAACTGCACATCGCCGAGGAGGCCACGAAGTATGGCCTCACGCCCGATGACTGCCGCCAGCTGCTCGATGACGGCGAGTGGCGCACGATGAGCCACGTACAGATATGCGGACTGATGATGATGGCCTCGTTCACCGATGACGAGGAACAGCTCTGCCGTGAGTTCCAGACCGCCAAAGACCTCTTCGACGAGCTGAAGCAGAAGCACTTCGCCGACGACCCAGCCTTCTGCGAGCGCTCCTGGGGCATGAGCGATGACTATCCCCTCGCCGTCAGCCACGGCAGCACGATGGTGCGCATAGGCACCGCCATCTTCGGCCCCAGGGTGTACTGACAATACCTGCCACGTCTCATTCCGCAGCTTGTCACGTAAGCTGCGCTAAATGCGCAGCCCGTGCAATAAAACGTACTAAGCGGCGTTCTAATATATAAAGCAGTATAGATGGAAGAAGAAAAGAAACATTCCATTACTACCATAGACATAGGCCTTTTGGCCAAGAGGCTTTACGCACGCCGACGGCTGTTCTTATACAAGGTATGGCCTATTACTTTTGTATTGGCATGCTTCTACATCTTCTGCATCCCCCGTTACTACACTTCCGATGCCAAGCTGGTTCCCGAAATTGGCAACTCAGGTGGGACTGGTATGTTGGGTTCGCTGGCATCGTCGTTCGGAATCAACCTGGGCGACATGGAAACCAGCGATGCCATCAACCCCATGCTCTATCCTGACCTGATGGAGGACAACGGCTTCACCATAGCCATGTTCCCTGTGCGTGTGAAAACTTCCGACGGCGAGATAGACACTGACTACTTCACTTATCTTACTACCTGTCAGGAATATCCCTGGTGGAGCAGCGTCTTCAAGGCCATCTCAGATGCCATCGGCTCGCTGTTCCCAAACGATGAGGAGGATGACGCGACAACAGCCTCCGGCAAACGCTCACCCTACTGGCTCTCAAAGAGAGAGCACAACGTTGCCGAGACCATAAGGGGTTGCATACACATCAGCGTGAACGAGAAGACAGGCACCATCGGCATACAGGCACAGGCACAAGACCCCCTCGTTGCGAAAATCCTTGCTGACTCCGTGCAAGCCCACCTTCAGCAATTCATCACCGACTACCGCACCAACAAGGCCCGCATAGACGTGGAGCACTACGAGCAGCTGGCTTTGAAAGCCAGACACGAATATGACAGCATCTGTCGTTCCTATGCCCGTTTTCTGGAGACCAATACCAACATCGTCATGCCAAGATACCAGACGGCATTGGAGAACCTGCAGAAGGACATGCAGATGAAATACACCACCTACACCTCGCTCATGGCGCAACTGGAGACCGCCAAGGCCAAGCTGCAGGAACGCACACCTGCCTTCACACAGCTCAAGGGAGCCTCCGTGCCGTTGCGTCCGGCAGGACCGAAGCGTATGCTCTTCGTCCTCTTCATGCTTATCTTGGTAACGGTGGTGACGGCTGTCGTCATTTTGCGCAAAGATATTGTGAAAACTATTACCCTAAGTTAAATCAATACTAATTACTAACTCTATGACCAACATTTTTTCACTTGAAGGAAAGAACGCCTGGATTACCGGCGCTTCCTACGGCATTGGCTTCAACATCGCAAAGGCTTTCGTTGCAGCAGGTATCAAGAACATCATTTTCAACGACATCAACGAGGCTGCCCTCCAGCGTGGTCTGGACAACTACAAAGAGGCTGGCATCGAGAACGTCAAGGGCTACGTCTGCGATGTCACCGACGAGAACGCCGTGAAGACTCTCGTGGAGACCATCCATAAGGAGGTGGGACAGATTGACATCCTGGTGAACAACGCCGGTATCATCAAGCGCATCCCCATGCACGAGATGAAGCGCGCCGAGTTCCAGCAGGTCATCGACATCGACCTCGTCGGCCCGTTCATCTGTTCTTCTGCTGTCATTCCTGAGATGATGGAGCGCCGTGAGGGTAAGATTATCAACATCTGCTCCATGATGTCGGAGCTTGGCCGTGAGACCGTCTCGGCCTACGCCGCCGCCAAGGGAGGCCTGAAGATGCTCACCCGCAACATCTGTTCCGAGTATGGCGAGTACAACATCCAGTGCAACGGCATCGGCCCGGGATACATTGCCACACCGCAGACCGCCCCGCTTCGTGAGCGTCAGCCCGACGGCAGCCGCCATCCCTTCGATTCCTTCATCTGCGCCAAGACTCCCGCTGGCCGCTGGCTCGATCCCGCCGAGCTTGGAGGCCCCGCCGTGTTCCTGGCTTCCCACGCCAGCGATGCCGTCAATGGCCATGTGCTCTATGTTGACGGTGGTATCCTGGCTTACATCGGCAAGCAGCCGAAGTGATTGGAGATTGAAGATTGACAATGGAAGCCTCCCCAAGCCTGAAGATAGGTTTTGGGAGGCTTTTTCTTTAGGATATTGGCGAAGTTTCGGTTAAAAAGTAACAAAAAACGGGTAATTTCGGAAAAAAGAGGCAAAAATATTTTTATATCCCGTTGGAAATGAGTATCTTTGCACCCCAAAATTAACAAAACGGTATTTTTAACAGTAATAATAAGAGTCATGACGAAAGCAGATATAGTCAAGTCGATTGCCCAGCAGACGGGCATCCAGCCGAAGGAAGTAAGCATCGTAGTAGAGTCGTTTATGGAGGAGATTCGCAAGAGTCTTGCCGACAATAAGGAGAACGTCTACCTGCGTGGTTTCGGCAGTTACATCGTGAAGCACCGTGCCAAGAAGACGGCCCGTAACATCTCTAAGAACACGACGCTCGTTATTGATGCGCACGACCTGCCGGCCTTCAAGCCCTGCAAGAGTTTCATGGAGCGTATGGACAGAGCATAATACAATATTAATATAAACGTAATAATAATCTTTACAACTATGCCAAACGGAAAGAAGAAAAAGGGCCACAAGATGGCTACTCACAAGCGCAAGAAGAGGCTGCGCAAGAATCGCCATAAGAGCAAGTAAGCCGAAGGGCTCTTGCAAGGCGCAAGAAAAATTGAAAGGAGTGTGCCCCAAGCAGCAAGCAAAGGGGCAAATTCCTTTTTTTTAATTTAATACAATTTCAAAGCAATGACAAGCGAAGTAATCATCGATGTTCAGCCCAAGGACATCTCCATTGCCCTGCTCGAGGACAAGAGTCTGGTGGAATACCAGAACGAACCGCGAGAGGCAACGTTCGCCGTGGGCAACATCTACCTGGGACGAGTGAAGAAACTCATGCCAGGACTTAACGCTTGCTTCGTTGACGTAGGCTCCGAGAAGGACGCCTTCCTCCATTATCTCGACCTGGGGCTGCAGTACAGCTCGTTCGAGAAATACCTCAAGCAGGTGGCCAGCGACCGGAAGAAGCTCTTCCCCATGCAGAAAGCCACCATGATGCCCGACCTGCCCAAGGACGGCAGCATACAGAACTACCTCAAAGTGGGACAGGAAGTCCTCGTGCAGGTGGTGAAGGAACCCATCAACACCAAAGGACCGCGACTGACCTGCGACCTCAGCTTTGCAGGACGTAACATCGTGCTCATTCCCTTTGGCGACAAGGTCTCCGTGAGCTCTAAGATAAAGCGCGGCGAAGAGCGCACACGCCTGAAGCAGCTGATGCAGAGTATGAAGCCCAAGAACTTCGGCATCATCGTGCGCACCGTGGCCGAGGGAAAGAAGGCCGCCGAGCTGGATCAGGAACTGAAGGTGCTGCTGAAGCGCTGGGAGGATGCCCTTACCCGTGCACAGCAATGTTCGCAGCCGCCCACCATGATTTTCGAGGAACAGGCACGCGCCGTGGCACTGCTGCGCGACCTCTTCAATCCCACCTACGACGGCATATATGTGAACAACGAAGAAATCTATCAGCAGATTCGTGACTACGTCACCATCATCGCGCCTGAGAAGGCCGACATCGTGAAGTTGTACACTGGGAAGGTGCCCATCTTCGATAATTTCGATGTGACGAAGCAGCTGAAGTCAGGTTTCGGACGAACGGTGAATTATAAGCGTGGCGCCTATCTCATCATCGAGCACACTGAGGCCATGCACGTGGTCGACGTGAACAGCGGCACGCGCATCAAGAAAGAAAACGGGCAGGAGGCCAACGCCCTGGAGACCAATCTGGGAGCCGCCGACGAGCTGGCCCGTCAGCTGCGTCTTAGAGACATGGGCGGCATCATCGTCGTGGACTTCATAGACATGAACTTGGCCGAAGACCGCCAGATGCTCTACGAGCGGATGTGTGAGAACATGAAGAAAGACCGTGCCCGTCACAACATCCTGCCCCTGTCGAAGTTCGGACTGATGCAGATTACGCGCCAGCGTGTGCGTCCTGCCATGGACGTGGCCGTAGAGGAGAGTTGTCCCACGTGTCACGGAACGGGAAAGATAAAGTCGAGCATACTCTTCACCGACCAGTTGGAGGCGAAGATTGACCGGCTGGTGAACCAGATTGGTATCAAGCGGTTCACGCTCCATGTCCATCCCTACGTGGCGGCCTACATCAATCAGGGTGTGTTCTCACTCAAGCTGCGATGGCAGATGAAGTACGGACTGGGCATCCGCGTCATACCGAGCCAGAAGATGGCGTTCCTGCAATACGAGTTCTACGACAGTAACCGCGAGTTCATAGACATGCGAGAGGAAAACGAAGTAAGCAAGTAAACAACTCCTAACCCCCAAATCCCCATTCCCCCAATCCCCATCCCCAAATCCCCATCCCCCAAATCCCCATCCCCAAAATCCCCCTTTGTTTTCGTCCATTCCCCCGGCTGTAAGCCGGGAACAGCCCACTCCCAAAAGCCCAAACTCTTGAAACCTTTAATAACCCTGACGCTTCTCTTCTCCATCGTCTTCATGGCCACCGCCCAGGAGACGAAGCCGTTGGCCTTCCCCACCGCAGAGGGCTACGGACGCTACGCTACCGGCGGACGCGGCGGCAAGACCTACGTTGTCACCACGCTCGACGACTGCGCTGAGAACGACCTCAAGAAAGGCACCTTCCGTTGGGCCGTGAAGCAGCCGGGCAAGAAAATCGTCACCTTTGCCGTCTGTGGCACTATCTACCTCACCTCGGCCCTCGACCTGAACTGCGGCGACATCACCATCCTTGGTCAGACGGCTCCCGGCGACGGCGTATGCCTGGCCGACTATCCCGTCACCATCTCCTGTGAGAACGCCATTATTCGCTACCTTCGCTTCCGACTTGGCCAGCGCCAGGTGGCCTACCACGAGGGCGATGGCTTCGGCATCAACGCTGCCAACAACTTTATTATAGACCACTGTTCCGTCAGCTGGAGCATCGACGAATGTCTTTCTATTTCGGCAGCCACTAACGGCACTATCCAGTGGTGCATCATCAGTCAGGCGCTTAACGATGCAGGACACACCAAGGGCGCTCACGGCTACGGCGGCAACTGGGGCGGCACCAATGTGTCTTTCCACCACAATCTTATAGCCCAGTGCACCAGTCGCGTACCTCGTTTGGGTGGCGACACCAACCCTGACACCGAGGACTATTGCGATCTGCGCAATAACGTGTTCTACAACTGGGGTGGCAACGGATGCTACGGTGCTGAGGCCATCGATGTGAACTTCGTGGGTAACTACTACAAGCCTGGCCCAAGCACTGACCAGCGCAACGCTAACGTGCAGAAACGTATCTGTGCACCTAACATCCGCACTAACAGCTACATCAAGACCTATCCTGCCTTTGCACACGACCTGCATAAATGGGGCCACTTCTACACCGAAGGCAACTACAACCCCGAACATGAGGACATGAACCGTGACAACTGGACCATCGGCATACAGAACCAGGTGAACGGCAGCGAGCAGGATGGCACATGGACTACTGTCACCAAGGACACGATTCATCTGCGCCAGCCGCGGGAGTTCGTACATGTTACCACCCATACCGCCCAGGAGGCCTACGACAAGGTACTAGACTATGCCGGAGCATCACTTTATCGCGACTGCGTCGACGAGATGATTGTCTCGCAGGTGCTGGAACGCTGGGGAAAACAGATGTCTGGCTCTAATGGCGCACGTTACGGTCAGATAGACAAGCAGTCGGACAACATCTACAACGGACAGCTCACCGAAGACCAGGTGGAGAACGGCGCTTGGCCAAGACTGCTGACGCAGAACACGGGTTATAGTGACACCGACGGCGATGGCATCAGCGACTCGATAGAGGAGTCGTGGGGACTGGACACCAGCGACTCCACCGATGGCGGCACACTCTGGAGCGGCAGCAGCACCTCGAAATATGCAGGACTGAGCTACGTGGAGATTTTCCAAGATCAGGCGAACAAGATGCGCCGTGAGTGGAACGCCAACTGCATTGAGGGCGGTGAGGTGATGGGCGTTGAGGAGCCCACCAGTCTTTGTCTGCGTCGTATGCCGGGAGAGCATGAAATCTCGGCACTGACCTTCAAAGGCTACGACAAGAGTGCAAAGCAGCAACTCTTCTCCGACGACCTCACACTGCTGAACCAGTCGGGGAGCATCGCTACAGGGCAGGAGCAGACACTCAAGCTGCGGGCACAGAAGTACACTATCAGCGTTCCCGCAGACATCATTGTGAAGAGCATACGAATCTACGGCTACTCCAACTATGGCAGCGACGTAAAGGTGACGGAACTTAACGGGCAGAAATTCACCAACGGCGAGTATGTCATCGTAGGAGAGGGTAAGGAGAAGCAGACGCTTGTCATACCCCTCAACTCTCAACCCTCATCTCTCAACTCTCAACCCTCATCTCTCAACTCTCAACCCTCATCCCTCACCATCACCTTCGCAGGAGACAGCCAGCCCTGCCTGAAGCTCTACCTTCAGGAGGCTATGGGTCCAACAGGCGATGTCAATGGTGATGGTGCCGTCGACGTTGCAGACATATCCACAGTCATCAGCGTAATGGCAGGTCTAGGGACAGACCCTGTGTCAGCCCGTTCAAAGGCCGATGTCAATGGCGACGGCTCTGTTGATGTGGCCGACATCTCTGCCATCATCAGCGAAATGGCAGCCCTTGCCCGCCCCTCCAAAAAACTAGCTTTTCAATCTTTCGTCCATTCTCCCCGCTGAGAGCGGGGCTTAATCCCAAACCCTTATGAAATCATTTATTAACGTACAGGACATCGGCCCCCTTGACAAGGCGCTGGCCGAGGCTATGGAAATAAAGCATGACCGCTACAAGTACCAGCATCTGGGACGCAACAAGACCCTGATGATGATTTTCTTCAACAACTCCTTGCGCACCCGCCTCTCCACCCAGAAGGCTGCCATGAACATGGGCATGAACGTCATCGTGCTCGACGTCAACGCTGGAGCATGGAAGCTGGAGACCGAGCGCGGCGTCATCATGGACGGCGACAAGAGCGAGCACCTCCTCGAGGCCATTCCCGTCATGGGCTGCTATTGCGACATCATCGGCGTGCGCTCCTTCGCTGGCCTCACCGACCGTGAGTACGACTACGCCGAGACCGTCCTCAACCAGTTTATCAAGTACTCTGGTCGTCCCGTCTTTGCCATGGAGACTGCCACCGTGCACCCCCTCCAGGCCTTCGCCGACCTCATCACCATCAAGGAGTGGACCCCCTCTACCTCCCCCAAAGTCGTCCTTACTTGGGCTCCCCACTGCCGCGCTCTTCCGCAGGCCGTGCCCAATAGCTTCGCCCAGTGGATGATGGCCGATAAGGACGTAGACCTCGTCATCACCCATCCCGAGGGTTACGAGCTCGACCCGCAGTTCGTACGTGGTGCCCGCGTGGAGTACGACCAGAAGAAGGCCTTCGAGGGGGCCGATTTCATCTACGCTAAGAACTGGAGTAATCCCGGCGTCACCAATCCCGCCGACTATGGCAAGATAACCTGCGAAGACCGCTCGTGGACGGTCGACACCGAGCACATGTCGTGGACGAACAACGGAAAGTTCCTCCACTGTCTGCCCGTGCGTCGCAACCTCATCGTCACCGACGATGTCATTGAGAGTCCCAACAGCCTCGTCATCCCCGAAGCCGCCAATCGCGAAATCTCCTGTTCCGTAGTCCTCAAGCGGATACTGGAGGCACTCTAGCATTACATCGCCCAGTCTATTACGTAACCGCACACTGGTTATCCCAGAAGAAATAGTAAATCCCGATGTGATTCTAATGAATTCCGTCGGGATTTCAAGTGTCTATATCATTTCTTCCTCTTTGCCCGCTGCTCGCGGTATTTGGCTTTCTGTCGGGCTGAGCCGCTGCCGTGGGCACCGGTGATGTATTGTTTCTTCTTTGCCTTCGTCTTCACCTTGCCCTCATTGGGGTCTTTGCGTTCGCCGCCACGGCCGAAGTTGATGCCGTTCTCCAGTATCAGCTGGAAATCATCGTTATTGTTGCTCATAGTCCGTGAAATACGTGTAATCCTTGAAAATCGTGTAATTCGTGTAATTCGTGAAATTCGTGTAATTCGTGAAATTCGTGGTTAAGAAAAACCGTGGTTAAGAAAATCGTGGTTAAGCAAAGGAACTCAGTTGTTTGCCATAATCATTATCACGGCCGAAATGTCGGCTACGTCTATGGCGCCGTCGCCATTTACGTCGGCCGTTTCGTAGGTTGCATTGCCTGCCATGTGAGTGATGATGGCCGAGATGTCGGCCACGTCCACGGAGCCGTCTTCGTTCACGTCGCCCTTCTTTGGTTCTTCAGCATCGCCAATGACGGTCAGCGTACCGCCAGTGCGCGTCTCCTTGCCTTTGACGTTATAGCCTCGGGCCTCTTTGCCCTTCGTCCTGATGGTCACTGTGCCGTCTGTTTGTACCATGTCGGCGTCGATGCTGATGCCCATGCATTTTGTGGTGTCAGCAACGCCCACACTGTCAAGGGTGATGTAGTTGCTGCCCGACACGTTGATGTCCGTCTCTCCACCACTTATATATATATAGCCGCCGTCGAGCACCGTCGAACCTTTCTCGTAGCGGTTGGCCTTGATACCCTTCGAGCCGTTGCCAGTAACATTGAGTGTACTTTTACCGCCAGAGATGTTCACCGTGTGGTTCGAGCGGATGGCCTTGCTGTCCTGTCCGGGCACGTCAATGTTTACCACGCCGCCGCTGATGCTTACCGTGCTGTCGGCCTTCAGACCGATGTTGTCATCGCTCACGCTGATGTTCACCTCGCCGCCCTCAATCGACAACACTCCGTACTCATTAGTATCCACGCCGTCGCCGCCCGTGTTGCTGATGTTCAGTACGCCGGCCTTCATACGGAAATAGTTGTTAAGGTCTTTCAACTTGCCCTCGCCGCAGTGGATGCCGTCACCCACCGCTCCGAGGATGTTGATGGTGCCTACGCTCGACTTCAGCTCGCAGTATTCCTTCACACAGATAGCATGATTCAACATACCCGTCACGTTCAGCGTGCCGCCGCCCTTGAACTCTGCGTGGCCTCTGATGTAGAAGGCTGCCTTCTGCGTACCCTTGTTCGTGTCGCAGAGTGTGTTCTCAGTGCTGTCCTCCAGAATCACATCGACGCGCTTGCCACAGTCCACGTTGATGGCGGCGCCGCCACGAGTGTTTGTCAGCGTCAGGCCTGCCAGCTGAAGTTTCAGCTTGTAATCGCTGACGATGGTCAGCGAGCCGTTCGTAGATGTTCCTGATACACGGTATGTGTACTCCTTAGTCGTAGTGGTGCTCACAACAGTCACTCTCGCACCGCTGGTGCCCACTCTTACGCCCTGCACACTGTCAGGAATATTATAGGTGGCCTTGGTACCGTTGAACACTATCTCCACAACACCTTGGGCATGAATGCAGCAAAGGGACAGGAGAAAAGAAAACAAGATGGTCGTTAGTCGTTTCATGGGCATGTCTAGTTTTGCACTGCAAAGGTAGGCATAATAATGATAACAGCCAAACTTTTAGGCCAAAAACTGCCTTTTGGGGTTGATTTCTGTCAAGATTCGAACTTTTTTTGCGTTTTTTGAAAAAAAAGTCCGAAAAAGTTTTGGCGGTTCGGAAAAAAGCAGTACCTTTGCACCCGCTAAACGAGAAACGACCCTTCGGAACACCTCGCAAGGCACTCAGGAAAGAGTTCTTTGAAAGATTTACATAGACAGAAGAAGTAGTACAAGAAGCGACGGAATTATCGATTGTCAATTATCAATTGTCAATTAGTTTCCGTTGGGTAAATGAAACGAACCGTTCAATTCGCTTATACATTTTATATATATAAGTGCAATAGTTTACTTGAACTTTTTGATCCGTCCTTTGTCAGTTCAGACAGAGCGCGTCCCGCGGTTGTTGCCGCGGGGTGTCTCGAAGATACATTTTTACAATGGAGAGTTTGATC
>Ga0310696_10007690_pt1 | contig 12625 bp, 16 predicted proteins | sample AusTroGonzalo_MG_4_FD_203885 | JGI IMG/M metagenome (GOLD analysis project Ga0310696, IMG submission 203885) | Bovine rumen microbial communities from tropical cattle in Woodstock, Queensland, Australia - Gonzalo_02 (v2) (version 2) | ecosystem: Host-associated > Mammals > Digestive system >... | reverse complement strand
GCACGGCAACCCGCCCTTTTTCTTTCAGATCCTCCGGACCGGCGCGGGCGATCAGCCCCCGGCCCCATCTTCCTTATCGGCGACATACTCCAGGAAATCCCCCGGCTGACACCCCAGCTTTTTGCAGACCGTTTCAATATTAGCCCAGGAGATAGGCCGGTTATGCCGCAGCGACTGTATAGACGCTTCAGAAATGCCGCCCGCCTTTTCTCCCTTCTCCCGTGCTGCTTTGTTTTCGGCTCTTAGCTTCCCGCTATTCCAGCCCTTTTCTTTCAGAGCTTCCAAGACGTTAATTTTATATTGCAGACCCATAGCCGCGACCTCCTTAATTTTTTCGGAAAGAAGGGGCCGCAATTTTTATTGCGCGTCCTTTCCCACCATCCGCATTATAACATAAAAAGTACACTAAAATCAATGCACAAAGTACACAAAAATTAGAGCAAACCTTTGTGCATTTTTGCACTAAAAAAAGTGCAAATAGCTGTTGACAATGCTCTAATATCAGTGTATAATCATAATCAGAAAGGGGGAGGGAAACAGAGGTCAAGCCAAGGCGGACGGAGTACCGAAAGGGAAGCAAGAACGCCAGGTAAGAGCGGGAAGCAGGATAAGGGAGATTGAGAGAGCCAGAGGCCTAGATGCTTAAAGCCTGCCGCCGCTTGACCCAGCAGCCCGAACCGATAAAAGAAAAGCCCCCCGCAAGCCGTAGGAAGCAGGGCGGGAGGCAACCACAAAAGAGCCGGAGACAGTATAGCACGGTCCGCCGATAAAAGAAAGGGGCTAAACATGAAGTACAATCTTTCCCGGATCATGGCGCGGGCCTGGGAGCTCTACCGCAAGAATGAGATTACCTTTGCGGAGGCCCTGCACCGTAGCTGGATCACCGCGAAGGCCGAACCCGTGAACGCGCAGCGCATCGAGGCGGCGAAGGCCGAGGCCGGTATTACCGAGGATACTAACACCTGGGCGGGCTGGAAAGCTCTTGGGTATGAGGTCATCCACGGCAGCAAGGCCCTGTTTGGCTGCAACCTCATTTGGGGGAGCAGGGGGGACGGGGCCGAGTACAAGGCCCGGTTTTTCGGACTGTCCCAGGTCCAGGCCATCGCATGAGGCGGCAGGCCGTGATAACGGAGCTGGAGCCGTCCCGCTCCGGGGCTATGTACGCAAAGCAGCAGCGCGAATTATGCGCCCTGGTCCGCGAGATCAACGAGGCATGGAGAGCGACCGGGCGCACCGGCTCCCCGATCCAGGAGCTGCTAATCACCCTTGCTAAGATGCTGGCATGGGCGGAGGACACCTAACCGGGGCGGGCAACCCCCGCCCCGTAGGGACCACAAGGCCCGCTCCATGCGGCGGCGATCCTCTTTTATCGGCAAAGGCAACTTTAAGAAATTTACTGCACAAGAAGTGCAAAAAGCCATTGACAGACACCCCCGCATTGTGCTACCATAAGGAAAAGGACAAGGACGCAAGAACAGGAGGCGCAGCGCATGGAAGCCCTGACCGTTTACACCCGGCAAGAGATAGCCCAGGCCCCGGCGCAGGAGATCACAGCGGGCTTGTTCCTGGACTTCGTAGCATGGATAGATCGAGGCGACAAAACCACCCGCAGCTATCTAACCAACCTTCGGCAGTTTATGGCCTGGCTGAAATACCGCGCAATCAGCCGCCCCGCCCGCCCTGACATTATCTCTTATCGGCAATGGCTGACCGCAGAGCATGACGCTATCAGCTTCGACCCGGAGAGCGTGGCAGGCTGGAAATACCGGACCGATGCCAGCGGACACCCGATAAAGGTAAATTGCAAGCCGAACACGGTAACGCAGTATCTCCGGAGCGTCTGCCAGTTTTTCCGCTGGACCGCTGCCAATGGCCTTTACCCTGACATAGCGGCGAATATCCACGCCCCTAAAGTGAAGCACGACACCCACCATAAAGACGCGCTGACCGCTTCGGAGGTCCTGAGCATCGAGACCAGCATAACGGAGCGGGCGCAGGAGCGGACACAGGCCGCACAGGAAGCGCAGAAAGACACGGCGGGCCGGATGCAGCGCAGCGGGGAGCAGGGCAAGCGGCTCTATGCTATGTACCTCTTAGCCGTCAATGCCGGACTGCGGACCGTGGAGATCAGCCGCGCCAATGTTAAGGACCTGGAGACAAAAGGCGGGCAGACCTGGCTTTATATCTGGGGAAAGGGCCACAGCGAACCGGACCAAAAGAAGCCCATAGCCCCGGAAGTGGCGGCGGCGATCCGCGACTATCTCCAGAGCCGCGCAGACCGGCCCACCGGCGCGGCCCCCCTCTTTGTGGCGACCGGCAACCGGAGCGGCGGCAAGCGCATAGCCCCCACCACGATTAGCACCATGCTAAAGCGGGCCATGCAGGAGGCCGGCTTTGACAGTGAACGCCTGACCGCTCACAGTCTGCGCCACACGGCGGGAACGGCGGTCCAGGAGCTGACAGGCGACATTTACACCACGCAAAAATACATGAGGCACAGCAACCCCGCCACCACGGAAATCTATCTGCACAATGACACGGAAAAACAGGAGGCGGGCATAGCCCAGCAGCTCTATAACCTCTACCACGGAACCGGGGACAATGACACCCGCTCCAAGCTGGAACAACTCGTTAGCCGGATGAACCCGGCCCAGCTCCAGCAGCTCACCAGCATAGCCGCCGCAATGGCATAACCAAGGCTTTTAGTCGGGAGCATCCCGGCCAGGAATAAAAGCGGGGCAGCTCACCGCCTGCCAAAGCTAGAGAGCTGCCCCAAACACCACCCGGAGGCGGCAAGGCCATTATAGCCGACCCGCTCCACCATTTCAATAGAAGGAGCGTACAAAATGACACAGAAACTTGTCAGCGGAACCCCGATCACCTATGAAGATTTTAGAATTGCCGTCATCAAGCCCCGCAGAACCCAAAAGGCCCAGCGGCAGGAGATCGAGAGCAGCATTAAAGCCCTGACCGCACAGAATGACTTTTTTAGCCTTGACATTATCCGCAAGGCCGCGACCGCTCTTACTGACGATACCGGCGCGGGGCGAAACCTGTATTTCCTCTTGTGGAAAGTGATAACCGCAAAGCCCGGAGATATTCTTTGCCTCCGGGTAGAGTAAACCAAGGCCGCAGCGACCCGCTCCAATGCCACCAGGCACAGGAGCGGGCGGCGCCTTTTATCCTTATCGGCTCGAAGGGAGGCCCAGAGCATGACAGAGTTTAGCTTTTACCTGTCCGCCCAGGACACAGACCGGCTTTTTGCTATCAAGCAGCTGCAAGGGCGCAGCGACATGACCGGCAACGATTTTGCGCGGGAACTTTTGGAGCGGGAGTTATTCCGGCTCTTTCCTTCCGTCCCAGAGTATGACGAAAACGGCAGCTTGATAAACCCAGACAAATACTAGGGCAGATAAATTCTAATCGAACTAATATTGAATAGCTCAATTAGAAAATCCCTTGTACCTGTTAGGGGAAGATGCACAGGAAGTGCAGGAGAGCATACAGAGGACAGGAGGCGCGGAAAGTATGAAAATTATCACCGCCGCAGTAATCAAGGGCGGCACAGGGAAAACCACCACAGCGGCGGCGCTTGCCCAGGCAGCAGCCGCAGCCGGTAAAAAGGTATTGGCGATAGACCTCGACCCGCAGGCCAATCTTTCCTTTTTCATCGGAGCGGATCAGAACGCCCCCGGCAGCTATCAGCTGCTACATGGAGCGGGAGCGGCAGAGCTTATACAGGCCACCCCGCAGGGCATAGCCGCCATATCCGCAAGCCCTGACCTTGCCACAGAGCGAACCACCCCCGCAAGTGCAAAGCGCCTGCAGGCCGCGCTGGAGCCGGTAAAGGGGGACTATGATTTTATATTCATCGACACCCCGCCCCAAATGGGGGAGCTGACCTATAACGCCTTGCAGACCAGCACCGGGCTAATTGTCCCGCTGGAAACGGACAACAGCAGCTTGCAGGGCCTTTATCAAATCGCGGACATAGCCCACCAGATGCAGCGGAGCAACCCGGCGCTGCATATCATCGGCACGATCCTAACCCGCTATGACGGGAGGCCGAAGCTAAACCGCTATTTGCAGAACGCCATAGCGGAGCGGGGCCAGGAGATCGGCGCACCCTTTTTAATGGCGATCCGGGCAGGCGTAGCCATCCGGGAAGCCCAGGCTATGCAGCTATCCTTATTCGACTATGCGCCCCGCTCCAAACCGGCGCAGGATTATAAAGACCTATTCAAGAAAATAGCGCGGGAGGGCTAAATCATGGCAGGAAAAAAGGATTTTGCAGGGATCAATACCGGCAGAGTGTACAGCAGCATTGAACAGGCCACCAGCGAAAAAGGGCAGCAGGGGACCGCAAGCCCCCAGGAAGCCGCCGAAAGAGCCGCCGAATTGCGGACCCAGGGGCGCAAGGGCTGTAAAGCCATCAGAATTAACATGGCCTTTACCCCCGATAATCACGAGTTTATCCGCGTTATGGCGAAGATCACCGGAAAGACCATGACCGAATTTGCAAACCTGGTCATAGAGAGATACCGCACAGAGCACCCGGAATTATATGAACAGGCGAAAGCTATCATAGACCAGCTTTGACACGGGGGCCGCTCCCAGGGAAACACCCCCGCAATTTTCGGAGCTGCCGCGCTTCCCTTTTCTCTGGAGCCGATGAACGCGGAGCGGAGAGCCGGAGGCCCCCGGAGCGGGGCGGCGCACGTCAGAGAGCGCGGAGCGGAAGCCGGAGCTGCCGCCCATCTCCACGCCCAGGGCGCAGGGAGAAAAGGCCACCCCCCTCCCAGAAGGGCCGTAGGTACTACCGGAGAGATATAAAAATGCGGGGCGTGGAAGGCGCGGCATTTTTCCGCGTCGAAGCAAAAAATTTTTCTGCATTTCGTTACGCGAGACCCCCCGGCCCCTTTCCGGCCCGCCGAAAAACCCCATAAAATAAGGACTTTTAGCCACTTGGCCCCCATTTCCGGGACCGCTGCCACCCCCTCCGGGAGCGGCTACCGGGGCCGATTTTAGCCATTTCAGCCCCTTTTTACCGGCTGAAACAGGGAGGATTACACCATTGAAAGACGATTTTAACCCCGCTCAGGAGCCGGAAACGGCGGAAAATGCCCCGCTTGACGGGCAATATTCGCTTGACGGCTTTAGCGCACCGACCGCACAAGAGGCGCAGGAAATCACCCCGGAGCGGGCCGCGCAGATGCCAGCAAAGGAATATCTGAAGATGAAATATACACCGGAACAGTTAGACCAGGCGCGGCGGGCCGCAGAGCTGCAACGAACCCTTGCGGAGATCGGCCCGGAGGGCCTGGAGGCGTTGCAGCGGAGAGCGGCGGAGGCGGCTAAAATGGCAGAGGAAAACGCGAAGGACCCGGAGTATAACCCCAGGATTGACCCGAACAACCCGCTTTTTGACTTTGAGGAATGGAAGCGGGCGGCGGGGATCAGGGATATAAACGAGCTTACAGCCCTGTTGACCGCCACCGTTGGCGCGGCCCGTGACGTGGCGGCGCAGTATGCCGGGACCGTTACTCCCGGCATTATGGAGGCCGTAAACGCCATCATGCAGGCCGTCCAGTCTGACACCTTCAAGGCCATTAAAGAAAAGGTCATTTCTTTAGCGGAGCTGCTGCGGGCCAACCGGGAGACCATAGAGGCCATAGCAAAAGACGCGGCGGAGTATGAGCGCCTGCAGCCCTATATTGAGGCGGAGATAGCGGAACTGCAAACGGATCCTCAGTATGCAGAGCTAACTTTAGATGACCTCTTAGCCGACCTGGACGATAACGGGGAGCCGGTTAGCTCTATCTGGGCGCAGATACTGGAGCGGGCAAGGCGGCGGCGGGAAATGGCAGAGGCCGCAGCGGAAGCCGCAGAGGATATAACGGAGATCGAGCGGGCCGCGCAGGACCTACCCCGGATCATGTCAAGCCCTACCGACCTTTTGAGCTACCCGCTCGACAAGCCAAATAGCCGGATATGGGGCCTGTTAGCCGGAGCGGAGCCTAACGGACAGTTACGAATTGATATTGACACCACCAGCGAAAAAGAGCGGAAACAGGGCAAAGAGGCCCTTATCTACTACGGGATTTCGTTTGATGCCCTGGAAACACTCGGAGCCGGAATAACCATCACAAAGCAGCTGACTCCCTTTGATAAGCGCGTGTATGTCGCAGCCGCAGCCTTGCACCATGCCGGAAACAGCATCATGACAGCTAACCAGATTTATAAAATGATGGGAAACAAGGGGAACCCAAACGCAAAGGACTTGAAAAAAATAGACGATAGCCTAACAAAAATGGGAGCCGCCCGCGTCTATCTTGACAATGGGATGGAAGCGAAAGTATACAAAAAATACACCCGTTTCAAATATGACGCCTCTTTATTGCCTTTCGAGAGGATTAGCGCGTATATCAACGGGCAGTTAGTGGAAAGCGCAATACACCTTTTCCGGGAACCTCCACTAATCACGTTTGCACGGGAGCGGGGGCAAATAACCGGATTGACACGGCAGCTATTAGAAAGCCCGATCAGTAAAACCGATGCCAACTTGCAGCTTGAAGATTACCTATTAGAGCGCATAGGACACATGAAAAACCCCAAAAGCAAGACCCCGCGCAAAATGCTTTACTCGACAATCTTTGAAAGATGCGGCATAACAACGAAAAAACAGAAGCAACGCGCCCCGGAGAAGATCAGGCGATACCTGGACCACTACAAAAAGACCCTTGACCCAAAGACCGGGGAGCCGTGGATTGCAGGATATACAGAGGAACCGGACGGAGTAACAATCAGACTTTAGCCGATAAGGAAAAGGGCGGCTTTCCCTGCCGTCCCGCTCCACGTGGGGCAATCTTCGCAGCGACTTCTTGTCCTTCTTTGCTTCGATTTTTTGTCCCCTTGCTTTCGATTTTTTGTCCCCCCGCTTTCGACTTTTTGTCCCCCCGCTTTCGACTTTTTGTCCCTCGGCATTTTCGGAAACCCTTGATACGCAAGGCTTTTTCGGCTGTCTGAAAAAGTGAAAGTATTAAAAGACCTTAAAGTCTTTTACCGCCGTCCCGCCCCAGCTTGACGCGGGCGGGGCCGGGCGCTACTATGCCGATAAAAGAAAGGCCGCCGCTGTCCCGCTCCACCCCTGGGCTATTCCCCTTAGCGGCAATCAGAGCGGACCGGCTGGAGAGGATCGGCGGGAGCGGCGCAATCTTGGCAAGCAACGTCCTTTGATATCAAAGGACAGATTTTAGGGGGCAACCCCTAACACCCCAGGCCCAGGGCGGGGCCAAATCTCCGCAGGATGCCGGAGCGGAGACCGTAAGGCAACCCCACGCGAAAAACCGCGAAATTCAAAAGGGTGATATACCGGGGCGGGGGGAGTGCTGAAATCTTCCGGAATCCGCACACGGGAGCTGGGGTGGAGCCGTCCCGCTCCATCTCATAGCATCAGGAGGCCGACACCATGAACAGAGAAACAGCACGGCAGGAGATCAGGAGCCGTATTAGCTGCCTGGATTATCTGCAATCCTCAAAGAGCGGGCTTTACTGCTGCCCCTTCTGCGGGAGCGGGAGCGGGAACAACGCCACAGGTGCAGTAAAATACTATCCCGATACTAACACATGGCATTGTTTCGCCTGCAATCAGACCGGGGACGTTATCGACCTATACCAGCAGGAGAGCGGAGCGGACTATAACGGGGCCTTATCTTTATTGGCGCAGGAGATCGGCGTAACAATCGACCCCTACAGACCCGATGCAGCCGCCGATTTTGCCCCAGAGCCAAAAACCGACCGCACAGGAGGCCGCAGGAGCGACTTTAGCGGGGGAGGTAATGAAATGACACCACCGGAAGCAAAAGCCGCTCAGAGCGGCGCTAAAGCGCCCACAGAGCCGCCCGCCGATTATACGCCCTATTTCAGAGAGTGCAGAAGCCGCATAAATGACCCCGCCGCGCTGGAATACCTCCGGGACCGTGGGATCAGCCCGGAAACGGCGGCGGCGTACTGGATCGGCTATGACCCCGCCGCAGACCCGGCGCAATCGGGCCACCCCTGCCCGCGCATCATCATACCCACCAGCACCGGGCATTATATCGGGCGCAGCATCAACCCGGAGACCCCGAAGCAGTTTGCGAAGATGAATAACAAGGGCGGCAAGCCCGCAATCTTCAATAGCCGCGCACTGTACGCGCAAGAGGCGCAGGAAGTCTTTATCACAGAGGGCGCTTTTGATGCCCTTTCCATCTTAGAGGCCGGAGCCGTTGCCATTGCCCTAAACAGCGCAGCAAACGCGGAGGCCCTGATAAAGCAGCTGGAGCAGCGCAGGACGGCGGCAACCCTGATATTGTGCCTTGATAATGACGATGCAGGGAAAAAAGCCACAGAGACCCTTAGAGCGGGCTTGCAGCGGCTCAATATCTCCTATATCACGGCGAATATATGCGCAGGGTATAAGGACCCTAACGAGGCATTGACGGGCAACCGGGACGCTTTTACCGCTGCCATAGAGCAAGCCAGGAGGCAGACCGCCGCGAAGCCGGATAACACGGCGTTCTATATTGATGCCATCATGAGCGGGGAAATAGAACGCTTCAAGAATGATAAAAAGACCGGCTTTGCAAACCTGGACGCAGAGGCGGGCGGGCTTTACTCTGGGCTTTACGTCCTGGCGGCTATTTCCTCCCTGGGAAAGACCAGCTTTGCCCTGCAGCTGGCGGATCAGCTGGCGGAGCGGGGGAATGATATAGTTTTCTTTTCGCTGGAGCAATCGAAGCTGGAGCTTGTCAGCAAAAGCCTTGCCCGGAGGACCGCCCAGGAGAACCCGGAAAAGGCCGTTACAAGCCTGTCTATCCGCAAGGGATATTTGCCCCCGCAGGTATTGGCAGCGGCGGAGGCCTACAAAGAGGCCGTAGGAGACCGGCTGTCAATCGTGGAGGGTAACTTTGACTGCAACATTTCCTTTATCGGCGACTATCTGCGGCGCTACGTTGCCCGGAACAAGGCCCGCCCCGTTGTGATCCTGGACTATCTCCAGATCCTCCAGCCCGCCGACGATGCCCCCCGGAGAGCAAGCCTAAAAGAGACAGTAGACAACACCGTAACGGAGCTAAAGAGGATCAGCCGGGAGCTTGACTTGACCGTTATAGTTGTCTCCAGCGTGAACCGGCAAAATTACATGACCCCCATAGACTTTGAGAGCCTGAAAGAGAGCGGAGGCATAGAGTTTACTGCCGATGTTGTTTGGGGCTTGCAGCTCCAGTGCATAAATGACCCCATCTTTGAGAAGGACAAGGGCATAAAGGAAAAGCGGGAGAAGATCAAGGCGGCAAAGGCGGCGAACCCCAGAAAGATAGAGCTTTCTTGCCTTAAAAACCGCTACGGGAAATCAAGCTATAGCTGCTATTTCAATTACTTCCCGGCAAACGACCTCTTTACAGAGTGCAGCGGCGCAGAGCTTGACTTTGACACGGGGCCGGAGCCGTCACCCGCTCCAAAATACAGACTTTGAGGGGGCGCAGACATGGGAAAGAGTTTAGCAGAATACGCAGCCCAGAACCCGCAGCCGGAGCCGCCGCAGGAGCGGCAAGCCGTAGCCCATGCCGCCCGCTCCTATAACGATCAGATAGCGGAGCGGGACAAGGTAGAGCGGCTAAAGACCAGCATAGCCCAGCAGCTCCAGGAGGGCGAAGCCCCCCAATATATCCTTTATTCGGCGCTGCGGGCCATCGGGCTGCTGACCCATGATGAAGCATGGGCCGAGGCCCAGCAAAAGACCCTGGACAGCGTTTATAGCGACCTGGCCCAGCAATCCCTATTGACAGACAACGCGGCAATAGCGGCGGCGCGGCTGGACGCTATGCAGGCGGACTATAACGCCAAACTGCGGCGGCAGCTGCAACGGCAGATCGGCGGCTATAAGCGCATTGCGCGGGCCTTAAATGAAGCCCTGAACGCAGTAAATGAGTTAGACCCCCAGGAGCAGGGAACGCCACCACAGGCCAAATAGCGGCGCAGGAGCGGGCAACTTGTCCCGCTCCCATTTTTTCTTTATCGGCTACCCTCTAATTGTTGTGCTTTTCCTTTACTTTTCCTTGTATATATGGTATAATAAGCGCAGGAAGTCTAAAAGGACACTATCAGCACAAGAAGCGCGGAAGGGCAGGGCTAACCATGAACGAAAAAGCAGCAGAGGCGCGGAGAGCGTACAAAAGACAATGGGCCAGGGAGAACCCGGAGAAGGTAAAGGCCCAGCAGGAAAGGTATTGGGCGAAGCAGGCCGCAAAGGCAGCGGAGCGGGCCACCACCCCGCCCGCCGATGGACTGCCGGAGCGGGCTTAGAGAGATAGGAGGCGCGGCGAATGGCGAAGGGCGGCAATATTAAGGCCGTAAGTGATGAGGAAATCATAGCGGCCCTTCTGGAGCACGGGACCGTAAAGGCCGCTGCGGAGGCGGCAGGAACCACGCCCCGCACCGTCTACGACCGCATGAGCAACCGGGAGTTTCGGGCGGCATACGCAGAGGCGAAGAATGATATAATCCGCAAGGCCGTGTTTACCATCAATGAGCGGCTGGCGGACGCGATCAACATCGTTTCGGAGATTATGAACGATGCCAGGAATAATCCGGCGATCCGCCTTCAGGCCGCGCAGACCATCATAAACAACGCGGGGAAATTTGCCGACCGGCTGACCCGTGACGAAAGGGAGAGCCGGAACGCGGGTAAAGACCCGCTCCAATCGCTTTTTGACTAAGGGAGGCGGCAGACCATGAGACCAGCAATCGAAGAAAGCGCCTTTAATGCCCTGGAATGGCGGGCCATTGACGGCGAGAAAATAGACGAAGCCTTGACCGGCGCGACCGTGATCGGCGCGGAGCCGGTCGATTATCCGGAGACAGACGGGCTAATCATCTATCTTAGAGGCCGGAGCGGGGCCGCGTTTGCGCTGGAGACCGGGGCGGAGTATGACTTTGCAGAGGAAGGGGAAAACCCCTTTTACACCCGGCTTGCAGTTGTCCCGCTCCCGGAGGACCCGGACGCGCCAACGGGGGAGCTGACCCCGGAAGTACAGCGGCAGATAGCGGCGACCGTGGAAGCCTGGTATAATAGCCTGACCGTCACCGGCTGACCCCAAAGGGCGCACTTACTCACCACCCGCAGGCGGGCGGCGGACCGTGCGCACCGTGCGCGGCGGCGGACCGTCAGAGCCGGAATAAACGCCCCAGTAGCGGGCTATACTAAAACGCGAGGGAACGAGGCCCCCGCGTTTTGCTTTACCATACGATAACTTTTAGGTACTTGACAAGTAAATACTTTTGAGTTATTATAGCCCCAGACAGAGAGGGGGCGGTGGACTTGTACGAGGTGCATTTTTACCGGGACAAGAGCGGGGACCAGCCCGCGCTATCCTACTTAAAGGCGCTGACCGGGAAGAATGATAAAGACAGCCGAATACGCGCCCGGAAAATCCAGGATTATATCAACGTGCTGCGGGAGCATGGAACCTTTATAGGGGAACCCATCGTAAAGCACATAGAGGGCGATATATGGGAGCTGCGGCCCGCACGGGACAGAGTTTTCTTTGTGGCCTGGCACAATAACGGCTATGTACTGCTACATTGTTTTGAGAAGCACACGCCCAAGACCCCGGAGCGGGAAAAGAAGCGGGCGCGGGCCGAATATAAAGACTTGAAAGAAAGGGGCTTAGACGATGAAAAATAGCGCGATCGGGGACAGCTGGGAAGATGTGCAGGCGCAGCTTTTCACCCCGGAGGAAATCGCAGAGAGCACACTGCGGGTCTCCCTGATAGGGGAGCTTGTCAAGGCCCGCCAGGAACAGGGGATCAGCCAAAAGCGCCTGGAGGAAATGAGCGGCGTAAAACAGCCCATCATAGCCCGCATGGAGAAGGGCTATACAAGCCCCCAGGTTGACACCCTCTTAAAGGTCCTGGCCCCGCTGGGAAAAACCCTTGCTATTGTCCCTCTGGAGACCAAACAAGCATAAAGGAAAGGACGGGAAGCCGCACGGCAACCCGCCCTTTTTCTTTCAGATCCTCCGGACCGGCGCGGGCGATCAGCCCCCGGCCCCATCTTCCTTATCGGCGGCATACTCCAGGAAATCCCCCGGCTGACACCCCAGCTTTTTGCAGACCGTTTCAATATTAGCCCAGGAGATAGGCCGGTTATGCCGCAGCGACTGTATAGACGCTTCAGAAATGCCGCCCGCCTTTTCTCCCTTCTCCCGTGCTGCTTTGTTTTCGGCTCTTAGCTTCCCGCTATTCCAGCCCTTTTCTTTCAGAGCTTCCAAGACGTTAATTTTATATTGCAGACCCATAGCCGCGACCTCCTTAATTTTTTCGGAAAGAAGGGGCCGCAATTTTTATTGCGCGTCCTTTCCCACCATCCGCATTATAACATAAAAAGTACACTAAAATCAATGCACAAAGTACACAAAAATTAGAGCAAACCTTTGTGCATTTTTGCACTAAAAAAAGTGCAAATAGCTGTTGACAATGCTCTAATATCAGTGTATAATCATAATCAGAAAGGGGGAGGGAAACAGAGGTCAAGCCAAGGCGGACGGAGTACCGAAAGGGAAGCAAGAACGCCAGGTAAGAGCGG
>Ga0310696_10007688_pt1 | contig 12628 bp, 10 predicted proteins | sample AusTroGonzalo_MG_4_FD_203885 | JGI IMG/M metagenome (GOLD analysis project Ga0310696, IMG submission 203885) | Bovine rumen microbial communities from tropical cattle in Woodstock, Queensland, Australia - Gonzalo_02 (v2) (version 2) | ecosystem: Host-associated > Mammals > Digestive system >... | reverse complement strand
TCGCAGAACGTGCCTTTCCTGCCGATGTTCGACGCGTGGAAGGCCGGCAGCCGCCCGCTTCTGCCGATGGACGACGATGACGCACGCATCAAGGCGCTGATGATCGACGCCAAGGTGCTGTCGAACCGTCGGCCGCCGTACGGCCTGAGGGGTGGCGTGTACGACGCCCTGGTGGATGCCGGCGGCGATATTGAGTGTGCTACGAACGACGACATCCGGGCCATGAAGGAACTCTTCCTCGACACCGAAGGGATTGACATCCACGAGGCGGCGGCCGTGGCGCTCAAAGGCATGGTCAATGCCTTCGAGGCCGGCAAACTGCCGCGCGACGCCGTGGCGATGCTCAACATCACCGGCGGCGGACAAGCTCGTTTCATGCGCGAGCATCCGTGCCACTTCCTGAAGCCCAGCCTGGTGGGCAACGCCGCCGACCCGGGCATCGTCGAAAAGATCGAAAACCTGTTCCGATAGACTTCTATAACCATGAAAAATTTTACTTTTGTCCTGGCACTGGCTATGTTCCTGCTGGCGGCCGGCTGCACCAACGTGTCCGATGACGGCACGCCCGACGCCCGGGCCGCCGCCGCACTCGCCTCCCGCGTAATCCCGGGCCAGGCCTGCCATTTCACGTTCAAGACCCTTCCGGCCGACACCTGCGACTACTTCACCCTCTCGATGGACGGCAACCGTGTGGCTATCGGTGGCAACAATGCCAACTCTATGGCCGTGGGGCTCAACCATTTCTTGAAGTATTACTGCCATGTAAACATCGGCTGGTTCGCCTGGGACAAGGGCGCCATGCCCAGGACGATGCCGCGCGTCGGGGAACCCGTGCGTATCAATGCACGCGTGCCGGAGCGGTTCTTCCTGAACTACTGCACCTACGGCTACACGATGCCCTGGTGGGGTTGGAAGGAATGGGAACACTTCATCGACTGGATGGCCCTCAACGGCATCAACCTGCCACTGGCCATCACGGGTCAGGAGTCCGTGTGGTACCAGGTATGGACCGAACTGGGCCTGGCGGACGAAGAGGTGCGCAGCTACTTCACCGGTCCGGCCCACCTGCCCTGGCACCGGATGCTGAACATCGACCGCTGGGGCGGCCCGCTGCCGAAATCGTGGCTGGAGGGGCAGGAAGCCCTGCAGCAGCAGATTGTGGCGCGGGAGCGCGAACTCAATATGAAGCCGGTACTGCCGGCCTTCGCCGGCCATGTACCGCCGGAACTCGCACGCATCTACCCTGAGGCGAAGATCGAGCGCATGAGCGACTGGGCGGGCTTTGCCCTCGAGGACTACCCGTGGTTCCTCGATCCGGAAGACGCCCTCTTCCCCGTCATCCAGCAAAAGTTCCTGGAGAAGGAAACGGCCCTCTACGGAACCGACCACATCTACGGCATCGACATCTTCAACGAGATGATTCCCAAGAGTTGGGAGCCCGACTACCTGGCGCGCGTGAGCGCCGGCGTTTACGCTTCGCTCGCTGCCGCCGACCCCGAAGCCACCTGGCTCCAGATGACCTGGCTCTTCTACAACGAGCGCAAGTACTGGTTCGAGAACGATTCTGACGCTCGTGTCAAGGCCTTCCTGACCTCCTACCCTGCCGAGAAATCCATCCTGCTCGACTACTACTGCGAGCGCATGGAGGTCTGGCGCAAGACGCAGAGCTACTACGGCATTCCGTTCATCTGGTGCTATCTCGGTAATTTTGGCGGGAACACGTTCCTGGCCGGCAACATCAACGAGGTCAACGCACTGATCGAAGGCACGTTCGCCGAGGCCGGGCCCAGTTTCAAGGGACTTGGCTCGACGCTCGAGGGCTTTGACTGCAACCCGTTCATGTACCAGTTCATCTTCGAGAAGGCCTGGGACAAGCCGCAGCACCGCGACCTGGCGGTATACGGCGCCGAGCTGGCCCGCAGCCGCAGCGGCGTGGACAGCGAAGATGCGCGCGCCGCATGGAAAGTCCTTTTCGACGAGATTTACCTGCAGCGTTCCGTACCCGGCCACAGCCCGATCATGAACCTCCGGCCGTCATTCCAGCGCTCATCGTCCTATCACTCGAGCGTCCATTTCAATTATGAGAACGATAAGCTGCGCGACGCCATCGGCCACCTGCTGGCCGCCGGCGGCAAAGGGCCCTCATACGAGTTCGACCTGGTCAACCTCACGCGCCAGTGGTTGAGCAACCGCTTCGAACAGCGGTTCGCCGACTACAAGACCGCTTATGAAACGGGCGACGCGCTGACGATGGCCGCCATCCGTGACGAGCTCCTGGCCACGTTCGACACGCTCGATGAACTGCTGGCTTCACAGTCCTACTTCCTGGTGGGCAAATGGATTGCGGATGCCCGCGCATGGGGCACGACGCCCGAGGAAGCCGACTATTACGAGTCGAATGCCCGCAACCTGCTCACGACGTGGGGCGACCGCGGTAACTTGCTGACCGACTACGCCGACCGTTCCTGGGCCGGCCTGGTGGGCACCTATTATAAAACCCGCTGGGAGATGTTCTTCGCAGCCGTCGATGAAGCGACGGCTGCCGGCAAGAAACTCGAAGGCACCCGTTTCGACACGCTCCTTGAGGCGATGAAGGACTTCGAATACAGCTGGTGGCACGACCGCCAGGGCTCCTTCTCCGCCACGCCGCAGGGCGATCCGGTCGCAATCGTTCAACGCATCATGGCTAACCTGTAAGCTTAAACCTAGCATAAACGACATGAAACATCGTACACGGCTGATAGATGTCCTAAACCTGGCGGCTCCCCAGACGTGGGCCGGTTCGGTGGCCCCCGCCATCATCGGTCTGGCCATCAGCTACCACATCAACCCGCACCTCGACCCGCTGATGGTGCTCTGCTTCCTGCTGATCGTCCTGCTGATGCAGTCCGCCGTCAACGCCTTCGATGACTATTCGGATTTCGTCAAAGGCACGGACACCCTCGACAATTCGCCCGACCCCGAAGACGCCGTCATCGTATACGGCATGAGTCCGAAGACAGCCCGCAACCTGGGATTCCTGTTCCTGCTGCTTGCTGCCATTCCCGGCGCATACGTTGTCTACACCTGCGGCATTACGCCGCTGATCATCGGCCTGATTGGCACCGTCGTGCTTCTGTGCTACGCCTTCGGGCCGGCGCCCATCTCCTACCTGCCGCTGGGCGAGCTGCTCTGCGGCTTCGTGATGGGCGGCCTCATTCCCCTGGCCGGCGTGTACATGCAGACAAAGGAGCTGCACTGGTTCGTGCTCGTGGAAGCCATTCCGCCGATGTTCGGCATGGCCATCAACATGTTCTCCAACAACGGCTGCGACATAGCTCGCGACCTGCCGGCCGGACGCAAGACCCTCGCCTGTATCATCGGCCAGAAGCGCACCGACGCGCTGTACCGTTTTCTGCTGATTGTCTGGGTACTCAGCCCGGCCATCGTCCTGGCGGCGCAGGGCAGATGGACGTCCGTCCTCATCTACGTCCTGGCAAGCCTGGCCTTTGTTCACCTGGTAATCCGTCAGTATCGCCGGCAGCTCGGTCCCGCCGAGCGAGACGGTGTGATGACCGGCGCCACCACGCTGGTCAGTCTTGTCGGCTTTGCCTACTGTGTGGCCATGATCATGGGGTGATGCGGCCATGATGGAAGCCCGCCATATCTCCCGGCGCTTCGGCTCCGTCGAAGCACTGCTTGATGTGTCGCTGCAGGTCGGCGACGGGGAGATTGTGGCACTGCTGGGGGCAAACGGCGCAGGGAAGTCGACGATGTTTGACATCCTGGCCACCCTCGACCCCGGCTATGAAGGCACGGCTTCCATCGCCGGTTTCAACGTTCGCACCCATCCGGCCGAAGTCCGGGAACGCATCGGCTATGTGCCAGGGCGGATTTCACTGTACGAAGACCTTTCCGTCGCAGAAAACCTGGAATTCTTCGCCCAGGCGTACGGCTGCGATCCGCAACGCATCACGGAGCTGTCGCCCCGCCTCTGGGCAAGCCTCGCTCCGCTGGCCGACCGCCGCGTCCGTACCCTTTCCGGTGGAATGAAGCAGAAACTGGCATTCTGCTGTGCCGTGATTCACTCCCCGCGCGCCCTTCTGCTTGACGAACCCACTGTAGGCATCGACCCCGCCGCACGCCGCGACCTCTGGGAAGCGGTCGCAGGGCTTGCCCACAAGGGAGTCCCGATCCTTATCAGCACGCACTATCTCGACGAGGCCGAGGCGGCCGACCGGGTGCTGTTCCTGCACCGTGGCCGGCTGCTGGCTGATACGCAACCCGCCGAACTCCTGCGACAGACCGGGCGGGCCTCGCTGGAAGAGGCCCTTTCTATCCTGATGGAATTCCAACCCGACCGCCTATGAGCCTGGCTACCCTCACGCGCGTCACAAAGCGGTTCGGCAGTGTCTGCGCTGTCGACGACGTCTCGCTGGAACTGGGCCGGGGCGAGATTCTCGGGCTGCTGGGCGCCAACGGCGCCGGAAAGACCACGCTGATCCGCATGCTCTGCGGTCTGCTGCGACCCGACGCCGGTACGGTGTCTGTCACCGGAAGGCCCGGCTATCTCAGTCAGGATTTTTGTCTGGTCGAAGAATTGACCGTCAGCGAAAACATCGACTTGTACGGCGCCCTGTACGGGCTTTCGCGAAGTGAGGCGGCAAAAAGGCGGGAAGCCGTCATCAGCCAGCTCTCCCTGGCGGATTGTCGTGACCGGCAGGTCCGGTACCTGCCTTCGGGCTGGCGCCAGGCGCTTTCCTTCTCCATCGCCGTGTTGCCCGAGCCAGCAGTCCTGGTACTCGACGAACCCGGAAACGGGCTCGATCCCCTTTCACGGAAGCGCATTTGGCAACAGATCCGTACGCAGGCTGCGACGGGCGCGGGCATCCTTTTAAGCACACATTCGCTCGACGAGGCCTGGCACTGCGACCGGATTGCCGTACTCCATAACGGAAAACTTATCGCCTGCGGAGCGCCCGGGCAGGTAGCCCCTTCCGCCGACGCACTGCTCCGCTATTTCAGTTGACGCCATGGCAGGAATGATCCAGCGAATATCCGCCGTGGTCCGCAAGGAGGTCCGGCACATCTTCCGGGACAGGATCAGCTGCCTGCTCCTGTTCCTGATTCCGGCCTTCATCCTCATCCTGCTGGGCTATGCGCTGGGATTCGAGGTCCTGCATTACAACGTGAAGGTCTGTCTTCCGCCCGGAGAAGCCGTGGGCGAAAGGCTGGTCGAACGCCTTGACGGGCAGCCGAAACTGCACGTTGTCGGGCGCATTGACGGACCGGGCGACATCGCGCAGGCGATGCTGCGCGACAACACCCGCGCCGTGGTCGAGCTCAGCGACGACGGAAGCGTCGATCTCTGGCTTGACGGCAGCAGCCCGCTGCTGTCGATGAACGGCGAAGTGCTGCTCCTGCCCGTCGTCGCCGACTTTGTCGCCGACGAATACGGCATCTCGGTGGAAATGGCCGCACCCAAGATCCGCTACTGCTACAATCCCTCCCTGAAGCGGGAATACTCTTCCCTACCCGGGCTGGCGCTGGTGGCCTTCATGCTGGTCTCGTGCGTCCTGCTGGCCGTGAGCGTCAACAAGGAAAAAACCTCCGGTACCTTCAAGCTGCTTCGCCTGACGCGGCTCTCCAGCCTCGAACTCGTGATGGGCAAGTCCCTGCCCTACCTGCTGGTCGCGGTGCTCCATACGGCGATGGTGCTGGGTGTATGCTACCTGTTCGGGGTCCCGGTACAAGGCAGCCTGCTGCTATTCATCGGCCTGTGCCTGCTCTATTCCCTATGCTGCATGGCGCTGGGGCTCGCCGCGGCCGCCTGGTTTGACCGGCCGCTCGACCTGCTCATTGTCTGCTGGCTGTTCATCTTCATCCCCAACCTGATGCTCTCGGGCTTCGTCTTCCCGCTTGTCACGATGGAGCCCTCCGTCCGGACCGTAGCGGAGTTTCTGCCGGGAACGGCCTTTCTCGAAGCTTTCCGCGGAATTGCATATAAGGCCACGGGCATGGCGGAGAACGCCCGCCCGCTGCTGATGCTTGCGGGCGGCTTCGTCGTCGCGTCGGTCCTGGCGCTCATCGGATTTACAAGGAGGATACCGCGATGATCCGTAAACTGCACTGGCTGATCCGCAAGGAATTTCTCCAGATCGTCCGCACGCCGGTGCTGGTCGCGATGCTGGCCCTCTGTCCCGTAGCGCTCACCGGCATCGTTCCGCTCGGCCTGAGCGACGATGCAGGCATCCGCGTCGGCGTCGTCGATCCCTCCCATTCGCCGCGGCAGGCCGATATCGTGGAACGGTTGGAAGCATCGGAGCACATCGCCGCCATAGAAATCTTCCAAACGGTGCAAGCAGCTGAAAATCGGATGGATGCCAACCAGATCGAGGCCATCGTAATCCTGCAGCCCGACGGCGGGGAACCCGTCCTTGCCATTGACGGGGCGCACACCGTACAGGCATTCGACGCCGCCTATTTCACCGTCCAGTCCCTGTATGGGTCTGACGAATTGGAAGGAATGGTAGCCAGCGTCCACCGGCTGTACGCCGGCGGCAAGGGCAGCACCCGCTACTATCTGGTCACGATGATTGTTTTCCTGCTGGCCATTGTGGGCTGCTGCCTGCCGATGCTTTCCGTGGTATGGGAGATGGAAAGCCGGCGACTCGGGCATCTGCGCAGCACCGGCACAGGCGCCGGGCTCTATCTTTCGGGCAAGATGCTGTTCTGCCTGCTGACAGTCCTGGTGGAACTGGTAGCCGGGCTGCTGATTGCCCGGCTGATGCACGGGCTGACCTGTGCCGGCCAGCCCCCCGCCCTCTTCCTGCTCGCCGCCTGCTTTGTCGTCTCCATCGGAAACCTCGGCATCCTGCTGGCGCTGGCCGGCAAGACGCAGATTCGCTGCATCTATCTGTTCGTCTTCGTATTCATCATCCTGGTACTGCTCAGCACGATGTTCGCACCGCTCGACAACATGTCGCCGGCGTGGGCTGCCACGCGGTTCGTCAATCCGCTGTTCTGGATGGTGGACGGTTCCTGGAAGGTCCTCCTCAAGGGCGCCGGAACGGCTGATATCCTGCCGCATTGCGGCGTGCTCCTGGCCATCGGCCTGGTGCTCACAGTCTTCAACGTCAGAGGACTTCGCAGACAATAAAATTGCTGCCGCCGACGAAGATCAGATCTTTGTCAGTAGCTTGCTTTTCGGCCAGATCGACGGCGGCGGAAACGGTGAAGGCCACCTGGCCGGAGATGCCGTGGTCGGACATGGCGTTCGCCAGGTCGACGGCCGGCAGCGCACGAGGCGAGGATGCCTGCGTCCAGATGTAGCGCACGTTGCGCGGCAGCAGCGGCGCGATGGCGTCGATGTCCTTCTCGCGAGCCAGGCCCAGGATGAAGAACACATTCTCGTAGTCACAGGAAATGCGGTCTACCTGCTCTGCTACCCAACGCAAACCATGGGCGTTATGTCCTGTATCGCAGATGATCCGGGCCTTGCAGGCGGCCGGGTCGGCTTCGCGCAGCGTCTCCCAGCGGCCGTGCAGGCCGGTAGCGCGGGCCGCGCGGCGAACGCCGGTGCGGAAATCCGCGAGGTCAAGGCCGAGCATCGGCTGCAGCACGCCGACGGCCGCAGACAGCGTGCAGAGGTTTCGCTCCTGGTAGTCACCCGGCAGGTCCAGGTCGGCGACTTTGAGCCTGAGGCACGGCGGCACCTCGACGGCGAAGATCAGCGGGCTGCCGCAGGCAGCGGCCTTCGCAGCGAACACAGGCCGGGTTTCGGGAGTAAATTCCCCGACGACGGCCGGCACACCGGGCTTGATGATGCCGGCCTTCTCGCCTGCGATGGCCTCCAGCGTGAAACCCAGATGCTCGCAGTGTTCCAGACCGATATTGGTGATCACACTCAGGATGGGCGTAATGACATTCGTGGAGTCGAGGCGGCCACCCAGGCCGGTCTCGATGACGGCAATGTCGACTGCTTCAGCGGCGAAGAAATCGAACGCCATCGCTGTCGTAATCTCGAAAAACGAAGGCTTATTTGCCTCGAAGAACGGCTGCCACCGGTCGATGAACGCTTCCACCCACTCCTTCGAAACCATCCGAAAACTGTCTCCTTCGACAATCTTCATCCGTTCCCGGAAGTCCACCAGGTGCGGCGACGTATAGAGTCCCACCTTCAGGCCACAGGACGCCAGGCCCGCCGCCAGCATGTGACACGTCGATCCCTTTCCATTGGTACCGGCTACATGGATGCTCCGAAAGCTCCGGTGCGGATGCCCCAGCGCCTCGTCAAACGCTTCCATCGTCTCAATCCCCGGCTTATACGCCACCTTCCCCACCTTCTGATAAGACGGGAACTGATTGAACAACCAGTCAATCTTTTCTTCGTAGGTTTTCATAGGCTTTTCAAGAAGCCATCCTCATCAAGGGACTATTTTGAGGACGGAAGCCAAAAAACCAGGCTCCCGTCCTCATTTGAGGCCATTCTTGAGGAGGGAACAGCTTTCTATGCGGAGAACTGCTCTCTCAGCGCCTGGTTGAGGGCGTCGGAGTCAGGACCGCATGCGCTGAAGTAGAACTTGATCTTCGGCTCCGTTCCGGAAGGACGGACCGTCACCTTACATCCGTTTGCGCTGAAGAACTGCAGCACATTCGACTTCGGAAGTCCCGTCTTCTCAGGCTCGTTGTAGTCGACGACCTTCACCACCGGCGAGCCGGCGAGTTCCTTCGGCGGGTTCGCACGGAAGTCCACCATCATCTTCTGGATCTGCTCGATGCCGTCCTTGCCCTTCTTCGTCACCGAGATCAGGCTCTCCTTGAAGTAGCCGAATTCGGCATAGATTTCCTGCAGGTAGCCGTAAAGCGTCTGTCCGCGTTCTGCCAGCCAAGCTGCGCACTCGCAAATCATGCAGCAGGTGATGACCGAGTCCTTGTCGCGGACGAAGCTGCCCACGTTGAAGCCATTGCTTTCCTCACCACCACAGATGAAGGTCTTCTTGCCTTCGAAACGGTGCTGCATTTCGGCGATGTATTTGAAGCCGGTGAGCACGTCGAAGATTTCGACACCGTATTTCTCGCAGATTCTCTTCAGGAGGTCGGTCGTCACGATGGTCTTGACCACGAACTGCTTTCCGTTAATCTTGCCCAGCTCATGCCAGCGTGTCAGCGCATAGCTCGTCACGATGGAGGCAATCTGGTTGCCGGTCAGCAGGACCATCTTGCCCTTGTCGTCGCGGATGGCGCAGCCCACGCGGTCGGCATCCGGGTCGGTGCCCAGGGCAATGTCGGCCCCCACTTCGTCGGCACGGTCCATAACCATCTTCATCGCGGTCGGCTCTTCGGGGTTGGGCGAGACGACGGTCGGGAAATTACCGTCGCTCACATCCTGCGCGTCCACGTGGTAGATGTGCGTGAAGCCCGCCTGTTTAAGGCCGGCCGGCACCAGGCGCACGCCCGTGCCGTGCAGCGGCGTATAGGCCACCTTCAAGTCGTGGTGGCGCTTGACGCACTCCGGCGAAAGCAGCAGCGACAACTGGCTGTCGAGAAACGCTTTGTCCACCTCGGCGCCGATACCCTGCGGGTAAGCATTCTCGTCGATGAGGACCTGGTCCATCGACGTGATCTTGTTGACCTCGGCGATGATGTTCTTGTCGTGCGGCGCGATAATCTGTGCGCCGTCCTCCCAGAACACCTTGTAGCCGTTGTATTCCTTCGGGTTGTGCGAGGCGGTAATCATGATGCCGGCCTTGCAGCCCAGATGCCGGATGGCAAAGCTCAGTTCCGGCGTAGGACGGATGTTGTCGAAAATATAGGTGTGGATGCCGTTGGCCATCAGCACGCCTGCACTCACACGGGCAAACAGCTGACTGTTGTTACGGCTGTCGTACGAAATGACAGCTGAAACCTTTTTACCGGGGAAATTCTTCTTCAGGTAATTGGCCAGACCCTGCGTGGCCATCGCCACCGTGTAGCGGTTCATTCGGTTCGTTCCGGCGCCCATCACACCGCGCAGGCCGCCCGTTCCGAACTCGAGAGTACGGTAAAAGGCGTCCTCCAAGGCTTTAGGGTCACCCTTCATCATCTCCAGCACTTCGCGCTGGGTATCGACATCGTAACTGTTGGTCAGCCAACTTTTGGCCTTTTCGAGAATGCTTTCGTCCATGGGTTTCAGTTTTTAATCTTTCAAAGTTAATAAAAAATATCGAAAAATGCTAACTTTGTAGAGATGTCGGAAGAAGACCTTATCCATTTCGTCCTGGAGCACGAAAACGAGGACACGGCGCAGTTGCTGCTGGCAGCGGGGCGATGGCCGGAGGTGGACGTACGCCGGGCAGTGAAGGTCATCGAGGGGCGGCGGAAGATGCGGGAAAAGGCACCCGCATGGTACGCATGCACGGGGATTGACTACCCCGACAGCCTGCCGCTCGAACAGTGCAGCTCGGAAGAGACAGCCCTTTACAAGCAGGCATTCGTACCGTCCGACGGACGCATTGCCGACCTGACGGGCGGTCTGGGCGTGGACTGCTGGGCGATGAGCCGCAAGGCCGGTGAAGCACACTACTGTGAGCGGAACCCTGCGCTGTGCGCGGCAGCCCGCCACAACTTTGACGCGCTCGCTGCCGGAAACATCACCGTTCACGAAGGCGACGGCCCCACCTGGCTGCTCGCGCAGCCCGGCCGCTTCGACCTGATCTATCTCGATCCCGCGCGTCGCGGAAAAACCGCACAGCGGGTTTATGATATCGCCGACTGCGAACCCAATCTTTTGGAAATCAAGGATATGCTCCTGCAGCATGCCGACCGCGTGCTGGCGAAGATCTCGCCGATGGCCGACATCAGCCGGACGCTCGCTCAAGTGCCGGAAACCCGAGAACTCCATGTCGTGGCCGCTGGCGGCGAAGTGAAGGAACTGCTGCTCCTTCTCGCGCCCGGCAACACACCGGCACCACGCATCGTCGCCGCCGACGGACAGCTCCGCTTCGCGTTCACGCCCGCCGAAGAGGCAGCCGCCGCGGTCCGTTTCGCAGACGCCGTCGGCCCCCTCCTCCTCCAGCCCGCCAAAGTCCTCCGCAAGGCCGGTGCCTTCCGCCTGCTCTCGGAGCGTTTCGACGTGGCAAAGCTCGCACCGAGCACCCACCTATACACCGCGGACACGCCGGTGGAAGGCTTCCCCGGCAAGTGTTTCGCCGTGGAAGAAGTCCTGCCCTGGAACAAGGCGGCCATCCAGAACCTCCGCCGCCGCTTCAACCGCATGGAACTCACCGCCCTGAACTTTCCGATGGCGACCGACGCCCTGCGCCGCCGCCTGGCCATTCCCGGCGGCGGCGACCGCCACGTCTTCGCCACGACCGTCAACAACGAAAAAGTACTGATCATCTGCAAGCCATGAGAGACAATTACACCGAAATCGAAGAATTATACGACCTCCGTCAATTGATGTCCCATAACGAGATTCTGCGCCACTGCGCCTTCCAGGCCATCAACTTCGAGAAATGCGGCTTCCCGCTCGAAAATTACCGCTTCGAAGACTGCCTCTTCATGGGCTGCATCATCCCTCCCCGGATGTATTTCGCCATGGACGAAGCCTGCATCGTCCTGCCCCGCGTGAAGATGCCTTTCAAGGTGTTTCCCAACAAACTCTACAACGCCCAGTCGCTCTACCTGCACTACAAACCCGGCTACCACGAGACGTACTACACCTGCTACGACACCATCGTCTACGACCGCTACATGGCCATGGGAAAGGAGACCAGCGACATCAAGGAGACGCTCTGCCGCCTGCTGCACGACCATTCCATCGACAACGCCATTGAAAGCTTCATCGCCGATTACGACGAAAAGGACATTGTGGCCGTGATGGGCGGCCATGCGGTCAAGCGCACCGACCCTATCTACCACCAGATCGCCCAGATCAGCAAGCGCCTCACCGAACTGGGCAAGCTCATGATCAGCGGCGGCGGCCCCGGCGCCATGGAGGCCGTCCACCTCGGCGCCTGGATGGCCGGACGCAGCGAAGCGGAACTCGAAGAGGCGCTCTCCCTCCTCGCCCCTACGCCCACCTTCCGGGAGAAGGGCTGGCTCACCACGGCATGGCAGGTCATGGACCGCTTCCCCCGCGACCCGCAGTTCCACAGCCTCGGCATCCCCACCTGGTTCTACGGACACGAACCCGCAACACCCTTCGCATCGGAGATTGCCAAATTCTTTGACAACAGCCTCCGCGAGGACTGCATCATCTCGCTACCCAAGGGCGGTATCATCTACACGCCGGGCAGCGCCGGTACCTTCCAGGAAATCTTCCAGGATGCCGCACAAAACCACTACAAGACACTGGGCATCGCCAGCCCGATGATCTTTCTGGGGAGACAATATTATACGGAAGAGGTGCCCATTTACGCACTGCTGCACGACCTCCAGGAGCGCGGCAAGTACCAGAACCTGCTGCTCTCCATAACGGACGAAACGGACGACATTATCCGTTATCTACTTGATTTTCACCGTCCTTTCCACCAATCGTCCGAGCAATCTTTTGAATATTGAGGCTCCGGGCCGACGCATCGATGATGTCCTTGTAGATGCCGCCCTTGCGATAGGCCTCGTCGGGGTGGCCCGACTGCTCGACGTGTCCTGTCCGGAGCGCGTACAC
>Ga0310696_10007687_pt1 | contig 12628 bp, 3 predicted proteins | sample AusTroGonzalo_MG_4_FD_203885 | JGI IMG/M metagenome (GOLD analysis project Ga0310696, IMG submission 203885) | Bovine rumen microbial communities from tropical cattle in Woodstock, Queensland, Australia - Gonzalo_02 (v2) (version 2) | ecosystem: Host-associated > Mammals > Digestive system >... | reverse complement strand
TTTGTACCCCTACTGATAAGAAACAAAACAATTAATCAAAATAACTAACCAAAAACAACAAACAAATGAAATCAATCAAGATTTTCGCCACAGTTGGTGCGATAGCACTGCTTGGTACGGCAGGATTCACGTCCTGTAATCAAAAGAACAGTCCGGTAGGTCCCGGTAACTACAATGGTGAGACCGTAAAAACGGAGATTCTCATTGCGCTTCCTAATGAAGCTGCAGGTGGAAGCAATGTACGTTATATGCCGGGTAAAACTGTTCAGAAAGATGGGCGTACCGACTTTCAAGGTATGACCGGCATTACTCTTATCCCATTCTCTAGACAATCTGGAAAAATTGCGGGTGACGATTCTCGCATTGGAACCAATATCACATTGGAGGACATTACTGCTGCCGCTCAACTTGGAACAAATTCCAATGCTAAGTATTATGCAGAGAAAAACGTACCTTTAACCACTGCGTCTTTCCTTTTCTATGGAAAATCAATGGCTTCAGATGCATCTGGTGACGACTTGAAGTTTAAGACGGGTGTGCTTGCGATGAATAACGCGACTAATACAAATCCCTCGGCATTCGAATTCTCTCTTGAGTTTATCCATGATGATCCTTTATTTAGCACCTCAAGTCCCACAGAAGCTGATGGCTTGTTGACATACCTTACCAGCATTGCGAATGCTACTGATGGTGCCAAAAAGTGGTGTAATTATGAAGTTGGAGATGGAGCAGGTATGAAGGCAATGTTTGATGAGTTCAAGAAGATGCATGGATTGTCTTCTTTTGAAGTTGAAAGAGTTCTCTCAGACCTGTACACCTCTTTAAATCCTGTTACTACTACTTTAGCAACTAACATCAAGACAGCTATAGCTAATGCCACTTATGCTACGGTAAATACGTCGGATCCCGCTCACTGCGTAGTTACCCTTGAATCAACATATCAAAACTTTCCAGCGAAGTATGATCTTCCTGTAGGTTGTGTTGATATTATGTGGGATGATTCCGATACCGACGACAAAAAGTTTGTAGAGGGTAATTATACTAATATGGCTAGACCTAGTCAATTTACATATCCTTCGGAACTTTGGTATTTTGCAAATTCTTTGATTAAGACATCGGCTACTTCTAAAGCAACGCTTTACAATAATACAAACGAATGGGGTACTATTCTTGCCGCATATGAAGGAGCCGCAGGTTCTTCTGCTGTTAACTCCAGTACTCGTGCTATTGCCATTTATGATACTATTCAGTATGGTGTAGCACGTTTAGATGTTACAGTTAAGATTGCTGACGATGTGTTAGCAGACAATAGCGACCTCGCAGAAGGAAAGGCTACTGATGTGACGTGTGCTTCCTACCCTGTAACTGGTGTGTTAGTTGGCGGTCAAAGAAAAGTTGGTTTCAACTTTGAACCTAAAGGTGATGTGCTTTACACTATTTATGATAAGGTAATGGCCACTTCGTCGATGGCAGCAACGGAAGCAGGTTCTGTTCCTAACCATACCCTTGTTCTTGAAACACCTGCAAGTGCCGATATTAAAGTTGCTGTTGAAATGACGAATAACAGCGGAGAGGATTTCTATGGAGTTGGTAATCAATTGATACCTGCTGGTGGTAAATTCTATGTTGTTGGTGAACTTAAAGCGACTGCAGCTACAAAAACCGGTAACAAAGTCTTTAAGCAGGATTACATAACAACAGCAAACTTTACTCTTAATAATCTAAGAAGTGCATACAATACTATTCCCGACTTGCGTACCCCGCAGTTGGAGATTGGTTTCTCTGTTAACCTTTCTTGGAAAAATGGTAACACTTTTGATGTCGTAATCGAATAATCATCAATTCATTTGATTGATTTCATTTCCTTCGGCTTCTCTGCGGCCCTCGGGCGGCAGGGAAGTGCTGAGGGGATTTGATAGTTTAGATGGAATCATCAAGGAAGAACAATGGAATAACAAAGCGTTTGTCCGTGGAAGAGCCAGTAACGACTGGCGTTGAGGAGATTTTTGATAATGCTTAAGAAGCTCGTATCTAGATATATTGCTTTTTATATGCTACTCTGTGCGATATTCGTGCAGGGCTGCTCGCTTATTGACGATGACCTCAGCGTCTGCGGCTCGGATTTCGAGTTGGCACTGCAGATGCAGCTTATCACCAACCTCGATCTGGAACTCGAGACGGTGCTCTCGGCCGAGACGGACATACATACCCGTGCCGTTTTGCACGATTATTTCAGCAACGTCTTCACGGATCATGCCCATGACATCTCTATCGGTTTCTACAGCACGCAGACTGAAGAGTTGGTTTATTCCATTCACGATACCATCGATGCAAACCAATCGACCTATACGTTCTACTTGCCGAAGAACGACTATCATGCGATAGCCCTTGCCAACCTGGACGAAAATGGGGTAGTGAGCATCGCAGACTCGGCCAACAGCCGAATGGCGCGTCTGGTGACTCAAAGTCGGGATACGCTGCCTTCGCAGCAGACGGGACTCTTCGCCGTATCGCGTGATGTAACGGTAATAGATACTGCCGACCAGAAGATTGACCTGACGCTCCACATGGCGAATAGCGCAGTTGCACTTGCCATTGATACAGGCAACGTACATGCGTTGGATATGTGGGCCGTCCTATGTAATACTGCTGACGGATTGGTTCTCCGCGACAGTTTGTATACTTTCAGCCATCCGAAGACGATTCTCATGGAGCGGGTAGATGGAGGAAGACCCTCTAAATCTCCCTTAAAGGGAGACTTGCGAGAGACAAGAGCCGAGAGTCGAAAGGCTGAGGATTCGGACACGACGTATCATCGAATATTCGGTTGTGTTTCATTCCCGTCGCCGGATGAATCGGACGCTTATGGCACGTACTATCAAGCCAAAGTGTATGTGATGTTGTCAGGCGGCACTATCACGGAAACGGTGCTTAATGTTCATGAGAGTTTGCCTGCCGGGTGCTTGAAAGTGCTGAAACTGCAGTTGCAGGAAAGCGGTGAAGTAGTGCCACTTGGCAGTCCGGAAGTAGGAGCAACCGTGACATTGAACTGGAAGGAAGGAAATGAATATAATCCCATTATATAATCGGATTGATAAGAAGCAACACACTTTATGCGCGCGCGTAAAAATATAACATGGTATATAGGGGTTCTCATCGTAGGATTGCTGATGAGCGGGTGTAAACCGGATGAACCTTCTCGGCAGTTAGCCATGCCTATATCCATTTGTGTGCCGGCAGGAGAAGTGTATGCTACACAAGCTCCAGCACAACGCGCATTTGGTGATCCTGGTACAACGGAACAATTCGCTTTGCCGAAATATATTTATATTTACATCGTTAAGTATATAGAAGGAGATGGTGGCAAAGCAAACAATGCTAATTGGAAAGTTTGGGATATAATTACGAAAGAGCCTACTGCTTCTGAATGGGAGATGTCTCATTATGTAGGCTCATATGAAACCGGCGGTGATAGCATTCTCCGCTATAAGACGGAGGTAAACCTGATGTTGGAATCGGGATGTTTTGATGGAAGGATTTATATATACGCTTCTGCGGTATCATTGACTCTCTCGACTACTATATCTACTGAAAGTACCTTGGCAGATTTACTGAATCTCAGTTTTAGCTTTGACGGCACGGAAAAGGGGAATGACAAAGTTGTGAACAACCTACAGAATATCTATTCCACGCCGTATAATTATACCGCAGGCGGTACGGATTATTATGGCTCGTTCTACGCTACGCAGAATGTACCGCATTTCGATTTATTACTGTACCACGTAGCTGCGAAAGTGGATGTGATGTGGAACGTTGCGGAAGACAAGCGAAATGTGATGAAACTTTCGTATCTTGCAGCAGAGCACCTTTATGACGGTCCTTGTCTTTTGTTCCGTCCAATGGAGAATGAACTAGGTATTGAAAAATATACGAGTGGCTACACCAAGGAGTTGGCAACCAATAACATAGGTACGCAATGGAACGGGCGTGCGTACTTTTATACTATTCCGTACAAAAACAATGCAGCAACGAAGGTGTTCCCCCTTCAGTTGTGTATGCTCAAGAATGGAGACTCGCCAGAGATACCCGCTGTACCTCCTTCCGAAGATCCAACGGTCAGGCCCAATGCAGAATATTACCATATGATTCAAACGACCCCGATGTCAACAGATGCTATTTTCATGCCATGGGTTCGTTGTCAAATTAATATAAACAAGGAGTTAGAGTATAGCGCCACAGTTCAGCAGTTTAATTAAAGGCGAGCATTGTACTCTTCAACCCAAACGAATTAACGTGGTACGTTAAACAACCATAATATTTGCTTGAGAGAAAGATCTTGAGATGAAGAAGCGAATATACTACATATTGACTATTCTACTGTGCCTCACTTGGGGTGCAACGACTACATATACCCATGCCCAAACGACAGATGGCAAAATATGGGCAATATACGTGTCACCGGCCGGATCGTTTGACGGTGACGGAAAAACTTGGGGTACGGCAAAGAACAACCTCCAAAGTGCTATTGACGTGTTGAACGAAATCAGTGAAGTTCATAACGGCACGATGAGAGGCTATGTGTTCGTGGCCGGCACCGAAGATAATGGTGCAGGCGAGTTGGACGATAGTGATGAAACGCCAGCCAGTTACTCTGCCACGTATATCCCTAACCGCCGAAGCACAGACGACGCCGATGGCTCGATAGTGAATACCTCCTTCCGTATCTATCCGAACATCTATGTAATAGGTGGTTTCAGAGGCGATGAGGTGGTTCCTACAGGGGATGATACCATTTACTGTAAAACCCTTAAGGAGTTGCCAAACATGCGTTGGCTGAGCTCGGGTAAGTTGTATGGTAAGATGATTGCCTTGCATGGTACGGGAACGCAAGGAATTCTGGATGAGTCGCGAAGTTGGGATCTGAAGTACAAGTCGATCCTTTCGGGTAACCACCATACCAACAACTACTCGTTTACGTTTGACTCGAAGCGCGGTGTGTATAACACCACATTCCCTTTGAGCAGTTACCATGTGGTGTGGTTCGGTACTGCCGGTGTGATCGACCCCTCTGAAATGGATGAGGAGGGCTACACCCCTTATACTCCAAATATTGAGGGCGTCGACCCCGTGACAAAACAGAAAGATTACAAAGATAATAGAGGTTACGTCTATTACAGGTTGGATGAAACCACTAAGACTGCTATAGTTACAAGGGGACCGAATGCGTATTCTGGCTCAACGTTGGAAATACCTGACACCATTATCAAAGGCACGGGAAAGTCTGCTGTTGTATACAAGGTGACAGAGATTCGTAACGGAGCGTTCGCTAACTGCCCCAACATACAATCGGTTACAATCGGTAGTAATGTCAAGACTATCGGTCAGGCGGCTTTCTACGGCTGTACAAGCCTGACAACGGTGACAATGTCTAATGTGACGGAAATCAGCCGTTTTGCTTTCTACGGGTGTGGTGCGTTGGAGAACATAACGTTCCCCAATAGCATCCAGATAATTGATCGCTGGGCGTTTGCAAACACAGGCTTGACGACCGCCACAACTGTGGTGCCCGTTACTGTCAGCTTTATTGGTCGCTATGCGTTCAGGAAAACAGGAGTAAACACCGCCAAGTTACCCGTATATGAGAAAGAAGAGAGTAGCATGACCGGTAGATTCAAGGGTTTGCCTTACAAATCGAAGGTGGCGGGCTTTACCATTGAGGGCGGTAACGCCAGCAGCACGAACCTGGTAGGACATGATCATACGGGTTTCGGTGGCGGCGTGTATATGGTGCGTAACTCCGAGATAGAGGACTGTATCATCCATCACTGTTCAGCTGTTCAGCGCGGTGGCGCGGTATATCAAGACGGTGGCGGTGATGTCAACTACTGCTATATCCACACTTGTCAGGTCACAGGCTTCGGTATGCAGCAGGGCTATGGCGGCGGCGTTTGTGTCGACTACGACGGTCAGGTGGAGCACTGCTATATCACCCAATGTGCTGGCCGTGTGGGAGCCGGTTTGGCTATTTGCCATGACCCGGACGAGTACCCAGAGGAGACGGCTCCGGTGGCAGACCGTACGTTCTATGACAAGTACAAAGACAATGAGCAACTTGAGGCAACTTCGTATAGCCCGTTTGCCAAGGCCACTCTTATCACGAATTGTACCAGTAATGCCGAGGGTGCGGGTGTGTACTTGAACTATGGTGGATCGCTGGATCACCTTACGGTGGTTAACAACAAGTGTATCGGCCCGGATGTGATCTATTATGGCATGCGTCACGGCCGTACCGGCGGCATATACGTGCGTGAGGCGGCAGCGATCTCCAATACGGTAGTATGGGGAAACGAGTGTGCGGTAAACAGTGATATCCAGTTTGCGGCCTTCAAGAGTTTGGATTATTATACTATCTCTGTGGACCACAGTGCGTTCTCGAAGGGTGATATCACCGACTGGTCGGCGGTGGTTCGAAAAGCAGTGGTCAACCTCAATGATATCAACTACCCCAGCGCTGCTTTCAGCACAGGTAATTTTGCGATGTTTGAACATCCGACTGACAGAGCTGGTATTATGCATAGTGGTGGAGTGGTGAATCCGGCCGATACGACCCCTGGTTCTGCTTATCAAGACGCGTACAATTGGCACCCGTTGGGTATGTCCAGTATGCGTGGTAAGGGCAAGCAGATTGTCGATGTGACCATTGCCTCCAGGACAGAGTTGATGCATGCCAATGCCACGCAGGACCTGTTAGGAATCAAGTTCGAGAGCGTGTCGGTCTGCGGTGCTATCACGAACAGTTATCACGATGTGACATACACATTGATGCGATCGTTGGAGCATTTGGAGGGGCGTATTCAATGTAATGACGCTCCATGCGATGAGGATGACATCCCTCTTCTCCCGACTATCGTGGTAGACCCGTCGATGGTGGCCACCGATACGTTGAATAGAGAGGGAAGGGTTGGTTTCCAGGAGGATCAGGTGTTGGGTGCCAACTGGACGTATCCGCTCAACAACCTGCAGGACGCGGTGTATTACTTCAGCCAGCACTTGGTGGATCCCGTTGATGCAACCAACTGTACAGCTGATGACTACACTGATGACGATATATCCTATTACAGATGGCCAAAGATAGAAGGGGGCAATGTGGTATTAAGTGAGGGTGACACGGTGTATGACACCTATCCCAACGTGCAGATTTTGGTAAAGGAGGGCTCGATGAACGTAGCCGGCCGTGGCGCGTACCTCACCGGCCATATCCGTACGGCTGCGGTTCGTCCGGTCAGTAGGATGCGTCTGTACGGTGGCTATCCGAGTGCCCAAAAGGACAAAACTGAAGAGGACAAACTTGTTCCTGAAATTATCGGTCGTGAGCCATATAAGTTCAAGACAGAAGTCCGTGCCGACGTGACGGGTGGTGACTTCAACGACCACTCGGTTCACGTGTTCTCTATTGCCAACTATCACGATGTGATTATCGACGGTTTCCACATGGTTGGCGGTAACGGTAATATTGCGAAGCCCGATACAACAATAAAGGACTCGACGTATGAGGAAGAGATGGCCTTCTACAACTCGGTGGCCAATGGTGGCGGTTTGGCGATGAATAATGCGAATGAGACGTTCCCTCGCGATATGACGGGTAATATCTTGCGTAACTGCGTGATAGCCAACTGTGCTGCCCCCGAAGGCGCCGGTATTTTTGTGAGCGGTAATGCCGACCATGGCAGTGAGGAGCGTAAGTGTATCGCCGAACTGACGGTAGTCAACACCATTATCCGTAACTGTACAGCAGGTGATACGTGGGATAATCCTAACCGGTATTTGGCCAATAATGTAACTCCGATCTTGGATCAGATTACCAATGAGGGAGTATGTACTGCAAACGGATCGGGAGCCAAGATTATATTCCGCAACTGTGATATAATGAACAACTGCGGTTTCCCCTTCAAGTGTACTCCGATAGAGTCGATTCCGGTTGTCGATAGAGATTCAACTTATGGCAATAAACTGACAAGGGAGATAGCAGAAAAGCCTGGCTCTGACTTTTCCAAGATAGGTAAGATTGAGGTATATAACACCGTAACGTTTAGTAACGGTCTGCGTGTGCATGCCGACCGCTCGGGTATTAACAGTACTGTTTTCTGTCCCAAAGAGAGTTGGTATAACGTGTCCGGCGAATACATCTATATGGGTTATGATGTATTGTTTCCCAGCGACTATATCAAGGTGGATGGTACAGATGAAAATAGGTATCCGAATGATAAGTTAGAGGAACGATTGAATAGCAAGCATATTTACCGGAATCTTACTCATTTCAAGAGTGAGGATAGAGCCGACACTCTTTATTACCGTTATGTCGACGGCTCTCAGCAAGGCTACAATGTGAAAGCAAGTACGGATGAAAACCTGAAGGCCGCATTTAATGTGAAGGAACCTCGTTATCCGTCTTTTGTCAACCCGTCGCGTAACGTTGGACACTCCACTACCGACGATAAGTCGTTCTATGGTGGTGCGGTCAACTACGAACCCTTGCCCACTAATCCTATTGTCAATGCGGCAAATGTTGACGCAGGTGAAGATACGGGAACAGGCATTGGCAACTCTAGTGCCAAATGGGCAAAATATATGGGATATGATATCGCCCTTAATACGCGTGACTATGGTGGTGATCCGGATATCGGCGCTATTGAAACGAAGCGTCTTCCGAAGGCGGGAACCGTAATCTATGTTACTCCGACAGGTGCCGGTAAACGTGATGGTTCCAGTTGGGCAAATGCTATCCAGGGTAATGCTGTCTATAAGATTGATGCGGTAGAAGGTCCATATTTGGCTTCAGGTGATACTATTGATACGGAGAATGGCACCTCTCGCGTTATTGTTAGCGGAGCCGATGCTTCCACAGCAGAAGCTGCTATATTGACCACGAATAGCAAGTACAACGGTGGATTCGGACGGAAGTATTTTGCAGGGCGCAAAACGGGAGGTACTTCTGAAACTACTGTTACTACGACATGGATAAGGGAGAAAAATGTTTACGTGGAAGGTCCTAAAGGTGGAACCACAGAGGAAGTGCCTCACGGTCCCGAACCTGAAGAGGACGAAACCACGAACATTATCAATGAAGGAAGTGCAGGTGAGTTTACCCCCGGTTTCGATTATGATACACACTTCCCATATGGCGAGATTTCCGGTGGGTCGCGTTCCTTCTGGCGTGCGAATCCGTACCATAATGGTACCGGTTGGAATAATGCATCTGGTTATAGTAGAGAGACCTTTATTACTGCTTGCAATAATAATGGTTGGATCAACAACACTCGTTCAGAGCGTTATGTAGGCGGCCTGCAATATGCGGTAGACAGTGCTTCAGTTATCAATACAACGCGCTATCATAATGATACGTTGGCTATTAGAAATCGCTTGCTTGAGGCCGGAAAATCCAACGCAGAAATTCGGGATTCAACTCGTGCTTACTCCTTGAAGGATAGTGTTATGGTATGGGTCAGCAATGGTACTTATACTGACTACAAGGGGTTTGTTATGCGTGACAGAACTACCGTTATGGGTGGCTTCCCCGCCAAAGACGGTGGTACTCCGGGTTTTGATGAGCGCCAAGCATTGATGTCTGCTATAATCGACATTCCCAAATCTCTTCCGGCAAAGAATTTGAATTCAGCCGAATATGAGACCGTTCTGCAGATATCCGATCTTAATCCTATAAACAAGGAGGATACTACTCTCAATCTTAAAGCGGTTAAATATTGGGATGATGATATTTCGTTAGTGGAAACGGAGGACACACGTAACCATGTTTATAAGGTGAAGGAGATTACGAATACCTTGACCTATGAAAATGTTCTTATTGATAAGACTAGCAAGATAAAGTATTCCAATCTGGTGGGCATGATAAGGTCCGGTGATGAAGGCGCCTATCAGTATGGTGACAAGTCCGGTAATATTGCATGGTATGTGACTTATCCTGTTAAGTCGAACTATCAAGTTGCTATTTCCGAGCAGCCTTCTGTCTTATATATATTTGACTATGATAATCCAAACACACAGTTAGAGGTTATTGCCAGCACAAAGAGACTGCGTTTTTCTAATGGCTCACAAACGGGTTTGAATTTGTTTCAAACCATTCCAAATTTGGAGGCGGGGTCGTATGAACTGACACTGGATATGATGGGTGGCTATCGCAGTGGTTCCGATTTTGACATCTCCACTCACTCCAATATATTTCTACATATTCAGGATGGAGAAGGAAATGATTTGGCGACTCCCGTAGAACTAAAGTGCCGCGATTATAATAGTCCATCAGGAATAACAGCATCCAGGGTTCGAAATACGGCTTTTCGTAAAACCATACCTTTTAATGTCAGTACTCCAACTAACGTAAAGATTTTGGTTGAAGTATTGGATGGCGAGCGAAATAAGTCCAATATTAAGACGAACGGTAAATATCCAAGCGCTCCAACGGATACTGGCGGAGATCCGGATGAAATCCCTTGTGACTATGTTTACGATGATGCCGGTTGTACCGGCCATGACTGGGGAACAAACAACCCGAACCGCCGTGAGTTCTTCATCACTAACCTCAAGTTAATGGAGTTTGACCCTTTGCATAGTACTTATGTAATAACGAGCACAATTCCGGTAGAAAAGGACACTTTATCTCCTGATGCGCAGGTAGTAACTCCTGTAAAGCCGAACTACACAGTCACTAATCATCGTACGCCAATTCGTAAACGCGTACTGACCATGCCGGACGTGTGTGTGCCCACGTATGGCGCAGGGAGTGTGGGCAACCCAGCTGCTGCTAATGATCGAGGTAGTTTGAAAGATGACCTTTCTCATACTCATAGAGTATTTGGAGACTCAAAGGCCAAAAGAAGTTCCTGGAAAGACAAGACGTATGTAAAAGAGGATCCGCATTATGTAGAATATGCCAATGTCAATTGGGATGGTTTTACCGTTCGTCATGGCTTTATTTATGAAGAAGGTATGGGACATGGAGGTGGTGCCGGTGTAAACATTTACGAAGGCGCTCACTTACGAAACTGTATAGTTATAGATAATATCGTCTCTTGTCCTCGCGTAAAGGGTTCCGGAATATATAGTGATGGCGCTACTGCGACGATTGAAGGCTGTTTCGTGTTGAATAATGTGGCAACACACGGAACTACAAATGATGCTACTGACCATAAACAAATCTTTGCCGGTGGTATGTTCTTGTACGAAGGTACATGTTTCAACTCGTTGTTCGCAAAGAACTATTCCTATGGGTCTGCAGGAGGTATCGGTTTCTGTGTGGGTATGTTTTATAACAATACCATTGCACATAACTCATGTTCTCTCAACGAGGAAGGTGCGATGAATGGTGGTGCAATTTCCATCGCGACTGAAGCCCAAAACAACTTGTTTGTGGCCAATACGATTATCTTTGGTAATAAAGGCCGCTCTATCCGTGTAAGGTCTGATGTTAAAAGCGACACTCTGGTGAATCCATTTATAAATTGTTACGTGCAATCGGATATTGCTTTTAGACGTAACAATGATATGGATAAGGTTTATACCAAAAATATTCTTCCATGGAAAGAAGATGATACGTCCAATTATGGTTTAGGTAATATTCTGGAAGAAAATGAGCCTTCGGCCGATAATACTCCGTTTGCCGCGGATTTTAATGCTAATGGAGAATATGTCGCAGGACTCGCGGCAAGTCTCAACGACTTCCGATTAAGGGGTGATTTCTCTGTTTGTGTCAATAAGGGTACGGAAGCTTTTGGCGCTGACCTGTATCTTGCACTTCTACATAAAGGAAAGACTGATGCTAAGATTAGAAGTAGTTTGGTTTATAAAAACGTATCACAGGCGGTTCTTCCGGATAACGATGTGGCGTACGCGGCCCGTGTGCAAGACTGCCGTATTGATATGGGTGCGTACGAGTATGACGGTACCCGTTCTATTGAGCCGACATTGTATCCGGATGACAAAAAGGCTATTTTCTACGTCACAAAAGAGGGGTATGGAACGGCGTCAGCCAGCAGTGCTTCCGATGCCGCTTGTGCGGTGAAGTTCCAGAAGGTGCTGGATGCTGCGGGACGTTGGCGTTATGCCTCATACAAGTATAATGCTTCAGCCGATCCCCAATCATCGGCGTACGATACCACTCAGTATTATAACAACTTCAAAATAGGTGTACTGCAACGCGAGTTGGGTGATGCGTATATGCGAGAACTGAAAGCGAGCGACCCTGATTTAGCAGGGAGTACATTGGATGAGGTGTTAGAGAGTTATGTCGTTGAGAATGATTTATGGGAGGATATGCCATTTGTGCCAGAAGAAGGAAAGGAATATACCGACGACCAAATTAGGGCTGCGAAAATCAAAACGGCAAAAGAAAAACTAACGAACGAGTATAACAACGCGAACCTTCCGCTCCTCAAAGACTACGAAGTTATTGTTCGCTTGGAGGGTAATTATAATTACAAAAGTGATCCAAAATGGGAGCCATTCTCCTACGTTCCGACCCGTAGTGTCAATCCTAACAGCGGCAACGAGAATGTGTTGATGTACTCGCTGATGGTACCTCATGGCATTCGCGTGGAGGGCGGTTACGAAAAAACGT
>Ga0310696_10007683_pt1 | contig 12634 bp, 10 predicted proteins | sample AusTroGonzalo_MG_4_FD_203885 | JGI IMG/M metagenome (GOLD analysis project Ga0310696, IMG submission 203885) | Bovine rumen microbial communities from tropical cattle in Woodstock, Queensland, Australia - Gonzalo_02 (v2) (version 2) | ecosystem: Host-associated > Mammals > Digestive system >... | reverse complement strand
TCATCCGTGTTCCCTCCATCACAAGAACTGAAGCCTACCAACAAGACGATTGCCCCAAGGAAATAGATTAGTTTTTTCATAATGTATGCTTTCAATATTCGTACAAACAGAATTTTCCGCAAAAGTAAGATTATTTTTCTATTTTTGCATCAACATACCAATTTATCATGCAAAACCTCAACATCGCCTACCTCCAATCCGACCTCGTTTGGGAGGACAAAACCGCTAACTTGGAGCATTTCAGCCACTTATTGGAACAAGTGCGCCCTGATACCGATTTGATTCTCATTCCTGAGACGTTCACTACAGGTTTCCCCGTCGACCCGAAACAATTTGCCGAAACCGTCAATGGTGCGACCATGCAATGGCTGAGAAGACATGCTCAAGCCAAAAACGCGGTCATCTGCGCAACATTTCCTATGGACATTGATGGGCATTATTACAACAGCCTCGTCTGGATGCGCCCTGATGGAAGTTATGAATTGTACTTCAAGCGGCACACCTTCACCATGGGCGGCGAGGACAAATTGGTGGAACGCGGTGAGAAACAGTTGATTGTGGAACTAAAGGGCTGGCGCATCAAGCCAATGGTTTGCTACGACATCCGTTTCCCTGTGTGGGCAAGAAACCGCTATGTAAATGGTCAATACGAATACGACTTAGCCTTCTATCTCGCCAACTTCCCTGACTCAAGGATGGTAGTCTGGAACACGCTTTTGGTGGCTCGTGCCATCGAAAACCAAGCCTACTGGATTGGCTTGAACCGCATCGGCGAAGATGCCAACGGCCTACATTACAGCGGTGATTCACAGGTCATCAATTCTCGCGGCGAGGTCATCTCAAAGGCCGAATCCTACAAGGAAGCCGTGATGCACTGCACCTTGGATTACGAAAAACTGGAACGCTTCCGGCAGAAATTCCCTTTGGGACCGGATTGGGATGAGTTTGAGATTTTTATGTAAGGAATCTTTACTAACAGCAACTATCAAGGATTTCTTGACGGTTCAACTTGTGCAAAAAACACACAGGCTTCAGTTGTCGCAAAATTTGCGACAACCGACCAATATAAGGAAAAACATTATCTTTGTCGAAATTTTGATGACAAAACATGCAGCAAACTGGAGAAATCATACTATACCAACCCGATGAAAATGTGCAACTTGAAGTACGCTTGGAAGAAGAAACTGTTTGGCTTACACAGGCCCAAATGTCTTTACTATTTGAGACTTCAAGAAATAACATCACTCTTCATATTGGCAATATATTTAAGGAAGGCGAATTAATCGAAGATTCAGTATGTAAGGAATCCTTACTAACTGCCTCCGATGGGAAGTCCTATAAAACAAAAATCTACAATCTCGATGTCATCATTTCTGTTGGTTATCGTGTAAAAAGCCGTAGAGGTACACAATTTAGAATTTGGGCTAACAATGTCTTAAAAGACTATTTATTAAAGGGTTATGCCTTGAATCAACGTTTGCTGAGAATCGAAAACCAACTAGAAAGCCAGCAAGCCCTGTTGACTGAACACTCCGAAAAGATAGACCTATTCATCCGTACTTCCATTCCTCCGCTTGAAGGCATTTTCTATGATGGTCAGGTTTTCGATGCCCATGTCTTTGTCAGCGACTTGATTCGTAGCGCAAAAACACGCATTATTCTCATTGACAACTATATAGATGATACTGTGTTGAAATTGCTTGACAAGCGTTCGGTTGGTGTGAAAGCCACAATTTATACTCGTCAAATAAGCCCATCCTTACAAAACGACATTAACCTTCATAACACGCAATACGATCCTATTGATGTTCAGGTTTTTGCTGATTCCCATGACCGTTTCCTGATGATTGATGAAACTGTTTATCACATTGGAGCCTCATTGAAAGATTTGGGCAAAAAATGGTTTGCCTTCAGCAAGATGGATATTACTACCACCCTACTCCTTTCAAAAATCTAAACATTATGCTCTCCGTTTTCTCCGACGAATATTACATGAAACAGGCCTATCAAGAGGCTCAACTGGCTCTTGAAGCCGACGAAATCCCCATCGGGGCCGTGGTAGTGTGCAACAACAAAATCATCGCCCGCGCCCACAACCAAACAGAGACTTTAAATGATGTGACCGCCCATGCCGAAATGTTAGCCATCACCGCTGCCGCTAATGCCTTGGGTGCGAAATACTTGGACGAATGCACGCTCTATGTCACCTTGGAACCCTGCCCCATGTGCGCTGGAGCCTTGTGTCATGCCCATATTGGAAAAGTCGTTTGGGCTGCCGATGACCCGAAAAACGGATTCTCTCGCTTTGGAAACATGTTACATCCTAAGACAAAGACCGAAACTGGCGTGATGCACGATGAATGTTTGGCTTTGCTGACGGATTTCTTTAAACGGAAACGATGATTTTCACGCAGAAATCGCAGAATCCGCAGAAACCTACCGGACCCGAATTCTCGTCGCCTCGCGCTTCCCATAATTCAGCGCATTCTGCGTGAGAAAAAAATCATTTCTTTAAACTGAAACAATAATCTCCACGCAGAAATCGCAGAATCCGCAGAAACCTACCGGACCTGAATTTTCGTCGCCTCGCGCTTCCTATAATTCAGCGTATTCTGCGTGAGAAAAAAAATCATTTTGCATGAGACAAATCAATCCTCCGAAATCTCACTCATCATATTCCGATAAGCGGAGAACACATTAGCCCGCGAAATATACCCCAAATACTTCCCCTCCTGAATCACAGGGATGTTGTATTTGCCCGATTCCTGGAACTTGAAAACAATCTCCTCCATCGGCTCCTCAGGATGGATGACGTAATCGGGAAGAACGGCAAAATTCTGTATGGATTGGTCGTAATAACTTGGATCAAAGAGGATGGCACGCACGTCATCAAACAACACATGACCGCAGAAAAAACCTTCCTTGTCGACCACAGGGAAGATATTGCGCTTCGACGACGCTACCAAGGGCAACAAATCACGGAAAAGAGCATCGGGATGAATCGGACTGAAATTAGTCTCAATCAACTGATTGATAGCCATCATATTAAGGATACTCTTGTCCTTGTTGTGGGTCACCTCAACACCCTTCTCCGCCACGGCATTGGTATAAATGGAATGGCTGAAAAACAGCCTGTTGATGGCGTAAGACAAGGCCGAGACAATCATCAGCGGCACAATCAGCGCATAGCCATTGGTGATTTCGGCGATGAGGAAAAGACCTGTCAAAGGGGCATGAAGCATACCCGCCACCAAGCCGCTCATGCCTACGAGAGCAAACTTGGCTGGGTCAAGATTGCCAAGGCCCAAATAGTTGATTAATGTGGCAAAGAACAATCCTGTAAAAGCACCGATAAACAAGGCTGGAGCAAAAGTGCCACCCACGCCGCCTGCACCGAAGGTGAATGCCGTGGCAAAGGCTTTCAACAAAATCATGCCTGCAAACAAGATGATGACCACCAAATCATAGTCCTTGAAATTCTCAAACCAAGGGTTGCTGAACACAGGGCTATAGTCGCCACGCAAGGCCGAGTTGATGGCTTCGTAGCCCTCGCCGTAAAGGGCCGGGAACAAGAAAATCAGAATACCAAGCAACGTACTTCCAATGAGGAAACGCATCCACGGCGACTCCACTTTCTTGAAACTCTTCTCCACGCTGAAAGTCACTTTGAGGAAATAGGCCGATACCAAACCTGCAAAGAGACCCAACAGCACATAATACAAGGCGTTAGACGGAATGAAGCCTTCAGCAATGACTGCTGGATATTCCACCGTCTGACCGAGGAACCAATAGGCGGTCAAAATGGCAACAAACGAGGAACAGATGATGGGTACCAAAGCATTGAGTGACAGGTCAATCATAAACACCTCAAGGGCGAAGACAATGCCCGTGATAGGTGCCTGAAAGATGGCCGCCAAAGCCGCCGCGCCACCCATGCCGATGAGCTGGATGGTGTGTTTGTAGTCCAATTTCAGCAACTGCGCAATGTTGGAGCCGATGCTGCCACCTGTCGACACACTCGGACCTTCCAATCCCACCGAACCACCGAAACCGACGGTCAGCGCACTCGTGACAATGCTCGACCAAGTGCTGGAATGGTGTACCTTACCCTTGTTTTTCGAGATGGCGTAAAGAATACCTGGTATGCCGTGACCCACGTCCTTTTTCAGAATATACTTGCAAAATAGGATGGTCAGCAGGATACCAATGGCAGGGCAAATGAAGTAGAGAAAATGCGAATAATTGAATTGCGCGTTGATGACCAAGTCGCGGATGCCATGAGCCAACTTCTTGATAATCACGGCAGCCGCACCCGCCAAGAAACCCGTCGGGATACTGAGCAACAGCATGAAACGGCGGTCGGTCATGTGAGTCGCACGCCATGCGTTGAACTGGTCAATCCATCCGTTGAGTTTGTCGTTGAATGTCATTTTGGTCGTTTTCGGCGGCTAAAATAGGAAAAAGTATGGCGCAGTCGAAAAAGAAATGACTTTTTCCTTATTTTCGCAGCTTAATTCAATAGTACGGCCCTTCGACAAGCTCAGGGACCTTGGCTTTTACAATGGGTTAAGGGTGCCTGAGCCTGTCGAAGGCTCCAACCCAACAGAAAACACCATGAAAATCGTCAGCTACAACGTGAACGGCATCCGCGCAGCCATCAACAAGGGCCTGCTGCAATGGATCAACGACTACCAACCCGATGTGCTCTGCTTCCAAGAGCTGAAAGCCACACCCGACCAGATTCCCCTGATGGACTTTGAGATGATGGGCTACCACCATTATTGGTTTCCCGCGCAAAAGAAAGGCTACAGTGGCGTGGGCCTCATTACCAAAAAAGAACCCGACAACGTAGCCTACGGCATGAACGAACCTTTATACGACAACGAAGGCCGCTTCCTCCGTGCCGACTTTGGCGACCTCTCAGTGGTGAGCGTCTACCATCCTTCGGGCACCACGGGCGACGAGCGCCAAGCCTTCAAGATGGTGTGGTTAGACTTCTTCCGCAAGTATGTTAACGAGTTGCGCAAGGAAAGACCTCAATTGGTACTCTCCGGAGACTACAATATCTGCCATGAGGACATCGACATCAACAACCCAAGAAAGCACGACACGTCGTCAGGCTTCCTGCCCGAAGAACGGCAATGGATGACCGAATTTCTCAGCGACGGCTACATCGACAGCTTCCGTCAGCTCGTGAAAGAGCCCAACCAATACAGCTGGTGGAGCTTCCGCGCCGGTGCCCGTGCCAAGAACCTCGGCTGGCGCATCGACTACCACATGGTGACTGATAACCTGCGCAACCGCATTGCCAACGTAGGCATCCTGCCTCAGGTGATGCACTCTGACCACTGCCCCATTGTGCTGGAATTGAAATAAAGTTTTCTTCTATTTCGGAAAAAATCCGTACCTTTGCAGCGGATTAATTTCGATGGCCTAATAGTTCAAGGGATAGAACGGAAGTTTCCTAAACTTTAAATCTAGGTTCGAGTCCTAGTTGGGCTACCTAATTAAGCCTCAACTCGTTGAAAATCAGAGTTGAGGCTTTTTCATTGCCCGAAAACTGCCCGAACATCGTGTTTGCCCGAAACGAAAAACCGCCTGCCAATCACTTGACAGACGGTCACACATTTTCACCGTATGGAACGGCGCAGCAAAATTACAACTTTTTTCCATACAAATCATTGAACGAAATCTTGTTCATTACTCACCTGCCACTATTCAGTAGAGCCTTGATTTCAAAACACAAAATCAGCCTTTCACTATTCTGCGCATAATATCCTCAAGTTTTATCTCTATCTTTGTGAGTCCCCCAATCGTTTGATTCATCTCCTGGATTACGGCTTCGGACACCACACCACTTTTGATACAGATATTGGCATAGTGAGTCAGTTGATTGATATTGTTACCAATCTTCTGCATTTCATGAATCTGCGTTTTATACTCTTTCAGAAACTCAACAGCGTTGATGGTGGCCTTCTCACCACCAAACAGTTTAGCACGGATGTATCCCGATACTGTCCGGCCAGAGTTGGAAGCCATTTCCTGTAACCGACTCTTTTCTTCATCTGTCATACGAAACCAAATCCGCTTTTTCATACTTTCCATATTCCTAATGTTTGAAAATTGAGTTGCGAAATTTTCATCTCCCAAAGCCCCGAGGCTTTGGGCAAGATTTGTTTTTGTCAGCACAAAAACACATCTTGCAATCAAAGCCCCTGCACCAAAAAATCCGTCCTTTTTAGGAGAAGAACATTTTTCATTTTGTCTATTGTTTGTAAATAAATTCGGCCACAAAAATACTAACAATGTTTCAAACGGGAAATCCCTTTTCCCCTTGTGTTGTCGCTGGTTTTCAATATAAATTTCTATATTTATACATTTGTATATTTATAACTTTATATAAATATAATTTGTTATTTTATAAGTTTTTATATTTTATTAAATAGTAGAAATATAACTTTTGCAAAATTGGAAATTTTTGAGTGAATTTGATGGGATTTTGACTAATTTTGCAGGAACGTTTAATTTGAACTTGGAATGAAAAAACATATATATTTCACTGGGATTTGGATGGCAGTGGTTTTGCTGGCAATGATAGTGGCCTGCAACCCTCCCAAAGAGAAGGACACGGAGCCTATTGCAAAACCATTATCTGAATTGGCTGCCATCGACAGCCTCATGTGGCAGCAGCCGGATAGTGCTTTTACGAGGCTTCAGGAGTTTGTGGTTAGCCCAGTGGCCAAAGACCTCGATGAGTTTAATATGCACTATTGCCAGCTGTTGATTTCGGAGCTATTGTATAAGAATGACTGTGAGCAGAAAAACCGAGAGGATTTGCTGAGGGCGGTGGGGTATTTTGATTCCATCGATGACGGTTTTTTGGCGGCGCGGGCACATTATATTAATGGTGTGGGGTTTTATGAAAAGGGCGATGTGGTGAATGCTTGCGCGGAATACCTGAAGACCTTGGAGATGATGGAAGCCCATTTTGAAGAGAAGGAATTGGTGGGGCATAAAGCACGATTCTTGGCCTATACCTACAACCGGCTTGGTGACTTGTTTTCGGAACAGTTTATGATGGAATCCGCCATCACTTGTTATGAGAATGCATTGGTCTATTGTAAAATAGAACCCACCTCGCCCATTGGTGTTTCCAACATTCTATATCGAATAGGCAAACAATATGACAAGAAGAATGAGGTGGAAATAGCACAATCCTATTTTAGCGAGGCATTAGAGAACATGGGGGTAACTGACAATATGGTCTATAGGGATATTGTTGCGAGTAAGGCTCTTTGTGACTATCAAATAAATGGAACCGCAAAACAATCCTTGGATGAACTCAACCGTATCCTTTTTCAGGCGAAGACCGAGAATGAACGATTAAACCGATATTTGACCATAGGTGGTATCTTCTTCTATGAAGATAATTATGACTCCGCACTGTATTATTTGGAACCCGTGTTTGAGAATCGTGAGGCTGGATTGCAAGACCAGGCAGCGAATTATTTATACGTTGTATATGAAAAGTTAGGTAACAAGGAACAATTGGACTCCCTTGTCCATTTTATGACAAGCCGCAAGAAACTGGTTGGGGAGAACAAGGCCTTAGTTTCAAGTCTTGAGGATATGTTTAAAAACTTTTCAAACCAAAAACTTAAAAGACAAGCTAAGGTTGAACGAGAGAAGTCCGTGAAGAGAGTTACAAGCATTATTATTCCTACAGCAGTTGTGGTTTTATTGGTTGTTGTCTGTGTTTTGATGCTGAGAAACAAGAAACAATTGAAGATACAACAAGAGGAAGCAGACAGGATACTTGGTGAGACAGAACAAGCGCACGAAAAGGAGTTGAGGCTGTGGCAAGCTGAGGCTGACAAGACATTGGAGGAAACAAAGAAGAGATACGAAGAAGAGCTGGAACAACTGAAAGCGGATACCGAACAACAGTTGGAGGAGGTGGAAAGGAAACACCAACAGTGGATGGCAGAGGCCAAGGAGCGACACACGGAGGAACTAAGGATGCAAAAAGACAAATCGGAAAAGGAGATAGAGAAGACCAAGAAACGGCACGTGAAGGAATTGGAAGCGGAGCGGTTGGCATACGAGAAAGAGCAGGATGCTTTAAGACAGAACCTAAAGGAAAGGGAAGCGCAAGTAATTGCATTGGAAAAAACACTGAACCTTCAGCAAAAAGCTGCAAAGCAGCGACGCGTGGCATTTTTGAAAGAACCGATTTGCCAGCACATCCTCAATGACGCGAGAAACCAGCAAATTACTACTCGCGATGTGGCGCACGAACTTGGCATTGCCCTCAAAGATAAGGACTATGAACAGCTCAGAGAGGCTGTGGAGAGGCATTATGAAGGTTTTGACCATGAGCTATTGAGCCAATGCCCAAGTTTAAAACCAGGGTTGCTATCGTTATGCCATCTGCATTTGTTGGGGTTGAACGAAAGTGAGATTGCAGCGTTGAAAAATTTGTCTTATTCTGCCATTAAGAAGCAAAATGAGAGTCTTCAGGAAAAACTTGGGGTGGAAGAAAGCGTGGCGAAGTATGTTGTGAGGGTGGCAGAAGGGCTTGTCGGACACGCTCATGATGTATTAAAACTGGATTTATTTTCTGGAAGTCAAGGATCTTCACAGAAAAGTTCACAGAAAAATTCACAGAAAATTGTGGACTTGATTAAGGAGAGGCCTGAAATAACCACCACTGAGATGGCAGAGATTATCTGCCTTACGAGGCGGTCTATCGTAAACATCACCAATAAGTTGCAGGAAGAGGGCGTTATTCGCCGTGTTGGGCCTGATAAGGGCGGGCATTGGGAAGTGATTGAATAGCAGACGGTTGTCTGGTTATTTAATGATGTTTTTCTTGTTTTTTCGTGCTTACGTACTTTCGTGCTAACGGGCATTTCCCAGACTTCACAAATACCTTTCCTTGAGGAGAAAGAGGTTAACTCCCCACACGTTGAGCACCCATTTTGACTCTGTCGAAATCATCGATTCAGCGTAGGTAATCTTCGATTTCAGAGGGGAAAAGTGATTGTATTTTGATTGCATTTGCGGTTGTTTTGGGTTAAAAACTGAGTAAAACCGTCTCCAAAACCATTTGGATAATTTATAACTTATTGATTATCAAGTTTTTACCACCCCCCATGAATTATTTCCAACTTTACTCCAGCAAAGTGATACACAGCCAATTATGCATAGGACTACTTTTGTTGACGAAAGCTTAAGCTTAAAATTTTCAGTATTATTAACTTTAAAACTCAAAAGCAATGTTCAAATTAAGACAAATGATTCTGATGCTCTGCTTGATCCTTTCGGGAGCTATGTGCAATGCCAATACGATAACTGAAAAGGATGGACACCCCGTATCTATAGAATTAAAGGAAAGCACGGGTGTAAGTAGTTCGGACAAAAGCAATGCCATTACCCCATTCATTAATGGCCATGTACTTGTTGTAGCCTTCAGCGAAAATCTTGGGCAAGTCACGGTGGAAGTTGCCACAGTTGCCGGTGCCTCGGTGCAATGTCTTTCAGTGCTTACACCGAATGGTTTGCAGGTTTACATCCCTAATGCAGGAAATTACATCGTCACCTTTACACTTTCCAATGGGGATGTGTATGCTGGTGAGTTTACCGTAACAGATTGATGGACGAAAACTTTAATGTTATGAAGGAGAAAAACAAATTCATTAAATGCAGCCTCCTTGGTGAAGCTATAAAAGAAGGTGCTTGCAGAGATTTTGCAGTTGTGGAAGATCGCTAATCTCAGAAGCACCACAAAACAAGACGACCTATGAAAGAGGGCTAATACCCATGGTGTATCCATCACGTTTTGCGTGACAAAGGTAGCAATTCTTCGCAAGACGGGTGAAAAACAGAAAAACCGATTTAATAACAATAGTATCAACAAATTAAAACCTTAGTAAGATGAAGAAAAGTATCTTATGTGTTGCAGCATTGATTGTTGCGGCAATCGTTTCAGTAACTGTAGTGTCCTGCAAGAAGGACAAAGATGAAGTGGTTAAAACCACAAATAGCGAGGCGCAAGCCTTGCTGAACCGAATCGAGGCGTTCCAAACGCTGCGCGATGCCGTCAATTCCGGAGCGAAAGCAGACGGAAGTATGACGGTGGAAGAAATGCGCCAGGCTCTCGACCTTGTGTCGAACTATGAGCATAGCGAGCACATGACCTACTGCCTGAATACCGTGCTTGACACCTTGCATGTGGCCATGCCTGTTGTTGACGGTGAGGGCTATGTAAGCAACGCCGATGTTGTGGCAACGTACAATGCTTTTGAGACCGCTTTGGAGAAATGTATGCTTGGAGTGAACGATGGAATGGATGTTCCGAGTTTGTTTAGTATTGTCATGCCAGAAATTGGGACAAAAGATGGCAATGTTATTGAAATTGTTTTCACGAGAGGAGAAGAAAGTGAAGACAATGATGTACGTTATCCTTTTGAAGAAGGGGATGACTATAAGTGGGGAAAATGGCAAGGTCCCTGCGATTCTTTACAAGTTAGTATTCCAACAGATGCAGCCTATGAACTTAGTCAGAAGTTCTTGCCAAATCTACCTCCTGTTCCTTCGGGCTGGTTAGTGGCTGTAACAGGTGTTGAATATGTCACTTATACTTCATACCAAGATGAATTAATAAATTTAAGTAATGGTTGGAAATATTGGGAACCTTCGGTAACTCCTCCATGTTCAGATCATTGGCTGTACTATATTTGTGGGGAATTTTCCATAGAGCCTTGCATTCCCTGGTATGAGATGAATTGCTACTATAACAATATTAATACATATGTTGTTCTTGAAACAGGGCCATTACATTATTCACCGACATACCATTCTCCGTATGTTTCCGCTGTGGTTAATTGGCATCATCTTTATGAACCAATTCCAGGATCTCAAACTGGTGAAAAACGTAGTGTTAGGATTCATACATTGACTCCAACTTATTATGTCTATCATCTGATTGATCCAAATCCCGTTGATTAATGAGATATAGAGTTCTTGTTGCCTTAGCCTTAGTCCCCATATTGGGGATTAAGGCCTTCGGGCAGGAGTGGGAGCACGCCCAAGAATTTGCCTATTCAGACGATGAACGCATTATGTATTACGATGCCACAGAACTGTCCGACGGGTCGTTTGCCGTGAATACAACCTTTTCCTACAAAAGCGGCACGGGGGATTTCTATGTTCCACATCCTGCCTTGAAACTGTTTTCGGCTGATGGGGAGGAATTGGCTTACAACCAATTCTTCAAGCCTGCTTATTGGTGCTCCTCAAACGCTCCTTTCACTTTTGAGAATAAGGATGGAGAGCTGTTTGCATTGCTGGCTTACAGCCCCGACCATGACCCAACCTATTTCAATTATTTCAAGAACTACGACAATCCGCCGACGGAAGCTATCATAGGGCTTTACAAACTCGGCGACAGTTTGAGGATAGAGGAAAGTTTTGAAACTACTTTCGCTATTGACACTTTCGAGAAACACGACGACCATTGGAACTTTTTGCCGAACGGTTATAGCGGCAACATTTTGTTGTTCTCCGCATTTCAAGATGAAGAGAGCATTGTGGGCGGTTATGTCAAGATGGTTAGTCGCGACCCGCAAAATCCACGCGGAAATGATTCCATATTCTTTTTCAAAATGGATTTTGAAGGAGAGTTCTTGCAGCGGAAAGGCTATGAGTTGGTTTCGCATGGCGGAAATGCGGCTTATATTTGGCGGAGATGCCACATGGTGAAATCGGATTCGGGCTATCTTTATTATGTGCAAGGTAATTCCCTATTGACAGCATTTCCAAACACAGGCCAAAGGCAAGGAAGCATGTATTATTTGGATGACGAAATGAATATCTTGAAATCCAGTCCGTTTTGGCATTTTGATCATTCGCAGAACCCCAGCAATCTCTTTTATAACATCTCGGTTAAACGAAGTCGGCACAATACGACATTCCTTTCCAGTTGTTTGTCAAACCTGGACAACGAGGAACTGCGTTTTTATGAATATGACGACAGCGACATGACATCGCCAGTGACCCTTCTTCATAAAGCCATACGGACAACGGGTAATTACGATATGCCTGCAAGGGTTACCGGAGTGGATTTGTACGATGACAACGCTGTGTTTTTCGCCTACACATTAAATGTCGGGATAAATACAGATTTGGATTCATGGATGATGATAGAAAGTCTTGACAATGAGTTTGACACCATTTCCACGATGTATTACGATTTAGGGGACGGCGTTGACATTCATAGTCAAGTCATGAGCGTAACGGCGTGCAAGGACGGTGGTGTGTTGCTGGTATTTTGGTCAAAAAACCTTTCCAATACAAACCAGCAATGGACTACCGTAACCAAATTCCCTGCCGAGGCTTTTGTTGGCATCGAAGAAGCCCACGACAACGGCTTGAAGGTGGCCATTGCCTATCCTAATCCTGGGAAGGATGTGCTGAACATCAGGACTGGATTGAAGGATGTGCGGGTGGAGGTGTATGATATGAATGGAAGGATGGTTTATAAGCAAGAGATTACGGAGGATGTGACTGCAATAAATGCCGAAGGGTGGCCTGCGGGGGCTTATGTTTGGAAGGTGGTGGCCAATGGGAAGGA
>Ga0310696_10007682_pt1 | contig 12636 bp, 9 predicted proteins | sample AusTroGonzalo_MG_4_FD_203885 | JGI IMG/M metagenome (GOLD analysis project Ga0310696, IMG submission 203885) | Bovine rumen microbial communities from tropical cattle in Woodstock, Queensland, Australia - Gonzalo_02 (v2) (version 2) | ecosystem: Host-associated > Mammals > Digestive system >... | reverse complement strand
TCACCTATCGCCCACGAAGGCTTGGTGATCTCCCACTTGCAAGTCCTCCACTCACACTCAGGCTTGGTCTCCTTGACAATGAAAGTGTATTGGAAGGAGAAAAACTCGGTATTGGTGACCACCGCGACGGTATCGCCAAACGCCACAGCCGATCCCTCACTGCACTTGATTCCTGAGGGGTTGGGGCTATCGTCGATGGTAATATCCAACACATAGGTACTATCGCATTCCATATTGAAATAAGTGTATGGAAACTTACGTACAATATGATGATCCGTCGCCGTAAACACCTCTCCCGTGTTAGGCCAGACATACTCGTCACAGGCAACAACAGGATTTTCTTCCTTATAAAACTCCTGATGGAACCTGAGCTGCAAGCGATATTTGAAGTCGCAACCCCCAGCGGGGTCGGGCACAATGGCTTCGTCGTCAGCATCGGCGGTATACACCTGGTTGTTCTTGTCCCACTTATAATAAGGTGTCGCATCGTGTGCGTAGCAGATGTACTCATACTCTATCGGCTGTGTCTGGTACTCGCCCACACTGAGCACGAGCTTTTCCACCTTCAGGCAGCCGTGATAGTCCAACGTGTCGAAGTAGGCAATCTGTCCGTCCTGATCATATTGCGTCCCGTGGAAATTGTAGGTCTCTCCTACACAGATGCCAGCATCCACAACAGTGGTATCATTAGGTGGATAAACGGTGAAATGGAGCAGATAGATGCTATCACAATCACCGGAACCTGGACTATGTACCGTCCATACGGTATCGACGGAATGGGTAAAGGTATATCCGTGCCATTCTATGCTGTTGCAGTCTTCAAGAGAGACCGTCGTCTCCCCCGCTCCATTGACGGTGAGTTCCATCTCATCCAATACACGCACACCGTTGCAGTCTTCCCCACGAAGCATATAAAGGCCCGAATGCTCAGGCTGTGCGTTGGTCAGCACAAAAGGCAACTGCTCCTCTTCGCCATTGGGAAGCACCAGGACAAGGTTGTCCACGCTTTCCATCGAATAAACAAACTCGATATCCTGACCCGAGCAATAGGTGTCATCCATCTGAAACTCCGCGAAGGCGTAAGACTGATAATCTGAGAAATAGCCATAGTTCCACGTATCCCCTTCAATACCCGTCAAAATGCCCAAGTGGAAATAGCCGTTCGCATAGGTGTTTTCAAGCGACATTAGGCCGTTGGTGGGCACATAGTTGGTGACGTTTTTCTTGCAGTAGGAATATTCAGGGTTGGCAGGCACTGGCGTAAAGTCGGATGCGGTGATGTAAGTAGTATGGCCGTTGAGGACAAAGCCGTCAGTGTAAGGCGTCTCGACAATCAGCGTGACCACCAGGTTGGATGTACTCTGACGCTTGTATACCGTCTTGCGAGAGCCGGTACAGCTGATTTGGGGCAATACGGTGCCGCCAAACTCGTCCAGCGAACTCGACGAGAGCTGAAACACCGAGATGGGCTTGTCGGCATGAATGTACACCACAGCTGCAGTTATCCGGCACATATATTCCCCGCCTATGTTAAGCGTGGCAATAGGTACGTCACCTCCGTTGATGTAAATGTGAGTATTGTCTTCAGTTGGGAAAAAGTAAAGGTACTCATCGGGATTGTTGTTCCAAATGGCAATGTAATCTGTACCCAAAAGGTCGACCGGGACAATCTGGTCGCCAACAAGGTCATAGTGTTCCCCAAGAGTAACCGAATCATCCGAGCTGTTCACCGCTATGGGCTTGGTGGAAGTGATTCGGGTATTGCGCAGATGGGCGGAGCCCTGCGAACCAGCCGCCTCAATGGCATAGGACTGCCCACGATTGAGATGTACCGTAATCGGGACACCAGGCTGCCCGAAATCCTTGATGGGAACAGAAGGAACAAAAGTCACCTCCGTATTGTCCTCCGACGCCACCACCTCTACTCGGCTGCATGTGCTAGAATAATAGTTATTGAAGGTGTATTGGGTAGGCACCACAAAGTTCGTACCCAAGGCATTACGGCCCTTCAGCGAATAAATCTCACTATTGTTGTTGTCCGACTCGTAATAAATGGAGACCGGAGCATCGGAATGGATATGGAAGCCGTAGTCGAGGACGGTATTGTAGGGTTGCGTCTCCACTATCCAAATGATGTCCGACACATCGTATACATAGCAGTCGTTCGCTTCAAGATGAAAAGTCTGCGGAGTATAAAACGCATTGGCTGGCTGTTCAAATACCACAGTAGTGGCCACCTCGTATGAGACAACGCAAAAACGTATAGGCTGCTGGGCATGATTCACCTCCAAGTCTGGAGCGGCAAACCAAAACTCGGTATCGGTTTGTGCCACACAGCCTAAACTCAGACTCAACCATATTATGAGTAGCAGTATCCTTTTCATTGCATCTAGTTAACTATTTAACTATCACTTTCTTGGCCAGCACGCCTTCCTTACCGTAGGCAACGAAGAAAAGAATGCCTTTGCAGCCACTCAGGTCATACTGCACTGACTTGGGTTCCCTATCGTTGTAGGTCACGAAACTGTCAATCAAATTACCCGTCACATCGTACACCTTCACCTCGACCTTCCCTTCCATATTCTCGAAACGCAGCTCCATCGCGCCGTTGTTGGGGTTGGGAACAATACTGAAGCCCGACGGAGTGACTTCGTGTTCCTCTATGTCGAGGAAAGATGACTTAAGATACATGTGACACGTGTCGCTGCCGCAGCCATTGTCGACAATGGCTGAGAGCACCACGTAATCATCGCTACGATCGGCCACATATACCGTGCAGCGGCTGTAGTACGTTCCTTCAGGCGACCTCTCGGTAACCGTGTCACCTATCGCCCACGAAGGCTTGGTGATCTCCCACTTGCAAGTCCTCCACTCACACTCAGGCTTGGTCTCCTTGACAATGAAAGTGTATTGGAAGGAGAAAAACTCGGTATTGGTGACTACGGCAACGGTGTCGCCCGTTACGACCGCCGATGCGTCGCTGCATCTAATCCCCGTCGGCTGAGGGCTGTAGTGCATATCCTCAATGTAATAAGTCTGTTCCATATAACAGCCCTCCGGAGTCTCTCCCCTGAAAGTGTACACCGTATTTTCCGTAAAAGTGGTGTCAATTCCACAATACCAGGCAACGTGTACATGGTCGCACGAATCAGGCAGAACACAATCGGGCAACAACGACTGCTCGTTGATCGTGACATCCAACACATAGATACTGTCGCAGTTAAAGTTGGGACCGCCGCCGCCTCCAAAGTTGTGCTCCACATGGTGGTTCGTCGCCGTGAAGACCTCACCCGTGAGAGGCCACACATATCTGTCGCAAGTCACCACAGGCGTTTCCTCCCTATAGAAATCCTGATGGAACCTGAGTTGCAGCCGATACTTGAAGTCGCAGCCTCCGGCCGGGTCGGGCGCAATGGCCTCGTCGTCGGCATCGGTGGTGTACACCTCGCCGTTCTTGTCCCATCTATAATAAGGTGTCTCATCGTGCCCGTAGCAGAGGTACACATACTCCGTCGGCTGCGTTTGGTATTCGCCCACGCTGAGGACGAGTTTCTCCACTTTCAGGCAGCCGTGATAGTCCACCGTGTCGAAGTAGGCAATCTGTCCGTCCTGACTGTACGTCGTCCCGTGAAAGTCATACACTTCTCCCACGCAGATGCCGGCATCCACAATCGTGGTGTCGTTGGGCGGATAGACGGTGAGATTCAGATGCACGATGCTGTCGCAGCCGTAGGCAGTATGGTCGGTGACCGAGGTCTGGATCGATTGGTTATAGGTGGTACCGTAGAAGGTATAGGTCTCACCCGAACAAATCGCCTCGGTAATATACGTCTCGTCGTATGTGGGATGCACCGTGACGCTTACGCTAACGTTCTGCGAGTTGTTCCAATCGACATCGACAACGTGACAGGTATAAGTCGTTGTCCCCACCCCGGGTGTCGCCACAGGATGCTGCGCTGTGGGATTATCCAGGGTATTGGCCGGCGTCCAGCTGTAGGTGTAGTTGCCCGAGCCGCCCGTAGGCAGGGCATGCAGCGTGGTCGACTCACCTGCACACAGTTCAGGATCGTCGGCATTAGCGGTGGCACTCATGCTGCCCACGTAGACCGTGCATGTGGGCGCGCCCACCACCACCAACTCGCAGAACGAGATGTCGTCCAGGCCGAAGTCGTTGCCGCTGCCTCCCGTGTTTTGGTTCAATATGGTGATGGTGGCAGTGGTGGCGTTACCGCTATTCCACAGCACGTAAAACTGTTGCCAGTCGTTGGTTGTGGGCGGTGCCGTGAATATCTCTCCAATCTGCGAATTGTTGATGCTGAACTGCAATCGGGCCACCTCGTTGGCCAGTCCCGCAAGGGTACACACCCAAGTGGAGAAAGCATAATAGGTATTGGGGTTGACAGTAATCTGTTCTGTCCACACGTTGGTATTGGGTACTGTGGCCCCGTTCACAATCATGAAGTTGCCCGTGCCGCCATGCCCATGTCCCTGGAAGTTCTCGTGGTGCAGACTGGCATCATGGTCAACGTAATAGGTTCCTTCGCCCCAAAGGTTGGTGTTGTATTGGTAGGCCGAGGTGAAGCCCACATTACCCTGGTCGAAATTGCCGTTCACCACACTCTCAGGACCTAAAGCAAAGCCTGTGCAGGTGTAGGTGGTGGTGACCGTAGGCGAGGCTACCGTCACTGGACCGTCCGTTGTCGAGAGGCCTGTGGCCGGCGACCATTGATAATACAAGGCTCCAGAAGCCGTAAGCGTCACCGATTCACCCGGCTGTATGTTGGCCGAAGGCGGCGTGATGGTGACAGGCTGTGCCTGAGCCAGCAGAGCCAGCACAAGCAGAAGAAACGATAGTATCAGTGTTTTTTTCATATTGAGACAATTCGATGCAAAATTAGCAAAAAAATCCCTACTTTTGCCGAAAATTTACCGAATTCTCACAAAAGACACCCTTTATGCGCATCGACATCATCGCCGTCTTCCCCGAAATGTTTGAAGGTCCCTTCACCGAGTCCATCATCAAGCGCGCCGTCAACAAAGGCATTGTCGAGATTGGGCTGCATAACCTTCGCGACTACAGCACCGACAAACACCACAAAGTGGACGACTACGCCTTTGCCGCAGGTGCCGGTATGGTGATGATGATCGAGCCCGTCGACAACTGCATCAGCCACTTGAAGAGCCAGCGCAACTATGACGAAGTCATCTATATGAGTCCCGACGGCGAGATGCTCGACCAGCCCCTGTGCAACCAACTCTCGATGAAACAGAACATGATTATCCTCTGCGGGCACTACAAAGGCATTGACGAGCGCATCCGCGAGCACCTGATTACCAAAGAGATATCCATTGGCAACTACGTCCTCTCAGGTGGTGAACTGGGTGCCGCCGTGTTGGTCGACAGTCTGGTGCGACTTATCCCAGGTGCCTTGGGCGACGAGACCTCTGCCCTCTCCGACTCGTTCCAAGACGGGCTGGTGTCGCCCCCCGTCTACACCCGTCCCCGCAGCTACAAAGGCTGGGAGGTGCCTGAGGTGCTGCTGTCGGGCAACGACAAGCTCATCAGCGAGTGGCGCATGGAACAAGCCATCGAGCGCACCAAGGCACGTCGTCCCGAGATGTACGAAAATTTCAAAAAAAGCTGATTTTCTGCATCACATATCGAAATAATTCGTACCTTTGCACCCACTTTTTGGAGAAAAATATACAAAAATATATAAAAATGAGCAAAAACGCATTAATTCAATTCGTTGAAGATCAAATCGTTGTAAAAGATTTTCCGAAGTTTAAGACAGGCGACACCATCACGGTGACCTACAAGATTGTTGAAGGACAAAAAGAGCGTCTGCAGAAGTTCCAGGGCATCGTCCTGAAGCGCAGCGGCGAGGGCAAGGTTGGCACATTCACCATCCGCAAGATTTCGAACAACATCGGCGTTGAGAGATGCTTCCCCATCGCTTCCCCGATGATTGAGAACATCGAGCTGAACAAGAAGGGTGCCGTCCGCAAGTCACGCATTTACTATCTGCGCGGCCTCCGCGGCAAGAAAGCCCGCATCAAGGAGCTCAAGGACTAATTCCTTCAGCAACAACAAAAAAAAAGAAGCCCCGAGGAAATCCTTGGGGCTTTTTCATTTTCAGGTTGTTGGTGAGAGCTCCTCCAGTTTTTCAAAGCAGGATGAGCATTACGCCTTTAATAAGCATGTATCAATCCGTACTTCTCATGAAATCGGAGAAGCGACCGAATTGCGGATTTTTCCACACAGCATTGTGCGCTCTTACATCACATCCTTGTACTCCTCTTTGCCTGTCATCATCTTTTGGGCGTATGAGCAGAGCGGAGAAATCTTCACCCCTTTTGCACGGGCGGCTTCAATCACTTTCAACACCAGCTTCTTGGCGATGCCTCTGCCTTCGTATTCGGGACGAACACCAGTGTGGACGATAACCCAAGTCTTTGCCGACGGGCTAAACTCGCATTCGCCAATCTGCTTGCCGCTGTCATAGGCGGCGCTTCGGTTGTTTTCCTCTTCAAAAACAATGCAAATGGAGTCTTTCAGCTCATATTGCAGCGCCTTCGACGGGCATTGGTCGATGATGGCGACAATTTCCTTGGCGGGAGCCTGCGTGAGGTCGATCCAAGGGCGGCGTCCCACCTCGAACACTTTGCCGTTACCAAGCACACATTTGCCTGCATGCTCGCACATCTTCGGGTTCCAGAACACTTGGATTTCATCGTTCTCGTAGGTCTTGAAACCTTGCTGTTCGAGTTCTTCTTTCTTTGACATAGTTAATTTCTCCTATTTTTAGTTGTTAGCTTTAGTATCTTCACCGCCTGCCCGTATGGAGCAACGCTTAGGAAATAAGCCGCCATGCTTGTGGTATAGGTGACTTTGTAGTAGCCTTTGGTGAAAAGCTCCTCCTCCGAAAAGCTCTCGGCGAGGCGAAGCATTTCCTCGTGGCTCTGCTGCAAGAGGGCTTTGGCTTCCTCCAAAGTGGTATTTTGATGCTTCTCCACTATCATCTTGTCCATCTCGTGATAGTTTTTACGATACTCATCAGGAAGATAGTCTTTCGGATGGCCTTCGCGGATGTTCTGCACGAATGTACTCATCAGCACCTGCCATTCATGGAGGTGAATCAGCAGGTCACGGAGGCAGCGGTCGTTCTGCCAGCGAACGCCGCATTTCTTCGGGTCGGCAGCAAAGGTGAAGGGCGCGGCAGTTTCAGCCTCGCTCATCTTGGCAATCTGTTCGTTCAGCTGGGCATAGCCCTCAGACATAGCCGACAGCAGCTCTTGTTTTGTGGTGGGATTGGGCATAAGGCAATAGTTTGCTGCAAAAATACAAAAAAAAGAAGCGGGACAAAACCCTTGCCCCGCATTTGAAAACTAACTCAAAATTCATCCTTTGTACAGTATGACAAAAATCTGCTGCAAAATAACAGCCTTTGCCGAAACTGTGAAATCCCCATTGATGGGTATTTTAGAGCGGCCGATTCACCATTTATTAGGTGGTTTCCCACTAAAACAGCCAGGCAAATAATCCTGCCCCGATAAGGCAAGAGATGAGGCCGATGAGCATACCCCAGCAGGATTGCACAAAGTGGTATTTCTTTTGGTGATAGGCCTCGTCCATGTGCTCAGTGCCAGGCAGGCGAACCTTTTTCAGGTTGGCAAACAGCACCCAATCAAGGAAGAAGCAGTCATACCAGTCGATGAAGAGCCAAATCCCATAGCCCACTCCCAAAGCCGACCAGAAATCGTAGGCCCCGGCCAGTTTGACCACTAAAAGCAACAGAGCGAGGGCGATGAGTAGCGCCATACCTTTCTTCAATAGTACTGTCGGCGTGAAGAATTTGGAAGGAATGCGTTCGTGCGTTTTGAAGTATTCTTCCTGAATGTCTTCCGGGTAATCGGCAATCCACCATACAGGATTCTTCATCAGCGGAATCAGAATCATCGCCGTGAAAGCGAGGGTGAGAACGATGGTCTCGATGATTATTACTGTCCAGTTCATGGCTGCAAATTAGTTAGTTCCTTCATCGCCATATACTCCATATTCACAGCCTATATTTTCGGCGTGAATGGAGTCAATCAAAGTGCCGTGACGGTCGAATAATTGGATAGTGCCGATGCCGTTGCCGCCGTTCCAAAGTCGGTTGTGCCGCTTGGCGCCGTCGGGGGGTTCGTAATTGACCAGCAGCATATCTTTTTTCTCGCAGGTGACATCCGTAATCATTCGGCCTGAAGTGCTCTGCTGGTCCACATGCCAAACAATTTGGGTGTCTGACTCCTTACAGTCGAACTCCGTGTGAACGCGCGTCCAAGCCTTGGAAAAGTTAAACTCGTAAGGCTTCCCTTCGTACCAGAAGGCTGACAGCAACTTGCGGGGAAGCGCCATGTGACCGATTTTTGGCCGACCGCCGCCGATGTCGAAAACGCTGTCGGTGAGTTTTTTTCCGCTGATTTTGCTGGTGAGGTTGTTGGACGAGAGCCATACCCAAGGTGAGGTGAAGTCACGCCCCCAGTTCTTGTCGGCATAGCCATAGCAGTCTTCGGGACGGACCAGATAGTGCCGGCCGTTCCAGACCACTTCTCCTTCAAATTCCGTCTTCATGCCTTCTGCGTGCCAAAACATCTCGAAGGCTTCCGCGCGTCGGAATACTTCATCAGCCCCGAAGCCAACGTTGAAGGCAGTGATTTTACGGATATTAAGGTCCCACGTCATTTGACCGTTGTCGCACATCCATTCCGAATGCGCTGCCGCGTCAACTACTTTGACGTTGCCAAAGGTTCTGTCTTCTGTGAGGAAACAGTCATCGGCCTCTACACAAAAAGGGACCTCCCAACCAACCTTGATTTGCTTCCAGCCCCAGAAACGGTGCAACTGTGCCGCATCTTCGCCCCATGCCCCTACTTTCACCATCAAATAGGAGGGTTTTGCCGGTTTTTCGGGTATTTGTCCAAAAAACGGTTCCTCGCCACCAAGTGCGGGGTTGCAGAGGAAGAACTCGATGAAGAAAGGTTTGGCTTTGCCAGTTTCGGCATCATATCCAGTGAACGAATGCCACCACCAGTCGTAACCCTGATGCGCCTGTAGACCATACAATTGGCACGCATCACGGGAGATATCGTGTTTGTTGAAACCTGTCTTATTCATGTCGCAAAGGTACTAAAAATTCCACAGTCCAAAGCTTTCGCCAAAATCACAGGATTGTGTCCTTCTGTGGGGGTGCTTAAGTGTTAGTTAATCCAAGCTTGTCTCTTTGAATCGATTGACGCTTCGCCTCAACGAAAGTGCAATAGTCTTCATAAACATCCCGCACGACATCGTCCCAGTTGAGGTAGAGGTCGCGGCGGGCGGCAGCGGAGATGTGTCTGTAAGCCTTTGAGTCGTCCATGATATCCATGATCATCCGAGCATAACTGTCTTCGTCCGGAGGGCAAACATAGCCGTTGACGCCGTGCGTGACGGTGGCAGCCGTGCGAGCGCCTTCCAAGAACACGGTGGGCGTACCCTGACAGGCCGCCTCAATCTGCACCAACGAATTGGCATCGTAGAGCGACGGGAACAGGAAAAGCTTGGCACGGGAATAGAGGTTTTCCAGCATTACTTTGTCTGTCAGGCCGCACATGACCACTTCTTCGGTCAAACCCTGTTCCCGAACGAGGGCGACGAGTTTTTCCTCGTCCTGCCCCTTGCCGGCGAACAGCATCCTGAAGTTCTTCAGACCCATCGCTTTGGCTTTTGCAAGGGCGCGAACGGTGAAGTCGATATTCTTGATGAAATTGATTCGTCCAACAAAAAGGAAGACCGTTGCATCGGCGGGGATGCCGTAGGTCTCGTTGACCATCTGTGCGGCAGCGACTGTATCACGAACAGGATGGTGGTCTGTGGCATTGAGGCGCACCTTGCAAGGAGCAGTCAGGCCATATTCTTGGACATAAAGGTCCTTGATGCCCTCATTCACAGCCCAACACTCGTCACAGGCGTTGAACACACGCATGATGGTGTCCATCGCAATGTCCATGGTTAGCTTGAGCTTGAGCGTCTTCTCGAAATCCTGTTTGTACTGCGAATGCAGAGTAGCAACTACGGGAAGCTTGTGGATTTTGGCGTACAGGACTCCAGCCAGACCTACCGAAAAGGGAGAATGGATATGGACGATGTCGATACCGCTTTTGATAAGCTGTGCCTCGAATCGTGGGTCCAAGACAGGCGTTGGAAGGTCATAATCGCTCATAATGAGCGGCAGCGACGAGCACCGCACGACTTGATACGGCAGTTTCGCATCCTCATTGAGGTCAAAGCCTTTGGCTTCCGGGCAGAACACCACCACCTCGCAGTATTGCACCAATCGGCGGGCATAATTGTCCACCACTTTGATTACCCCGTCCACCATGGGGTACCATGTATCAATGAAAAGGCCAACTTTCATAGTTGTTTTATCATTCTGATTATATTGTGCAAAAGTAGACGCATCGGGGCAAAAGCGCTTTGTCTAAAACACCTTTTTTATGGTTGATATATCCGATAATTGATATATAAGAAGTAAAAAAAGAGTTATCAACCATTGTAGAAACCAATAATAGGTCGTTTCTTTGCAGAAAAATTGACTGACTATGCTGAAATCGTTCAACGACCTCATCATTTCCGACAACATGGACGAAGTTTACATGGCTATGGAAACCATTTCGAGTTCCTTTATCGGGTTCTATTGCGAGAAGGGCGCGTTGCAGTTTTCCATCGAAGGGAAAAAGTACCATGCTCAGGAAGGTGACTTGGTGGCATGCACACCCCGCAATATCATCGGTTTGTACATGCGTTCACCCGACTTGCAAGGCAAGGTGATTTGTATGGGCGAGTCGCTGTATGACGAGACCATGCCCGGCATTTTTCACATCGACCCCAATTGGTGGAAGAAGTTCCTTTACCTGAGGCAAAACCCAGTCATGCACGCCACCGAGTTCCAAAGCAAGCTTTTCCTTGCCTATTTCAACCTTTTGAAGACCTACATGGAAGATAGCGACAATCCCTATCGACAGCGTATCATCAAGATTACCTCGCAGGCGGCAGCCGTTGAGATTTTTCACGAACTTGACAATTGGAACCCTCATGAAGAAGATTCCACCGACCAAACAAAACCCGAGGCTTCACAAAAAGACCGCTTGTTCCAAAAATTTATAGCCTTGCTCAGTCGTCCGGCAAACACCGAGCGTGAAGTCAAGGCTTACGCCGAACAACTGTTAGTCACCCCGAAGTACCTTAGCGCGGTCTGCAAGGAAAAGAGCGGTCGCACTGCTATGGAATGGATTACAGAGAGTACGGTCTCCCACATCAAATATTACCTGTTGCAAACCGACCTTTCCGTGAAAGAGATTGCCTACAAGCTGGATTTCACCGATGTCAGCTTCTTCTGCAAATATGTCAAGAAACATCTGGGGCAGGCACCATTGGAGTATCGGAACGGGCAATTGCTCTCCAAAGCATAGAAAAAGCCACAGTCCGAAAGCCTTTGGCTTGAAAAAGATGTCTCATCGAATCTCATCGGGAAACTTTTGAACAAAAAGCCATTCCGAGAGAGAAGGCACATCTCTGATAGCGAGAAGGCATATCGCTAATCGACAGCATCGGCGACTTCCGTGCTGCCGTTGACAAAGCATTAAAAATGACTAACCTAAACATTACCGCAATGAAAGTTGTGAATTGCTTTCATTATCGTACTTTTGCTCTTTGAAAGACAGCATCTTTAGTTTTCCAGTTGATTTCGTAACCGTTGTGAATTGCTTTCATTATCGTACTTTTGCTCTTTGAAAGACAGCCGTTGGGCCTCTCGGCTGCGCTGCAATCGGGTTGTGAATTGCTTTCATTATCGTACTTTTGCTCTTTGAAAGACAGCCTTGCCTTATCATTTCAATTTATGCCTGTAGTTGTGAATTGCTTTCATTATCGTACTTTTGCTCTTTGAAAGACAGCATGTTTTTGTACAAATTCTTCCGCATCGCTGTTGTGAATTGCTTTCATTATCGTACTTTTGCTCTTTGAAAGACAGCCATATCGTCTATGACAAGGTTGACGGTTTGGTTGTGAATTGCTTTCATTATCGTACTTTTGCTCTTTGAAAGACAGCTATGAAGTACACTAAATTACAACAAATGAGTTGTGAATTGCTTTCATTATCGTACTTTTGCTCTTTGAAAGACAGCCGGGAAAGTCAGAATAACCGCGTGGAATGTGTTGTGAATTGCTTTCATTATCGTACTTTTGCTCTTTGAAAGACAGCATCAGCGCATCAGTTTCACGCCAGAGTACAGTTGTGAATTGCTTTCATTATCGTACTTTTGCTCTTTGAAAGACAGCCCAGCCATGTTCGACCTCGTTCCAGAACACGTTGTGAATTGCTTTCATTATCGTACTTTTGCTCTTTGAAAGACAGCTATATGTAGGCGGTTCCTTGATACGATGCAGTTGTGAATTGCTTTCATTATCGTACTTTTGCTCTTTGAAAGACAGCAAAGGCAAGCAGATTTTGCGCGTATCGCGGTTGTGAATTGCTTTCATTATCGTACTTTTGCTCTTTGAAAGACAGCCAGCGGTACCGTCCACACCACCAAGAAGACGTTGTGAATTGCTTT
>Ga0310696_10007679_pt1 | contig 12638 bp, 4 predicted proteins | sample AusTroGonzalo_MG_4_FD_203885 | JGI IMG/M metagenome (GOLD analysis project Ga0310696, IMG submission 203885) | Bovine rumen microbial communities from tropical cattle in Woodstock, Queensland, Australia - Gonzalo_02 (v2) (version 2) | ecosystem: Host-associated > Mammals > Digestive system >... | reverse complement strand
CCGTGGAGAATCTGGGTGATAATACTAATCCCAGTGGCACAACAACCTATAAGTTTACCATGCCTGAAGATGAGGCGTACGACGTTGAGGTAGTAGCTAACTTCCAGTCGCGCATCTCTATTGCTGAGGCAGTAGTCACACTGGATGAGACTACGTTTACTTATGACGGAGCAGCAAAAGAACCCGCTGTCAGCAGTGTGGTGCTGGGTACCACGGCACTTACCGCTTCTACGGACTACACTTTTGAATACAGCAATAACACCGATGCCGGTACAGCAACTGTCACCGTGACTGGCCAGGGCATCTATACTGATGTGGCAACTACAACGTTTACTATTAACAAGGCTGCGCTAAGTAACCTGACTGTATCAATCACCGGCTGGACATACGGGAAATACAATGCAGAAAACAATTCACCTTCTGTTCAGGGTAACACTGGCAGCGGCAATGTGACCTACACCTACGCTGATGCAACTGCCGCTGAACCAAGCTACTCGGAAACCGTTCCTACCAATGCAGGTTCATACATCGTCAAGGCCACTGTGGCTGAGACAGACAACTACGCTGCCGGAGAGGCTACCAAAACGTTTACTATTGCCAAAGCCGACATCACTCCTTCTATCGACATAGAGGGCTGGACCTACGGCGACACTCCAAATGAGCCTGTCGTTGAGGGCAATCTTGGCAGCGGTACAGTGACAATTACGTATGAAGGTGATAATCTCGCAGAACCCTCTACTACCGCGCCCACCCAGGCCGGTGGCTACACGGTTAAAGTGAGTATTGCAGAAACGGCCAACTACAATGCAGGTGAAACTTTAAGAGAGTTCAGCATTGACCAGGCCGACTTCTCACAGGTGGTCATTGCCAATATTGCCGACCAGACTTATACAGGCAGTGCTATTACTCCTGACTTAACTGTTACCTTCAAGGGTAATCCCGTAGATGCTTCGGAGTACACTATTGGATATAACAATGAGCACACTGATGTCGGCACAGTCACAATAACGCTGACCACTACTGAAAAGAATTTCACCCAAGGTGATACTAATCCTACAAAGACCTTTAATATTGTGGCTGCTGCGGCTACTATTACTGCTGAGAATCAGACGGTGACCTATAACGGTACAGAACAGCAGTTTGAAAATTATGAAGGAGATGATGTCGAAGTGATGGCACTCTATTACGCCTCCGAGGCAGACCGTGAAGCAAACGAAAACCAGTTGGAGGTTGTAGTGAACGCAGGAACCTACTATGTTAAGCTGGTGTCTGGTGATGAGAACTACGCCTTTACCCCCGTGTATGCCACCTTTATCATTGAGCCCAAATCTATTACAGATGATATGCTGTGGAGTGAGATTGATGAAAATGGCGTTACCTATACTGGTGAACCCATCGTGTTTGGAAATGGCATGTTCGGTCTGACAGACGAGATTGACAATGAAGATGTAGATCTGGAAGAGAATCAGGACTACACCGTGGCCTACGCCAACAATACTAATATAGGTACCGCCACCGTTACGCTTACTGGTGTAGGCAACTATACGGGCGAGGTGACTTTCACCTTCGACATCGTCCGCAACCTTAACATCACCTTCTCTGACAACCGCCAATGGGCAACATACTACGCTGATGAGAACCTCCAGATTCCGGAGGGATTGAAAGCTTACATCGTAACCAATATCAGCGAGAGCGTGGTTACCGTGGGCGAAATATCGTATATCCCCCAGCATGTGGGTGTGCTCCTGACCTACGAGGGAAATATCGATGAGCTTCCAGAGGAGTTCCTTGCCAAAGCATACACTGGCGCTACACAGGACTTTAACAACAATAAGCTGCAAGGTAGCAGTACTGCCGTACCCGTTTCTTCCATCACTGGCGGAGCTGTCTATGTGCTGTACAATAACGAGTTCGTGAAGTCTACTACTGGTACCATTCCCGCCAACCGCGCATATCTGGTTCTTGATGACGCTGTATATGGAGACCAGGGTGCTCGCTCGCTCATAATCGTTATCGATGAATACTCCGGCATCGAGACCATTGACGATTTACGAATTGACGATTTACAATTTGTCTACGACCTCCAGGGCCGCCGCATAGCCAATGGTCAATGGTCAAAGGTCAATGGTCAATCGCTGAAGAAGGGTCTGGTCATCGTGAATGGTAAGAAAATATTTGTGAAGTAACTCGTAATTCGTAATGAATAGATTATTAATAAAATCCTTTGCTATCCTCGCGCTGCTTCTGAGTATATCAGAAGTGGCGTCGGGGGGCACGGTCCGAATAGTCAAACTGCTCAATGGAGCCGTCAGTAACGAGGCGCTCGGTGAGACAAGCTATTCTATCGGTCAGGACAATTCCATCTGCACTGTCACCGTCACACCGGCAACTGCATACAGTGTGGAGAGCGTGACTGCGGTAAAGGTGACCAACGGCGACAATGCACAGGCGCGAAGCCTTGCTCCAGCTATCAACGTACCTATCGAGGTCACGAAAGGCGATGTGGAGAATACGTGGATGTTTGTCATGCCGTCGGAGGAGTATGATGTTGAGGTTATGGTCAACTTCTCATTCCGCACGTATGCCCTTACCATTAAAGGCATTGAGGTGACGGGTAGTAACAAAGGCGACGTTCTGGGCAATGGCACTGTCAGCTACGATAGCGAGACGAATGTCCTGACACTGAACAACGCCTCCGTCATCCCTGATACGGAGATGGCAGGCGTGGAATACTTGGGTGATGACGACCTGACCATCATGCTCATCGGTAATGACACCATTCAGGGAGCCGGAGGATGTATAGGCATCCAGTGGTATAGCTTGAACGCCAATCCGAAGATCATCTTCACCACCGATGAGGAGACTCCCGGCCAGCTCATCAGTACCGAGAATGAGCGACTCATCGACGAGTACGCGAATATTGAGTATCAGAACGGCCTCGCCTTCAGTTATATCGTAGGTGGCCAGATGATAGGATGCTTCGAGACCTACGACCTGTGGGTGAACGGCATTCAGGCAACGGCTGTGAACAAGGACAACGTGTTGTGTGACGAGAACAAGACCGTGCGCTTTGATGAGACCACCAACACACTGACACTCAGGAAGGTAGATCTCATAACCGACGATGGCGTGGTTCCTGTGGAAAGCATGCTGGACAGCCTTACCGTGAACCTCGTAGAGACGAATCACATCGTCAGCAGCGGGTCTGGCATCTTCGTCAGCAGGGAGATGGCAGAGATGCCTACCCTGACCTTCACTACTCCGGATTTGGAAAATCCTGGCAAGCTGGAATTTGAAGGCGGGGAGCTGCAGGCCGGATTCAGCGAGGACATTGTCTTTGATAACGCCCTTTCCTTCAACGCCGAAGAAAACTGTGTCTCCGTGGTTCCGGGAGGCTATGGCCTCATCGTCGCCGGTACAGAGGTGACAAATGTGAACTACAACGACGTATTACACGACGGCACAGTGAGCTACGCCAAAGGCACGGCCACACTGACGCTGAATGATGCACACTTGACAGGTGACATCGTCCTGAATGAGTATTCCTCCATCTCCACTCTTACTGTCATGCTGAAGGGGGAGAGCACTACCACGTCGATGTTCATATCCGAAAAGGCCGACGCCAACCTGATGTTCGACATCAACCCGAACAACCCTGGCTCACTGACATTTACCGGCAAGGCCAGTGTTGATGACATTCAGACGGGCTTCTCCTTCAGTGATGAGAATCTGCTTAACGAACTGAAACAGGGACTTGTCAACGAAGGCAATGACTGGAAGATAGCGACATTTATACCCATTGAACCTATCGTTGATGAGGAAGACCCGGAAGTGACTGTGGATATATCTCCCTCCAAAGATTACAGTGATCTTGTAGACAAAAATATTGACAACATCTATTATAATCTGCCCGATACGGGAGGGGATGAGAATCCCCTGCAGGGCTATGATGATGAAGACGGTACGCCAGGTATTGTTATTGGAACACCCATGACTGATACTCAGGTTGAGACTGCTTGCAATAGTCTCTTTGGATCAGATGAGTTTAAGAATTCTTTCACAGGTATTTCCGTGATGACTCCTGCTGGCATAGGCGATTTCTCATTCTATGCGAAGGCCTTGGGAACTGGTGGCGAACTTAAAGTGAAGATTGGTGATGAAGAACCGTACACTCCCAATGTGAACACTGATGATTATATCATGATCACTGTTCACTACAACTGCTCTGAGCCCACCCCCATCTTAATCTATTTGCAGCAAGCAGCACCAAGCAGACTTGACAGCCCGTTCCGTGGTGGAAAGATCAAGTCGGGTACGGTGAAGATTACCAACTATAGTGGTAGCAGCAAGGTTTTATATCAGAACAACACCGCTATCGTCTACAGTATGCCTTCTGGTGCCTACAACGGCAGCTCTGTGAATCTCTCAGTCATCAATTCAAACAGCTATGCCTCATTAGCATCACGGCGACAGGGCAAAGCCTTTAATCTCAACAATCAACTTACCACCACCGAAATAGACTATCCCATCGTAGCACTAGGCCGAGAGTTGTTTGATGAGATAACCGACAAGGAAGGAATAAACTACATTGATTTGTCTGAGACACAAATCAAAGATTTCGTTGTTAACCGTCAAGTTGGTGTGATGAATGGCTTTGCTGACCATACGTTCATCTTACTGCCCAGTGACAACGATGATGGTATGGAGCCAAACGTTGTGATCGGTGACAATTGTAAGGAAATGGTGCTCGACGATGCCTACACCTTCCTTATTCCCAACAAGGAGTTCACTGCTGACAAGGTTACTCTGAACCGCACCTTCGACATCGGTCAGACATCAACCTTGTTCCTGCCTTTCACCATTCCTGCTACGGATGCTGCTGCATTAGGACAGTTCCATTCCTTCAAGGAGATACAAGGCTCGAAGGCTGTGTTCAACTATGCCGAGCAAGGCGATATAGATGCCAACACTCCTTTTGTCTTCGTGCCAAAGGCTACTAGCATTGAGGCTTCCGGCGTGAGTGTAAAGGGACTTAATGCCACTTCTGCCACTACCACTGACGCTATATTCGTCGGTACTTACGAGCCGATAGTATGGAATGATGATCCTATCACCATCTATGACTTTGCCGGCGCAGCAGTAACATCTGTTGATGGCGACATAGTGGTTGGAGAGTTCGTAAGGGCCAGTGCCGGAGCTTCGATAAAGCCATTCAAGGCTTACCTGAATACCGCGACACCTAATCCGTCACGTCTGCAGGTGGTAATCGACAACATGACTACTGGCATTGCCGACGTGGAGAGTATGGTAACCACCAACAAGTGGCACACATTGAACGGTCAAACGCTTGAAAAGAAACCAAGTCAGAAAGGTTTTTATATTCACAACGGAAAAAAGGAGATTGTTAAATAAAAAAGACATTCCAGACGATATTAGAAAAATCCACTGTCGCGTTCTCGTGCAGGACGTGGATGAGACCAACAAGACGACGGCTCTCGTGTTAAGGGCGGGCATGGCTCGGTGGATATTAATCATTAAACATTAAACAATTAAAATGGCAGAAATGAATTTTGGTGGCGTCATCGAGACTGTAGTCACCAGCAAGGAGTTCTCTTTGGAGAAAGCACGTGAGGTATTGAAGAACGAGACCATCGCCGTCATCGGCTATGGTATTCAGGGACCTGGCCAGGCCTGCAACCTGCGCGACAATGGCTTCAACGTCATCGTCGGACAGCGCGAGGGCAAGACCTACGAGAAGGCCAAGGCCGACGGATGGGTGCCCGGCAAGACGCTCTTCAGCATCGAGGAGGCCGCCGAGAAGGGCACCATCCTCTGCATGCTGCTCTCAGATGCCGGTCAGATACAGGTGTGGCCCACCATCAAGAAGCACCTCACTCCGGGCAAGACACTTTATTATAGCCATGGCTTCGCCATCAACTGGAGCGACCGCACGGGCGTCATTCCCCCGAAGGATGTCGATGTTATTCTCGTAGCTCCTAAGGGAAGTGGTACCAGCCTTCGCACGATGTTCTGCGAGGGTCGCGGCCTGAACTGCTCGTATGCCGTCTATCAGGACGCCAGCGGCAAGGCTGAGGAGAAGACCATCGCCTTCGGTATCGGCATTGGTGCCGGATATTTGTTCAAGACAACGTTTGAGCGCGAGGCTACCAGCGACCTTACTGGTGAGCGCGGAAGTCTGATGGGTGCCATACAAGGACTGCTGTTGGCACAGTACGAGGTGCTGCGCGAGCACGGACACTCACCCTCGGAGGCTTTCAACGAGACCGTCGAGGAACTGACCCAGAGCCTTGGCCCGCTCTTCGGAGAGAGAGGCATGGACTGGATGTACGCCAACTGCTCAACCACTGCACAGCGCGGTGCCCTCGACTGGGCTCCCCGCTTCCACGATGCTATCAAGCCCGTCATGGAGTGGCTCTACCTCTCGGTGAAGAGCGGCATTGAGGCACAAATCTCCATCGACTCGAACTCTAAGCCCGACTATCGTGCCGGACTGGAGAAAGAGCTGGAGGCCATGCGCAACCAGGAGATGTGGCAGGCAGGTGCCGTCGTGCGCCAGCTGCGCCCAGAGAATAGTGTAGATTGAGAATAGTATTATTCATTCTGACAGTACTGGCGTTGGTGTCGTGTACAGACAGCGGCATAACGCAGGCCTCCCACCTGGACTTCGATATCACGATAACCCCGGAGGCTGAGACTGCCTTTGTCCAGACGAACCTGAATCTCGCAACAAGGGCTCTCGTACTGCTGCTCGACAATGCGAAGAAGTTCACATGCCCACCCGAAGCGGCTGGAGGAGCCGCTGCCGTCAAGGAGAGAGGGAAAGTGGTACTCGGCGTTAGCTGCACTTCCGACCCCGAACCGCTGCTCACCTTTACTGTTGAGGACAGCGGCATCGGCATACCTCCTGAAGAGGCGGAGCACATCTTCGAGGAGTTCGTACAGCTAGACGAGTATTACGACGGTACAGGTATAGGCCTCACCGTTGCCCGCTCTCTGGCCAGACGACTTGGTGGCGACATCGTGCTCGACACCAGTTATTCTGGAGGGGCACGCTTCGTATATACGCTACCATTATAATTAAGTAATCCAAATTGAATCATTTGGAGAGTGTAAGACACATACTAATTAGTGTATTGGCTTTTGTGCTCCTTTGGGGTGCAAATGTGTCGGTGATGGCCGACAAAGCAGATGACCTGCGGCGGAAACTGCCCTCCCTGAAAGGAACCGACAGGGTGGTGGCCTACGAGCAACTGTATTATCTGAGCCTGGAATCGGGTACATTGGAAGAACAGTTGCGCTGTGTCAACGACTATATCAACGAGACCCATAGGCAGGGCTTGAAGGAAGGTGAGGTGGAGGCCCGCTTGCAGCGGGCGGTGCTCTATTACAACAACGACATGAACGACTCCGTGCTCACTGTCGTGCGCAAGGACATGGAGTTTGCAAAGGAGTGTGGTAAGATGAAGGCGTACTACGAATTATGGTCGCGTATTGCCAACACCTACCTGTTCGTGAACCAGAACAAGATGGGTCTGCGCGAGACCGAGGCTATGTACAACGATGCCAAGGTGCGTAATAATGATTATGGAATGGGATTGGCCTATAGCATCATGGGAACGGCATATAACAATATGCGAAACTTTGACCAGTGCCTTGAAGCCTTCCCAAAATCCATCAGCCTCCTTTCCAGTATTAAGCCCTTACCGCCCGTGCTCCCCGATGTGTATGCCTATTACGGCAATGCGCTTAACGACATGAAGGAGTACAGGAAGTTGGAGGAGCTTAACAAACGGTGGAAAGAGTTCCTGGAACAGTTCTTTGCGGAGCACAACATGGAGGGCAACCCTACTGGTGACGTCTTCCGTTCCTATTACTATTTCTCCTGCGTGCAGGCAGCACTGGGACTTGGCAAACTGAACGAAGCAGAGGTGCTGCTGCAAGCGTCGAGAAACTATTTCAATGGTCTTGACGACTATGAGGGCATGCAATGGCTCTACTATATGAGCCAGCTCAGGTTGAAGCAAGGCAAGTTTGCAGAGGCTCTTGACTATAACAACCAGCGCATGCAGCTGCTGGATGAAAGCGCCGACAAATCGTGGAGTGTGATGGTGATGCAGCAGCGGGCGGAGATTATGGACTCTTTGAACCGCTTTGACGATGCTGCCCACCTTTATCGGCAGCTCTACTTGTTTACCGACTCGGCCAATGCCGCCGACACAAAAAGCCAGCTGACAGAGCTGAACACCATCTTCCAGGTGAGCGACCTGGAAATGGAGAACGAGCGCAACCGGTTCCGCTTTATCATCATTGTGGCTTCGGTCATCGTGGTGTCACTAGCCATCTTCCTTTTCTTCCGCATACGCTCTGCCCGGCGCCTGAAACAGGCACACGGCAAGCTGCAGGTGGCATACGAAGACCTGAAAGAGGCCAACAACGTGATTGAGAAGACCACGGCGGCCAAGGAACGTATAGAAAGCGAGCTGCGCATTGCCCGCGATATTCAGCAGTCGATGGTGCCGGCCATCTTCCCCGACCGCCCCGACCTTGACCTCTATGCTTCGATGACACCTGCCAAGGAGGTAGGAGGCGACATGTACAGCTATCTGCTTATCGAAGCCTCACCCGACCTCTCCGAAGGAGGGGTGGATTGTACCCCATCTTCCGACGGGGAAAGACTCTACTTCGCACTGGGCGACGTCAGCGGCAAGGGTGTACCCGCCTCGCTCTTCATGGCACAGGCCACACGTCTGTTCCGTACATTGGCCAAACAGCAGCTGCAACCGGCCGAGATAGCTACACGCATGAACGGCGAACTGGCCGAGGACAATGAGCAGGGCATGTTCATCACCATGTTCATCGGACTGCTCGACCTCAGCACTGGCCACCTCGACTTCTGCAACGCCGGCCATAACCCACCGGTATTAATTCCGAATCCCGAATTGCGAATTCCGAATCCCACTGCCGATAATTCGGAATTCGGAATTAGTAATTCGGAATTCTTGGAAATGATTCCCAACGCCCCCATCGGACTATGGCCTGATCTAGAATACGAGGGTGAGGAGATAGAAAACATCAGCGGGAAACCGCTCTTCATTTATACCGACGGCCTTAACGAGGCCGAAAACCGACAGCAGGAGCAGTTCACCGATGAACGCCTGCTTGAGATATTGGACAGCACACCTTTCGAGAGCAGCCAGCAGACCATCGACATGCTCCGTAGTGAGGTGGAGAAACACCGCGACGGGGCCGACCCCAACGACGACCTCACTATGATGTGCGTTTATTTGAAGAAATAATGGAAATGGACATTGCCGTATAAAAGCATAAATCAAACATGAATAAAAAAACGAAATAATACATCAACCATTATGAAAAAGGTATTACTTAATCAAATGATTTTTTACAGAAGACTTAGACTGCTTTCTGTGTTGTTCACATTAATGCTTGTGCCGATAGGGGCGTGGGGAGATTATTTTGACATCGCCATCCAATATGGAACCGAAGAAAGCAACTTTCATTCGGTATTCGTCACCGAAAATCCCACCGACATTTTGGGTGATGGCACGATGAGTTATGACCAAGATAATAATATTTTGACGCTCAATGGTGTCAATTTGACGTGTTCATACGGAGATGCTGCGTTTATTTATCACGATGGTTATATGGATTCCGAACAGGTCGTAACTGTTCATTTGGTGGGTTCTAATACCGTAACCTTGGGTAATAATTCGTATTTCTTCGAAGGAAAACAGATTACGTTTACTGCCGCCGATACCAATGCGTCACTGAACATTATAACACAAGATGGACGTGAAATAGGCATATTTTCTGATAGAGCCACTCCAACCTACAATGACGATCTGGCTTTCTTTTCCAGTACTTCAGAGATTAAATATGCAGAGAGATATAATCTGAAGATTGGGGATACCTATGTGACAAGTGCGAATGCCGATGATATTTTTGGGAATCCCACCCCTGGAGTAGTTAATGGCGAAGGCTCAGCATCGTTTGCTATTACCAGCGACCCCAGTACTCAGGAAGAGATATACACGTTGACACTAAATAATGCAACAATATATGACTATCAGGAGTGGTCTGTTTTCTTTGGTTATCCTAAGTTGACTGTTCATTTAATTGGTGAGAACCATATCGTCAACGGATTTTATTACTATGGTAAGACCCCTACTACAGGAACTGTTGAGTTTACTTCTGATGGCGGCGAGGAGAATTGCTTGATATTTGACTCAGCAACAAGCATTGATGATTTGTCTAATCCCGCTTACTATGTCGGATTCAAAAATTGTACCTACAATGAAATATCTGACGAAACAGGTTGGACGTTTGGGGAATATGTAGACTCTGAGAATAAAACATGTCTGAAACTTTACAAGCAAGCTCCGACTGTATATGACCTCAGCGTGGCCGGCGTTACCGTGACGGGTGAGAATGCTTCAAATATCACTGGCACCAATATCACAAAAGGAACAGTAAGTTACTATCCTATAACGAATACGCTGAGACTGAATAACGCCACGCTGACTGAGGGTATTGTATATTCAAACGAGGGTACGCTCACTGTCGAATTAAACGGGACGAATATAATAAGATCAGCAGAAGTTGGTGGTGCCATTGTTGATGATGGGGATGGGGATTGTGCATTGGTTATCAAGAAGGCTGACGATGCCGAGAGTTGCTCATTGACATTGAATTCTAGTACTGGAGACTTTAGTGTCATTTCCGGTTTCTCGGAAGTTTCATGGACAGGTTTTGATGTCCTGTCAGGTGAGGAAGTAACGTACAACGCCAATGAAAAACGTCTGTATTCAAATGATGAGAATGTTGAGAGCGTTACCTTTGCCTACAATTTGTTCGGTGAAGGAGACGGTTCTTCAAACAATGCTTATGTAATTTCGACTGCCGAAGACCTAAGACTTTTCTCATTAATTTACAATGATTTGAGGGCAGATTGCCATGTAAAACTCGGTGAAAACAACATTGATTGTTCTGAGTTGTCAGGATTCCAGCCGATAGGTAGCAGTGACCGGCCCTTTATAGGCACCTTTGACGGAAATAACAAAAAGATAATTGGACTGGCATACACTACGGAAGGCGAGAATGCCGCTCTTTTCTTTGAATTGGGAAATGAAAACAATGCAGCAACCGTCAAAGACCTGACATTGGAGGGGTGTACTTTCAGTGGTGGAGAATGTAATGCTACAATTACCTGCGATTTGATTAACGGCACTATTGACAATTGCACCGTTACCTCTTGCACCGTTTCCACCAGTGGTGATGTAGGCAGTCCGTTTTGTGGTGGTATAGTGGCAAACATGAATGGAGGAAGCGTCACTAACTGCACCGTCGAAAATCTTTCTTTGACGGCTTCTACATCGACGGCCTATGGCATTTCATACGGTGGTGGCATCGCTGGTTATATAGGTCAGGGAACTACAATTAGCGGATGCGAAGTAACAGGCACATCCACTATCACTTGCTCCAGCAATGAGAGCGGTGAGAATTATGCGGGTGCTATTGTCGGTAATGAAAATAATGGTATTTTTATCAATAATTTCTACCATTATACCGTTACCACTTCCACTAAGAATGGTGAGGAAGATGCTGAAGTCAGAGACGGCTATATGATGCGCGGAACAGGAACGCGAGATGGAAGTACCTCTATTATAACGGATAATTATGACCGGAAAGCTAACAATGGTGCTGTACTCTATACAAAAAAGTTGACGATAAACTATAATCATCTGGCAGAATATGGACCTGAAGCATCTTATATGGGATTATCCTATGAAGAAGGAGTTTTTAATATTGCTCCTGGTCAGGAAACGACCGTTATGCTTATACCTGCCGACTATTATATTATCACATCCGCTACTTTGAGCTATACAACGGAAGTAGGTGCCAATCCAACTACAGTGAACCTTGCGAACGAAGGACAGGAAGGAACGTATCTGTATACATTCACGATGCCCGATTACGATGCGACATTAAATCCCACCCTTGTAATTCCAGGTGGTTTTGGATTTACCTTTGCCGGTATTCCAGTGACGGAGTCTAATGCTCAGAATGTATTAAGTGAAGAATACGCATCGGTCAGCTATGACAATGACACGAACACGTTGACATTGAGTAGTTTGAATTATTCAAACTCTATAGAATCCCTTGTCTCTGTCGATAGTGGTATTAAGACGCTGAATATCCAGTTGTTAGGCTATAATACCATAGGAAATGGCGTATCTACACTATTTAGTGCAGACAATGCTTGTACTATCAATTTTACTACAGATGCTGATGTGCCAGGAATGTTAGTATACTATTATGATGCTGAGTCCAATAATTTGAAAACCGACAGTGTTACGCTGAATTATGGCACAAGCGGCCTGAGCCTGACGGAAGATGATTATTCTATAACTATCTCAAACGTAGATGCTACAAACGTCTTATACTTCGGAGTATATCAATTCCATGCTGAAGATTCTGGAGATGATGATTATCCTGCATTTGATTACAATGACTGGTATTACTCCAATGCAATAGCAACTGACAACAATGACAATTTACCCCCAACAGTGTTGTCGTCAGAAGCAGACGGAGGATATGTT
>Ga0310696_10007678_pt1 | contig 12639 bp, 10 predicted proteins | sample AusTroGonzalo_MG_4_FD_203885 | JGI IMG/M metagenome (GOLD analysis project Ga0310696, IMG submission 203885) | Bovine rumen microbial communities from tropical cattle in Woodstock, Queensland, Australia - Gonzalo_02 (v2) (version 2) | ecosystem: Host-associated > Mammals > Digestive system >... | reverse complement strand
TATAAATGGGCTGGTTCCAACCCTCCTACTTTTTTGACAGACTTGGAACCAACGCTTTATCAACTGCTTGATTATAAGGCAATTGAATAATGTCGGGTTCCGACCCCACCGACCCCTGCAATATAGGCACAAAAAAAGGAAAAACCTTTCGATTTTTCCTCTGTAGTAGCGGAGAGAGGACTCGAACCTCTGACCTCCGGGTTATGAGCCCGACGAGCTACCGACTGCTCTACTCCGCGATGTGGAGTACAAAGGTAGGGACTTTTTTTGGAATTGCCAAATTTTATTTGAGAAATTCCAGAATACGGTCCATGTCGCCGGTCGCAAAGGCTTGCTGCTCACCGGTTTCCAGGTTTTTGAGGTTCACCGTGCCGGCCTCGATTTCGGAGGAGCCGTTGATGGAGATGAACGGGATTTCCTTCTTCGCGGCGTAGTCGAACTGCTTCTTGAGCTTGCCCGCTTCGGGGTAAACCTCCACGGAAACGCCCGCCTCGCGGAGCTGCTTCGCGAGCGGAAGCACATAGCGAAGCTCCTCCGGGCCCATTACGGCAAAAAGAAGCCGCGTGGAGCTGCCGAGCTCCTTCGGGAACTTGTCCAGGCCCTTGAGGACGTCGTAAATGCGGTCCGCGCCGAAGGAGATTCCCACGCCCGACATGTCCGGAAGGCCGAAAATGCCCGTGAGGTTGTCGTACCGTCCGCCGCCGCAGATGCTGCCGATCGGGAAGTCCAGCGCCTTGACCTCGAAGATCGCGCCGGTGTAGTAATTCAGCCCGCGGGCGAGGGAAAGGTCGATCTCCACCGGGTGCGATACCCCGGCGGCCCCGATCAGGCCGAAGAGTTCCTCGAGCTCATCGACCCCCTTCAGGCCGGCCTCCGAAACGACCCCGGAAGGGGAGCCGCCCCGGAAGAGGTCCCGCATCGACGCGAGCTTCTCCTCCGTGGAGCCGGACAGCAGGAGGACGGGCCGCAGGACCGCGACGGCATCGGCCGTCAGGCCCTTCTCCATCATCTCCTCCTCCACCTTCTCCAGCCCGATTTTGTCCAGCTTGTCGATCGCGACGGTGATGTCCACCACCCGCTCCGGGAAGCCACAGATTTCGGCGAGGCCAGTGAGGACCTTGCGGTTGTTGATCTTCAGGAGGACGTTCACCCCGAGGAGGGTGAAGACCCGGTCCACGATCTGCACGAGCTCCAGCTCATTGACCTGGGAGCGGGAGCCGATCACGTCCACGTCACACTGGTAGAACTCGCGGTAGCGCCCCTTCTGCGGACGGTCCGCCCGCCAGACGGGCTGGATCTGGAACCGCTTGAAAGGGAAGGAGATATCGTTCTGGTGCTGCACCACGTACCGGGCGAACGGGACCGTCAGGTCATACCGGAGTCCCTTTTCGCAGATCTGCGGGACGAGGGGCTTTTCCGGGTCCACGCCGGCGAAGGCGTCGCCGGAGTTGAGGATGCGGAACAGGAGCTTGTCGCCCTCGTCGCCGTACTTGCCCAGCAGGGTGGAGAGGTTCTCCATCGCCGGGGTCTCGATCTGCTGGTATCCGAAGGTCCGGAACACGCTCCGGATGGTGTCAAAGATATAGTTGCGCTCGGCCATCTCCCGCTGGCCGAAGTCGCGGGTCCCCTTGGGGATGGAAGGTTTCTGTGCCATAACAGTCAATGGTTACCGCAGGGCGTCCACAAGGAGGGCCTCCATGAGGGCGTAGCCTTCGGCGTTGGGGTGAACGGTGTCGCCGGAAATGCCGTCGCGGATCTTGTGCCCGTCGGGGCCCACCATGGCGGCGGCGTAGTCGATATAGGTGATGCCGTGCCGGGCGCAATAGGCCTGGAGCCGGGCGTTCAGGCGCTCCACTTTCTCCAGGGAGTCCGTCACTTCCGGACGCCAGCGGAGGTAGTAGGAAGGCAGCAGGGAGCACAGGACCGGCCGGATGCCGTTGATCCAGCACAGCTCCACCATGCTCTGGATGTTGGCGAAGGTGGCGTCCTCGTTGTACGTCCCGCCAAGGTTCTGGGCGATGTCGTTGATGCCGGCCAGGATGACGACCGTAGAAGCTTGAATATCAATGACGTCGGCCCGGAAACGAAGGAGCATCTGGGCAGTCACCTCCCCGCTGATGCCGCGGCCGATGAAGCCGTTGGCGGCGAAAAACTCCGGGCGCTGGCTCGCCCAGCCGTCGGTGATGGAGTCTCCGTACAGTACCACGCGGGATCCGCACGCGGCGGGAAGCGCCTGGTTGTCAGCGGCATACCGGTTCAGGTGAAGGATTTCCTGCGCCTGGGCGGAAAGGCCCAGCGCAAGCGCGAGCAGGGAAAACAGAACGACCTTTTTCATACTTTTGGTATTTCAGGCCAAAGGTAGCAACATTTTTTTATTATATTTGTATGATTTAGCGGAATAATCGTACACAAGACTGAGATATGAAAGAGTTTGTCAAAATGATGCTGGCCGTCATCTGCGCCTTTTTCCTCATGCAGATCGTCGGCTTTTTTCTTTTCTTCGTGATGGTCGGGAGCATGGCGGCTCTCGGCGGGGGCAGCCGCCCGGTCCTGCCCCGGGAAGGGGTGCTGGACCTGGACATGTCCCAGTTCACCCTGGGGGAGCAGACCCTCGACGAGCCGTTCTCCCCGAGCTTTTCGCTGCTGGGGATGTCCGCCGGCGGCCCCACCATCGGCCTCTGGGATGCCATCCAGGCCCTTGATGCGGCGGCGGCCGATCCGGGAATCAAGTACGTCCTCCTCAGGGCCGATGACGCCTCCGCCGGCACCGCCCACCTGGAGGAGCTCCGCGCGGCCCTGGCCGAGTTCCGCAAGAGCGGGAAACCGGTGGTCGCCTATACGGAGAACCCCGGCAACGGGTCCTACTACCTGGCCTCCGTCGCCGACAAGATCTACATGACCTCCTACCACGGCGGCATGGCGCAGCTGATCGGCGTCTCCGGCCGGATGCTCTTCCTGAAGGACCTGCTGGACAAGGTGGGCGTGAATTACCAGCTCATCCGCCACGGCAAGTACAAGTCCGCCGGGGAGATGTACATCAAGAGTGCCCCCTCCGACGAGAACCGCGAGCAGAACCAGGTGATGGTCAGCTCCATCTGGAAGACCGTCTCCGGGACGATCGCCGAGGCCCGCGGCCTCAGCGAGGAGCAGCTGAACGCGCTGGTGGACGGGCTCAAGCTCAACTTCCCCGAGGACTTCCTCCGGGAAGGCCTCGTCGATGAGCTCCTGGACCACGAAGGCCTCGTCGCAAAGGCCTGCGACCTGGCCCAGGTGGAGAAGGTGGAGGACCTGCACCTGGTGGCCTTCAGCGACTACGTGGCCGCGAAGGTGCTGAACCTCAGCGGGAAGGAGAATGTCGCCATCCTCTTCGCCGATGGCGAGATCACCGACGGGCGGGACTATGCCGAGGTCGCCTCCGACCGCTTCGTCGCCGAGATCGACAAGCTCCGCAAGGACAAGACCGTCAAGGCGGTGGTCCTCCGCGTCAATTCCCCGGGCGGGAGCGTCGTCGCTTCCGAGAAGATCCGCGCGGCCCTGAAGCTCCTGATGGACGAGAAGCCCCTCGTGGCCTCCTATGCCAACTATGCGGCCTCCGGCGGCTACTGGATCTCCGCCGGGGTCCAGAAGATCTACAGCGACGCCACCTGCCTGACCGGCTCGATCGGCGTCTTCTCGCTGATCCCGGAGTTCTCGGGGACGGCGAAAAAAGTGGGCGTGAACATCGTTTCCGTGGGCTCCAACAAGCACAGCGACATGTTCTCCCTCATGCGTCCCTTCGACGCGGAGGAGACCGAGAGCCTGCAGGCCTATGTGGAGGACATCTACGAGCGTTTCGTCGGCCTGGTGGCCGAGGCCCGCAGCATGGAGATCCCGGCGGTCGACGAGATCGCCCAGGGCCGGGTCTGGGTGGGCACCGACGCCCTCTCGCTCGGGCTGGTCGATGAGATCGGCGGCCTGCGTGAAGCGGTCCGTTACGCCGCGTCCCTGGCCGGCTATGTGTCCAAGGGCGATTACCACGTGGTGGGCTACCCCAAGCAGCTTTCTTCGGCCGAGCAGCTCATGCAGATGCTCTCCGGCAACAAGGAAACCCCGTCCATCCTCACCGGCACCCCGTTCGAGGCTCTGGGCCGCGAGCTCTCCCGAATCGGGGAAAACAACCCCTCGCAGGTGTATGCCCGCCTTCCGTATGACATCGAGATCCGTTAGGTGATGGACGGGAAGAAACTCACGCCGATGCGCTTCCAGCCTGAGCAGGTGGAGCGCAGGTGGGGGCTCTCGGAGTACCGGATCGCCGACCTCGGCTATATCGACTCCCTGGCCCTGGACGGCTGGCTCGCGGGAAATACCCTCAGCGACATCATGCAGACCTACCTCGAACGTTTCGTCGGGGAGGTCCCCTTCGAGAATTACGGCACCCAGTTCCCGGTCATGGTCAAGTGGCTGGACGTGAAGGGCCGCACCTCCCTCCATGTGAATCCGGACGACGAAGCGGCCGAGCAGCGTTACGACGCCTTCGGCAAGACGGCCCTGTGGTATGTGGCCGCGACAGGGCCCAAGGCGAAGCTCTTCCTGGGCTTCAAGCGGGACGTCACGGCCGCGGAGTTCTATCAGAAGTGCCTGGACGGCACGGTGGAGGAACTGCTCAACGTGGTGAAACCCCGGGTGGGGGAGCACTACCTCGTCACCCCCGGCATGGTGCATGCCGCCGAGGACGTGAAACTCCTCGAGATCGCCGAGTGCTCCGAACTCTGGTTCCGGCTCCACGCCTGGGACGATCCGGAGGCGGAACTGCATCTGGAGGAGGCCTTTGACCTGATCGACTTCAAGGCCTACCGCATGCCTGCCCCGCAGGACGACCCCGAGGCCATGACGGAGAAGATCGCGGTCACGCCGCAATTCACCGTTTCCCGGATCCGGCTGTCCTCGGCGATCCGCGTGGGGGCCGGGAATAACGGGAGTTTCCTCCTGTACGTGTGCGTGAAGGGTGCCGGATCGCTGGAGGCGGAGGGGATGGCCCCGACGTATTTCCGTGCCGGCGACGTGGTCCTCGTGCCGGCGGAGCTGTCGCAGTTCACCCTGACCCCGGAGGCGCCCGGGACCCTGCTCCTGGAAGCGTCGCTCGAACCCCGCCACGAGCCGGACCAGTACATCGACCCCGAGGCCGAACCCTTCTTGAAGGGGGAGGAATACGACGGCCTGGAAGGGGCGGAACTGCCTGACCCTGAACTGCTCTGATATGTCTTCCGCACGCATCGACAAATACCTGTGGGCCATCCGGACCTTCAAGACCCGGAGTGACGCCACGGACGCCTGCAAGGGCGGAAAAGTGAAGGTCGCCGGAGTCAATGCCAAGCCTTCCAAGGAGGTGAAGCCCGGAGACCTCGTACAGGTCAAGAAGGGGAGCATCACCTTCACCTACAAGGTGCTGCAGCCCCTGGAGCACCGCGTGGGGGCGAAACTGGTTCCCGAATTCGCCGAGAACCTGACCCCGGCGACCGAACTCGAGAAACTCCGCGCCCCGGTGGAGACCTTCTTCATCACCCGCGACCGCGGGGCCGGGCGTCCCACCAAGAAGGACCGCCGCGAGATCGAGCAGGCCTGGGACGCCATCGACTTCAACGACATCCCGGACGATGTCGCCGCCCGTTTCGGGCTTTCCGACGACGATTTGGAAACACTCTGATACCGACTATGAAGCGCTTTCAACTAGCTTTGCTGTGCCTGCTGGTCCTGGGATGGGTTGCCCGGGCACAGACATCCCGTGAGGAACTCCTCTCCCACATGGAGCTCACGGCCGGCAACTATGCCAACTATCCCGTCCCCACCGGCCACCTCACGCCGGCCCCGGAGGGCTACGAGCCCTTCTATATCAGCCATTACGGCCGCCACGGGGCCCGGTACATGACCAGTGACAAGCACTACCGCCGCCTGCGTCACCAGCTGGACACCGCCCGCTCGCTAGGCCTGCTGACCGAGTACGGCAAGGATGTCCGTCACCGCCTCAAGAAGGCCGAGGCCGATGCCAAGGACCGGGCCGGGGAGCTCACCACCCTGGGTGCCCGGCAGCACCGGGCTATCGCGCGACGGATGTACGACAACTATCCCTCGCTCCTCAGCCAGCCGCTTTCCGTGTTCGCGAATGCCTCGAATTCCCGGCGCGTGATGCTGAGCATGGCCTACTTCTGCAATGAGCTCAAGTCGCTGAACCCCGCGCTGGATTTCGCTTTCGACGCCAGCGAGCACGACCTGTATTACATCAAGTCCAACAAGTCCATCGTCGTTCCGGACAACGACACCGACGACGGCCTGTACCGGAAACTCAAGAAGTTCCGGCAGAAGATGATGACCTGGTCGCCCCAGATGGAGTCCATGTTCACCGATCCGGAACGGGTGAAGTCCTTCATCGACCCGTACACCTTCGCCGACGATTTCTATAACATCGCCGCCGACATGTACTGCGTCCCGGAGCTGGGCATTCACTTCGACGACGTGTTCGGGGAAGAGGGGATGATCAACGGTTTCCGCTCCTACAACGCCGCCTGGTGCCTCTGGGAAGGGCTGATGCCGGGCGCGAAGCCGAGCTACTACCGGATTTATCCGCTGCTGCAGAACTTCCTGGACGAGGCCGATGCGGTGATCGCCTCCGGCGGCTGCGGCCTGCGCCTGCGGTTCGGCCACGACAGCGTCGTCCTGCCCCTCGCGTACATCTTCGGCTTCCGGGAGGCCGTTGGCGCGACGGACGACATGGAGGACCTGCACCACCATTTCTCCATCATCCGCCTGATCCCAATGGCGGCGAACGTCCAGCTCGTCTTCTTCCGGAAGGAGGGTTCGGACGACATCCTCGTGAAGTTCCTGATGAATGAGAACGAGACTTCCGTCCCGCTCCGGACGGACTGCTATCCCTACTATCACTGGTCCGATGTGGAGCGCTATTACCGCGCCATGATCGAGGACGCCCATCTGGAATACCAAACCCCTGCAGACGATGAAGACTAAGTATTTGACTTTGATGCTGCTCCTTCTCACCGTGGGGGCGGCCGCCCAGACGACCCGCACGCAGATGTACCGGGACCTGGGCCGCACCGGTTCCAACTATTTCGCCTATCCCGGCCCGTCGCAGACGGTGCTGACCCCCGCCCCGGCGGGTTACGAGCCCTTCTATATCAGCCACTACGGCCGCCACGGCTCCCGGTTCATGACCGACAACAAATACTATGTCCAGGCCATCTCCGCGCTGGATACGGCGGCGAAGGAGGGCATCCTCTCGACCAAGGGCGCCGAGGTGCTGGAGAAGCTCCGGAAAGGCTATGCCGATGCCTGGAACCGCGACGGCGACCTGACCCCGCTCGGCGGCCGCCAGCACCGGGAGATCGCCCACCGGATGTACGACCGCTTCCCGGAGCTGCTTTCGCAGCCCCTGAAGGTCGATGCGCGCTCTTCCACCGTGGGGCGCTGCATGATCAGCATGTTCAACTTCTGCCAGGAACTGCAGGGGCTGAACCCGGCGCTGGAGATCCGCATGGACGCCAGCAAGCGCGACATGAAGTTCGTCGTGGAGGACCACGGCGTGAAGCCCGGGAAGACGGAGGTCACGAAGGACTTCGACCGCCGGATCGATGCGATCCGGGACAAGGCCCATAACCCCGCCCGCCTGATGAAAACCCTCTTCACCGATGTCCGCCGGGCCGGGGAATTGGTGGACGGAAAGGAGCTGATGGAGGCCCTCTACAACGTCGCGGAAGACCAGCAGAACATCCCGGAATCGGGAATCTCCCTGATGGACCTCTTCACGAAGGAGGAATTGTTCAACATGTGGACGGGCTACAACGCGGGCTGGCTGCTGTCTTGCGGCCTCATCCCCGGTTCCACTCCGACGTACCTGCAGCAGAAGGGAGTGCGTGACAGCATCGAGAGTATCGCCGACCGCGTCATCCGCGTGGGCAAGCCCACCCTTTCGCTCCGTTTCAGCCATGACAGTTCCGTACTCCCGCTGGCTTACATGATGGGCCTGAAGGAAGCGATGGGGGCGACCACCAACATCGAGAACCTGTACAAGACCATTTCCATCGACAGGATCATCCCGATGGCGGCGAACATCCAGCTCATCTTCTACCGGAAGGAAGGCTGCGACGACGTCCTCGTGAAGTTCCTCCTGAACGAAAACGAAACCACCCTTCCCATCCAGACCGACTGCGCCCCCTACTACCACTGGAAGGACGTGAAGGCCTATTGGGAAGAGCATCCGTAGGATTATGAGAAAGTTGCTGCTTGCCCTGGCCGCCATCGCGGCCTCGGTCTCCGCTGCGGCAGAAAGCCATCTGCCGTATGTCAATCCCTTCGTCGGGACCGCCGGATTCGGGAATGTGTATCCCGGGGCGCAGGTGCCGTTCGGGGGCATCCAGATCAGCCCGGACACGGACGATTATGATTACGATACGGCTTCCGGATACAAATATACCCGGTCCGCCATCATGGGCTTCAGCCTGACGCACCTGAGCGGGACGGGCATTCCGGACCTCGGGGACTTCCTCTTCCTGCCCGGAACGGGGACGATCCTCTCCGCCACCGGGACCGACGAGGACCCGGATTCTGGCTATCGTTCCCGGTTCCGTCACGAGACGGAAAAGGCTTCTCCGGGGTACTACAGCGTGGAACTGGACGACTACGGGACCCGGGCGGAGATGACGGCCGCGTCCCTCAGCGGGGTGTTCCGGTTCACGTATCCCGCCTGCGATTCCTCCTTTGTGATGATCGACCTGGGACATACCCTCCGGTGGAAGTGCGTCTGGTCGTCGGTGCGGCTTCTGGACGAGTACACCATCGTCGGCAGCAAGATTGTGAGTGGGTGGAATCCCGACCGGCACGTATCCTTCGCGGCGCGTTTTGACCGTCCGATCAAGGACTTCCTGATCCTGAAGGAAGGGAAGCCCGTCATTTATAACACGAGCCGTTTCCGCAGTTCCCTGGAGGCCTGGGGCACCGGCCTGCAGGCCTGCGTCCGCTTCCCGACCGCGGAAGGGGAGCAGGTTTCGGTCCATGTGGCCGTCTCCGCAACGGGCTGGGACGGGGCGCTCCGGAACCTCTCCGAAACCGGGGAGAAGGACTTTGACACGGTTCTCGCCGATGCCGAGGCCCTTTGGGAAGCGGAACTCTCCCGCTACGAGCTGGATCCGTCCTGTACCCGGGAGCAGAAGGAGACCTTTTACACCAGCGTGTACCGGACGGCCCTGCATCCCTTCCTGTTCCAGGATGTGGACGGGCGTTTCCGCCGGCATGACGGCACCATCGGAAAGGCCGAAGGCTTTACGAACTATACGACGTTCTCCCTCTGGGATACCTACCGGGCCTTCCATCCGCTGCTGAACCTGGTGAACAAGCCCCTGCAGGCCGACCTTGCGAACTCCATGCTGGAGCATTACGACCGGAGCGCGGAGAAGATGCTCCCCATCTGGTCCTTTTACGGGGGAGAGACCTGGTGTATGATCGGCTATCACGCCGTCTCGGTGCTTGCCGACATGATGATGAAGGGAGTCCAGGGCTTTGACTACGAGCGCGCTTTCCAGGCCATGAAGACCACGGCGACGAACCCGAATTACGACTGCCTGCCGGAATACACCGAGCTGGGCTACGTCCCGTTCGACAAGGAGAACGAGTCGGTCTCCAAGACGCTCGAGTATGCCTATGATGACTGGTGTATCGCGCAGGCCGCCAAACTGCTCGGGCATGAGGAGGATTACGAATTCTTCCTCGCGCGGAGCCGGAACTACCGCAACCTGATCGATCCCGAGACCAAATACATGCGCGGGCGCGACTCGCAGGGGAACTGGCGCACGCCGTTCTCGGACATCGCTTATGAGGGCCCCGGCTCCGACAATGGCTGGGGCGACATCACGGAAGGGTTCACGATGCAGTACACCTGGACCGTGCCGCACGCGTTTGAGGATTACATGGAGATCGCCGGGAAGAAGTTCCTGTGCGACCGGCTGGACAACATGTTCCGGATCGAGATGAGCGACGACATCCCCGGTGCCCATGACATCTGGGGCCGTATCGGCGGCTACTGGCACGGCAACGAGCCCTGCCACCATGTCTTGTACCTGTACAACAAGCTGGGAAAGCCGGCCGAGTGCCAGAACTGGGTCCGGTACGTCGCGGACCACTTCTACGGCAACAAGCCGGATTCCCTGAGCGGGAACGACGACTGCGGCCAGATGAGCGCCTGGTACATCTTCAACTGCCTGGGCTTCTACCCCTTATGCCCCGGAAGCAACGAGTACGAGCTGGGCTCCCCCTGCCTTCCCGGAGTGAGGGTCCGCCTCTCGGACGGCGGCATCCTCAACGTCCGCACCAAGGATTGGAGTCCGGAGAACGTCCACGTCAAGGCCGTTTTCCTCAACGGGATCAAGTACAAGGGAACAACGCTCCGCTACGAAGACATTCGCGGCGGAGCGGATCTGTTGTTCTGGATGGGGAAGTAGGCGAAGGAGAGGCCTATCTTCTCCGGCGGCTCTTCTTGCGGCGGGCCTTGGAGGCGCGGGCGAAGAAGGCGGCGCCGACGAGGGCGACGAGGACGATGCCGATGAAGATGTAGGTGAAGGCGTTGGCGTTGTCACCCTTGACGCGGGACCACATCTCGATAAGCTTGGCCGTGTTCTCGCCCCAGTCGTGCTCCTGGGTGGAGCGCTCGATGTCGGCCTTGTCCGGATAGAGGACGGGATTGGCGCAGACAGCCGTGTCGGCCGGGGAGAAGAAGTAGGAGAGGTCCACGGGGTCGTATTCCTCGTCCGTGAAGGCCTCCAGCACCTCCGGGGCGCCGCTCACGGACACGTAGCCGGTCTCTTCGACGTTCCGGATGACGATGTCCGGCCGGCTCATGAAGTTGATCCAGTAGCTGGCGGCCCGGGTATTTTTGGCATACTTCGGGATCACCCAGCCGTCGAACCACACGGTGAAGCCTTCCTTCGGGAGGGCGTAGCGCAGGTCCACGCCCAGCTCGGCGGCCTCGTCGATGGCCCAGACCCCGTCACCGCTCCAGGTGAGGTTCACCCAGCCCAGTTCCTGGACCATCTGGTCCTTGCCGAAATCGGCCTCCCAGCCGGCCACAAGGGGCTTGACGGCCTTCATGTACTGCTCCACCGCCTCGATGTCCCCGTCGCTGGTGTAGTTCATCAGCTGATCCATGGTCACGGTGCCGGCGGCGAGTTCATTCTCCTTGACCTTCAGGATGATCTGGGAGTAAACGTCCCGGGCGGAATCCTTGATGAAAATGCGGTCGGCGAACTTGGGATTGCGGATCACGTCCCAGGTGGAGGCTTCCTCTTCCGTTACGTACTTGGCGTTGTACAGGATGCCGGTCGTGCCCCACATGTAGCCCACGGCGTAGTCGTTGGCATTCTTCCCCTTGCCGTCCATCTTGTCGAAGCAGGCGCGGATGTACGGGGAGAGGTTCTCGTCGATGTAGTTGGGCGTGTCCCCGAAATCGCGGTCGAGGGGCAGCAGGAGGTCGCTCTGGAGCATGCGCTCGATGATGTAGTCGGACGGGCACACGACGTCGTAGTCCTCCTGACCCTTCTCGATCTTGGAGAGCATGGTCTCGTTGATGTCGAAGGTCTGGTAGATGACCTTCACCTTTTCGCCCGTCTGCTGCGCGTACCACTCCTCGAACTCGGGGATGACGGACTCGTCGATGTAGTCGGACCAGTTATACACTTTGAGGATCTCGGAGCGGTCCTCGGAGCAGCCGGCGAGAAGAAGGGCGGCTGCCAGGAAAATCAGGATTTTTTTCATCGGTTTTCGTTTTGTTTCCGGAGGCGGTCCTGCCGGAGGTTGATGACAACCAGCAGGATCAGGATCACGAGGAAGATCAGGGTCATCAGCGGGCGCAGCTCGGGAGTCAGGCCGCCCTTGCGCGCATCCGCGTAGATATAGGTCGAGAGGGTGTCCAGGCCGATGGTGCCGCGGGTGAAGAACGTCACGGCGAAATCGTCCAGGGACATCGTGAAGGCGAGGATGAAGCCCGAGACCATGCCGGGCTTGAGTTCCGGGACCAGCACCTTCCACAGGGCCTGGCGCGGGGTGGCGCCGAGGTCCAGGGCGGCCTCGTAGATGTTCGGGTTCATCTGCTGGAGCTTGGGCATCACGCTCAGCACCACGTACGGGGTGCAGAAGGTGATATGGGCGAGGATTACCGTCAGGTAGCCCTGGCTCACATGCAGGAAGACGAACAGCAGGAACAGCGAGACGCCGGTGATGATGTCCGGGTTGATCATCGGGATGTTGTTCACGAAGGACACGGCCTTTTTCGTCCGTCCCTTGAGGTGGTGGATCCCGATGGCGGCGATCGTTCCCAGCAGGGTGGCCACGGTCGCGGCGGCGATGGCAATGAGGAGCGTGTTCTCCACGGCGGACAGGAGCGAGGCGTTCCCCTGCATCTGCCCGGTCAGGAGGTTCCGGTACAGCTTGGTGGAAAAGCCCTCCCAGCTGCCCAGGACCTTGCTCTCGGTGAAGGAGAAGATGGCGATGAACACCAGCGGGGCGTACAGGACGACCAGCAGGACCCAGATGTAGAGCTTGGCAAAAAACTTCTTCATACGGCTGCTAGATCAGGCCTCCTTCCGCCTCTTCGTCCTTGTCCTT
>Ga0310696_10007677_pt1 | contig 12641 bp, 7 predicted proteins | sample AusTroGonzalo_MG_4_FD_203885 | JGI IMG/M metagenome (GOLD analysis project Ga0310696, IMG submission 203885) | Bovine rumen microbial communities from tropical cattle in Woodstock, Queensland, Australia - Gonzalo_02 (v2) (version 2) | ecosystem: Host-associated > Mammals > Digestive system >... | reverse complement strand
TAACCAGGATCCTTTGAAACCGGTATGTCCGGTTATCAGGACTCTTTTTCCTTTGTAGAAATCTGTAATCCCGGTCATTCCCATAACTTCCAAGGCGCTTTTCCTGTGGCCCAGAGATCTTCCAGTATCTTTTTATCCCTGACTGAATCCATGCATTGCCAGAACCCGTCATGCTTGAAGGCCATTAATTCGCCTTCTCCGCTTAACCTTGATAGAGGTCCTTGTTCGAAAGTTGTTTCGTCTCCATCGATATAATCGATTATGCTGGGGTCAAGAATCATGAAACCGCCATTGATCCAATCCGTTTTGCTCTCTGTTTTCTCGGCAAAAGAAGATACTCTGAATTCTTCTGATATATTGAGGATACCGAATCTCCCGGTTGGGTGTACTGCGGTCAAAGTGGCTTTTTTACCATGTTTTTTGTGGAATTCTATCAATTCATTGATATCAACATCGGAAACCCCATCTCCATACGTGAGCAGGAATGGTTCGTCATCGAGGTATTTGGAGATTCTTTTGATACGTCCGCCTGTCATTGTGGAGTATCCCGTATCCACCACCGTTACTTTCCACTTTTCTGATGTGGATTGATGCACCGTCATGCTGCCCGAATCCGAGTAATCAAACGTTATGTCGCTGCAGTGGAGGTAGTAATCTTGGAAGTATTCCTTGATCATGTGCTGTTTATATCCTGCGCATATGATGAACTCGTCGATTCCTTGGTGGTATAGTATCTTCATTATGTGCCAAAGGATCGGGCGGTCGCCGATTTCAACCATGGGTTTTGGCTTTAGATAACTCTCTTCTGTGATTCTTGTTCCGAACCCACCTGCCAAAATGACGGCTTTCATGATTCTGTATTTTAACCCGAATATTTTACACTTGGCAAAATCTCGATTATTATTGGAGCCTACTGATAATTGAATTATTAAAAGGAGGATTATTAGTTATTATTATGCCAACTTGTCAACCTAGCCTTTAATGATCGAGTCTGGCCAAACTCCTTAGAAAAAGTACCGGTTTCACGTCTAACGTATTTATAGACGTAGCATGATTGGTGCGCTGATATAGATGGCGATAGAAAGGCTAGATTTTGTGAAGCCATACTGCCCCACCAAGGAAAGCATTTCTCAGTGTTTTCATCGCAACAAATTGATGTTGTTTGGGTTGGCAGTACTTTCTATGGTCATGGTCATCATCTTCTTCCAGTCATTGACCGGAGTCAAGATTCTCCCTTCTTTGGATTCCGTTTCAGATTTGCTAAGGGCAAACGTGCCTACATACACTTTGTTTTTTGATTATTTTTCGGAGGGATTTAACTTCTGGTCTTGGGAGATGGGGTTGGGAACGACAATTTTCTCTCACGCAGATGCGTTGTTCGATCCATTCACATACGTCACTTTCATCGCTGGCAGAGACAACATACCATACATGATTGCATGGTCATATATGGTGAAAATAGCTCTTGAATACGTATTCTTCTACATTTATCTACGTTGGTTTAAATTAGACGAACGTGCCATATTGGTTGCCTCAATTTCTTACGCCTTATGCGGTTATTCCATGGTCATGGGGGCAAATCTGGCCCTGGGTACGGTACTGGTGTATATGCCCATAATCCTTCTGGGCATAGAGAAGTTCCTTAAATGTAGGAATTTTTCAATTCTCCTAATCGGGCTGCTGTTGCTTGGCATTTATTCGTACTATTATTTCTTCGTCGGCGGTATAATTTCCTTATTTTATAACCTAATAAGAGATAAGGGAGACATCAGGCACAGGGCTTACAATGTCGTCTTCCTTGGATTGATGGGTCTGATAACACTTTTGATAGTTTCTCCTATCGTGATGCCCCAGTTGGATATGGTACTTTCAACAGCGAGGATAAACAGTGGGAAGGATGTGGTGTTCAGCCTAGGATTATTGGTTCCAGATATTCAGAGTCTGTTAACGATGTTCATAAGGTCGTTCGATCTTAACATAATGGGAAGCATCAATCTCGATTTCATCGGCCATCATTATGAAGGATATGGGGACTATTTCCAGAGCGAGTGGTACGTTTCAGTCATCGCACTTCCTTTGGTGGTGTATTATCTCTATCAACACCGGTCAGACAAAAGGGATCTGGTCATCGTATTCGCACTCCTTCTTTTCCTTTGCTCTATTCCTCTGGTTTCCTACTTATTTAACGCTACATCCACCATCAATTTTAGATGGATGTTCATAGTCCATATCGTAATTGCGATATTCATGGCTTTTTCGCTGGACGAGATTCTGAAGAACGGTGTCCAAGAGCGCATATTGGTTATAGTAACGGTATCAATAATGTTGCTATGGATGGCAGCTCTGATCGCATATCCGTTGATGACGGGCCGGTCAGCTCTATACATCTTGTCTGAAAGAAAATCCATGGTGATCTTCGTTCTGGCTATCATGGTGATTTTGTATTGTCTTCTCTGTAGCGATTCTATCAATAAGAAGAATTTTACTAAACCCAGAAATGAGCATAATGTAAAAGGCAGTTCGAAGAAGAAAAAAGGCCATACGAAAAACGATGACGGTAACAAGGGTGGACATGATCAAAAAGCTATATTGAGATTTGATCGCAACAATATCATATGCGTAGGGGTCGTAATTTTGGTCGCAGCGGGCGCAGTTTTTAATTACTGCCCTTGGTTCAGCGGACCTTCGAGCCACATCTATGATGGCAACTACGGTTATGATGACGATTCTTTTGAAGTCATATCCGGGCTACAAGAAAGCGATAACGGATTCTATCGGATTTACAAGGATTTCGATTCGGTCTACGATGGCAATCACATCCCATCGGATAACGATTCCATGGCACAGTCATATTACGGATTGAAATGTTATAACTCCATGAATAACGGCAACTATTCCAAGTTCCTAATGGAGATGGGCGTATATCTGGCCTGCAATCCAGATATTAATTGGTTGCGCGAACACGGAGTTCTTCCATCAGATTTGAAAGGACAATCTTTGAACTATATCAACGGAATAGATGACAGATATGATCTCCTAGGTTATTTGGGTGTGAAGTACTACATTTCCAAGGCCGATTCCGGTAACATTATTCCAGATCACTATAGTTTTTTGAAGAGCAAGTCGGGCTATGATATATATGTCAACAAAGGTGCAAATGATCTGGGGTTCATAAACAGCAAGTACATACTCACCGATGATTTCCTTAAACTTGATTTCGATCAAAGAGTTGAAACCATAATCACACATACAGTGTGTGATGAGATTCCAAATTCGGACGGATATCGTAGTGCTTGCAAAATGACGTCATTCTCGAAGAGTAACATAAAGTTCGACGTGAACATCTCGGGGAATGAGCAGATTGTATGCTTCAGCATGCCATATGATGATGATTGGATCGTATATGTGGATGGTCAGAAAGTCGAGAGTCAAATGGTCAACATAGCATTATTGGGTGTTACTGTCCCGGGCGGATCTCACTCGATAGAGCTACAATATCAGCCACATATGTTCAACAACTGCCTCATCATCGCCATATTGGTCATTATAGTTCTTGTCCTGTTTGCTATGAGAGAAAGGATTATTGCAGCCGTTAACAGAGTTATCAAGGATGAAGACAAGCCAAAGGAGTGAAATTAGATTAATATCAGAATTTCTGTTATCTAATCGAGCACGGATTATTGCTATTGGATGATAATTGGACACATGTTTGAGACTGAATGGGGGACTTAAATGAGTGCAGAGGAGCCAATGGATGGGACTATGGGAAGCATCAAATCATGGTACATTGAGAAGTATGCATCCAACAAGACTTTGACCGTATTTGTCACAGGATTGGTCGCTGTGTTCCTCCTTAATGTTATCGTATCCTTATTCACCGAAGGTTCTGCTTTTGCATACATGGTACATCCCAGGCAGGAATACGTCTTCATGGACCATTTCGGAAGCGTAATATTCAGTTCGGATCATCCCTACACCCAGTATGAGGTCGTATACCCTCCTCTAATAACGCTGATATATGCAGTAATCGGTCATTTCACGATTCCATACATGGATGGTTACGAGATAGGTTGGGATATGGCCTGTGCAATGAGGTCGACCAGCATGCCGATGATGGTGTTCATGACCTTGATCATGGCGCTGATAATATCCTTCTATATCATCTATCAGAAGTACACTGAGGATAATTTCACTCGTCAGGAGTTCAACATACTCTTCATCTGTCTGCTGTTCTCATACCCAGTACTTTTCGGGATATCCACAGGGAACTGCATTTTTTTGGCACTGCTATGCACCATCCTGTACATCTATTGCTATGATTCCGATGACAAGCGTATCAGGATTCTTTCGTACGTATTCCTTGGGGTCGCGGCAGGAGTGAAGATAATACCTGCCATATTCGGCATACTGACACTCAAAAGACGCGGTTGGCTAGAGTTCTTCGAGTGCGTGATCATCGTAACGGCGATGCTGCTGGTCCCCTTCGTCTTCACGGACGGGGATCCAATAACCTTCATCAAGCATACGTTAGAGTACGGGTCCTATGTTCCCAGCACCTTCGGCATATTGAACATCAGCGATCTCACCAACGCGCTCGGCATAAGCGGTTCGGTTTCCGTGATCATAAAGATCCTGTTCCTGGGAGTCGTCCTCTGCTGCATCCTTCTTGATGACAAGATGGAGAGATGGGAGGAGGCGACCATACTGGGTTCTGTGGTGATGCTGACCTTCAGTATCAGCGTTCCATACACGCTTTCGTATATGATGATAGGGCTGATCATGCTGCTGACTTTGAGGAAGGAACTCACAAGAGGAATGATGCTCGTAATACTCTGCTTCATCGTGATATTTGCAGATATACCTGCATTCACAGAACTGCCCACATACATCGGTACAATGAAGGGGCTGTTCCTAGCGATACTCACCATCTACCTCTTGGCAGTTTCGATCATGAGGTTGGTTAAATCATCGCCCGAGGAAAAGAAGCCCGTTAGTATCAGACCTAAGAGGAAATCCGCCCGATCTTAAGTAGGCTGCTTGTGTGTTGACGGATATCTGTAGGAGCAATATTATTATACTGTGAAAGAGTAGCCCCATTTGATCTTCAAAGGCTGAGTCCATATAGGGGTGGAGGAGAGTCGGAGAGGATCAGCGCGGTCTTAGGCCCGCAGGGACCATAAGTTAGGGATGGGTCCTTGTAGGTATGAACCGAGATTTTCGACATCGCTCCACTACGGAGTAACCCGTTTCAGAGGCCTTCAGTGCCGTGAAAAGGAGAAATGAATAATGAACGCAAAAGGAACAAGATTCCTCGCAGTGCTTGCGGTCATGGCTGTCGCCTTCGCCGCATTCGCTGCAATCGATTTTGCCGAGGGTACATCCACAGTCGATGGAAAGTACCTTAACTTCAACGACGGCACTAACGATATCCAGCCCATCGTAGAGGATGGCGTGACACTTGAAGCGTCCAAAGCCTACTACGCGGACAGGAACGTTACAGTGACTGCCCCCTCCAGCGGTGCAGCCATCGTCTTCCTCGTTGACGGAGCAAAATTGACGATTAACGGTGCATCTTCTGGAAGCGCCATTGTCGGAGTTTACTCTGCAAGCAAGATTACAACGACAAGCGGATCTACCAGCACAAGTGCATACCCCAGCGGTACAATCTTCGTGAAGAACGGAGTCAAGGCAACCTGCCTTACCGACAAGGTCTTCGCAGTACCCACCATTACCGAAGACATAACAACAATCGCCGACCTCGACATCCCTGTTGACGCAGGAAACACCGTCGAAGTCCTCAGCGGTACCGTCAAGATCGAGGCCAATGCTGATGTCAACGTCACAGCAGGATGGACCCTCAAGGCCAACGTTCTCTTCATGGCTTCCGGCGTGAGCATCAACCTGCCCGCTGGAGCAGTCTACGAGGGAACCGTCACCTGCGACGAAAGCTTTGACGAGGATGAATCCACCGTCAAGCTCAAGCTCGTCTCGTCCGGCAACTCCGCAATCACCTCCGGATCAATCACACTGACCGGAAGCTACGGAGCAGATGAACTGGCAAGCGAGATTGCAGCGGCAGACGGAGACGTCATACTCGACGCTGTTACCATCACAGACGGTAAGCTCACAATCGATTCTGAGAATGTTCAGGTCGCCAACGGACTGACCATCAACGAAGGTGCAACAATCGTAATCGAGCAGCAGCTCGTTGTACCTGAGGAAGCAGAGACAATCGTGATTAACAACAACGGAACCATCGACAAGGGAACGGGAGTCGACCTCTCGATTTACGATGTTGGTGGAGACGGAACAATCGTGAACACCCAGGACGTCGCAGATATGAGGAACCAGTATGTCAGCGGAGAGGCCACACAGGATACCATCTATCCTGCGAACCAGGTACTCATCGTCGACGGAAGCTGGACCATCGTATCCGGTGCAGAGATCGTCGTCAAGGGACAGCTCGATGTTCCTGCGGGAACCGTTCTCGTCATTGAGGAGAACGCACAGCTCATCCTGAGGAACGCAGCCATCGCCAACATCGATGGATCGCTCGTCATCAGCGATGTGGACGAGACCGCCGTTCAGGGATTGTTCCAGATCGAGTCCGGAACCGTCAATGTCGGCGGACTGGTAACTGTCGCAGGACTGTTCCTGCTCACCAACGATGATCAGCCTTACGGAAACGTCAACATTCTGGAGGACGGAGTGATCCTCGTCGACACAACCGGAACCCTGCAGGCTACCGGCGATGACGCGGCCAAATCCAGCCTCACCATCGAACAGGACGGTTCACTGGCCGTCTACGGAGCAATCGGTATCGAGACCATCTACAATAGCGGAAACGTACTGATCAACTCGTTAGAGCCCGCAGTCGGAAACTCCCAGATCTACCAGAGGTCCAACGATGCTTACGTTGGTATCGAGGCATACACCGTCAAGACCACCGATGCAGAAGGCACCGGCCTCTACACACTGACAATCACCGACAGCGGACTCGTGTTCTACGAGAACGCAGCCGGAACCGTCGTAAAGAAGGTCGACGGAGTATTCTCTGGAATCAACCAGCTTGTAATCGCTCCTCAGAACGCTGCAGCAGGCGCAGCCGGATTCTCCGTAACGGTGTCCGGAATCACTGTCGTCGAGAGCGTCACCGCGACATCCACCACCCTGGCGGATGATGACGGACCTGTCTACAACAAGAAGTACTACACCAACACAATGGAAATCATGGGAGAGGTAGATGTCGCTTCCTACAACGACAACGGAGATGACAAGACCTACCCGCTCACACTGACTCTTACAGCCGACCGTGCAGCCGAAGTCCCTGTTCTCATGGACCTCGAGCTCGGACTGAACGTCGAGCTGGTCAACGCAGCAACATCCAAGCTCACCGTCTACGGATTCCTGGACGCCTCTGCTCTGACCACCGACAGCGGAAGGGCTCTGTTCACCAACAACGGAACCGTTACCGTCAGCGGTGTCGGACTGATCACTAAGCACAGCTCTGCTATCAACACTGCAGACGGCGCAGTCGTCAACGCAGTCGAGTACATAGAGAAGATCTCCACGATCAGCTACTACAACTACGTGTCCTTCGACATGGCAATCGCACTTGTCAACGAGGATGACTCAATCACCAAGCTGAAGGCTCTGGGATCCACATCGGCCACCGTGTCCGGAGTGCTCCCCGACGGAGTCACACTCGATGTCATCGGAACCGTTACCATCGGATCCACCACCAACAGGGACATCACACTCACCATCGCAGACATGGCATCCGTAAAGGGAGCCGGAACGATCATTGTCGACGCATCCATGTACGCCGAGGACCAGTCCGTTGTGAAGGTCCCCGCAGCCAACATCAAGAGCGACGTCAAGACCACCCAGGTCGACTCCAGAGGAAAGGAGATCAAGAACGGATGGGCCCTTTGGACCAACATCTACACCGCGCTTGCAGCCGCACAGCCCGGAGACACCGTCAAGATCACCAGCACAGACGAGTACGTAAGGCTCACCTCCAGCGTCGAGATCAAGGACGGAGTCACGCTCAAGGTCCCCGGACCCGCTAAGCTCTGGCTCGCAGACGGAGTAACACTCACCGTCAACGGAATCCTCGTCTCTGAGGAGGACATCTTCGCAGAGACCAAGTTCGATGTCACCGCAAAGTACCTCGCAGACGAGAAGAGCAGCGCCATCCTCGCGAACGGCGTCATGGATCTCGCAAAGGTCCCCAGCTACTCTCTCGGACTCCCGGCACCCGGTGCAGACGACGATGCAGCCCTCACCGATGGAGCACCCATCGCCGGAGCATACTACAAGATCGAGGACAGGAACATCATCTCCAACCTCGAGATCGCGATGCTCTCCACAGACGATATCGACACCCCGATTACTGTCAACGGTACCGTCGCAGTGTCCGGCCTCTACTTCGAGGCAGGCGACAACTGCAGCGAAATGGTCATCGGAGACTCTATCGATGCCACCATACCCACAGTGCTCAACGCCGACCTCATCGTCCTCGACGGATCCAAGATCACATCCACCTCCACCGGAGCAACCGCAGGTACCCTCAACGCTGCAATTGAAGTCGATGACTCCAAGATCACCGTCAAGGGACTGTCCGCGGGTGCTGACACCGGCTACACGATCTCTGACTCTAAGGACAAGCTCGTGCTCGCAGGCGCTATCGGTCTCGGAGACACCGGAGATTCGATCACCATCAACGAAGGTACCGCATACACCGGAACCAACCTCGTTGCGACCGGCAACGCCATTAAGGTCGCTTCTGGAGCATCCCTCCAGGCCGACACCGCTGGCGCCAACATCGCAAAGCTGACCGTTGACGGTATCCTCTACATACCCAACGCCAAGGCTCTGACCGTTACCACCCTCACCAACAACGGAATGGTAATCATCGAGCCGACCACCTCGACCAGCACCGCTGGAACCCTCAACATCGTTGACGAGTTCTTCATCGGACTCACAAAGTCCACGTACTACTCCGCTGCAGCAACCGCAGCCGTCTCTGGAGCATTCAACGTCAGCAACACCGGTAAGGTCGTTGTCCTGGACGGCTCCGTCTTCGACGATGCGGCCGAGGAGACCCTCGCTGCAATGAACTCCCTCACCTATGTCGTCGAGGGCAAGACGTGGATCGTTGCTTACGCACCTGCCACCAGCACCGCGACCCTTAAGGTCAACAAGGCTCCTCTCGAGAACTCCGAGCTCCTGTCCTGGAACACCAAGGCAGACGGAACCGGAACCGCTCGCGGACTCAACTACGAGTGGACCGTCGGAACCTCGAATGACAAGACTCTGTACGCGATTGTTGATTACTCCATCTACGGAGTAACCATCATCACCGACAACGGTATCAAGTCCGTTGCGATCGACGGAGTACAGCTCGAGGCCGAGGGCGCATACGGTAAGAACGTCTACAGCACCATCTACGACCTTGAGGCAGGTGTCCACACCGTCAGCTTCACCTACGAGTCTGGATACACCGGAACCGTGAACCTGTACACCTACCCTGACGGAACCATCCTGAAGGACTACAAGTTCACCCTCTCTGGTGACAGGCACTGGACCACCCTCCAGCTCTCCGGAACCGAGCAGTCTATCGAGCCCACGCCCGAACCCGAGCCCGCACCCGAAGTGAAGGAGTGGACCATCACCACCATCCTCCTGCTCGTCCTTGTGATCCTGATCGCCGTCATGGCTGTCATCGTCGCACTGAGACTCAACAGGAACTGATGCGAAGGCTGAAACCGTAACCTAAACAAACAGGGCCCTTCGGGGCCCTTTACCTAAGTTGGTTTTCATTAGTTATGACACAAAATCGGAATCATCTGTTTAACGCATTGAAAAAATCATTCTCCCTATCATATTGTTTATAACCGCTCCAGTACATCCCCACCCATCAGTCTGGAACGGATAAGATGAATTCTTTTGAACACATATCCAAGGGCCGCAAGGCCGTTATAGCAATGATCATGATCCTGATGATCTCAGCATCTGCAGTCTTTATCGCATCGGACCAGTCAGATGCGGATGTCAATGTCACATCAGTGACCATACCCGGCGGAGATCGCGAGATCTATGTGGGCGATAGCTTGAAACTAGATGCTCATGTGTATCCATCGGATGCCACTAACCGCAACGTCACATGGTCCTCATCCAATTCCAAGACCGTGAGGGTCGGCACCGACGGAACCATAACGGGAATGGAGAAAGGGAAGGCTACGATCACAGTGACCACTGAGGACGGCGGCAAGACAGCCAGCATCAAGGTGACGGTGTACAAGCATGTGAGGGGAATATCCGTGGAAACCCCCACCATGGAGATCACAGACACCTCCTATCATCAGATAGAATACCAGATAACTCCCGAGGATGCGAAGGACAAGAGCGTTACATGGTATTCCAGCAACAGGTCGGTCGCGACGGTCAACAGCGAAGGTTTCGTCAGAGGGGTGGGCTATGGTGATGCCAGGATCACCGTCAGCACCAACGACGGTAATTTCAAGGCATATTGCGACGTCCATGTGGATATCAAAGTGACGGAGGTCACACTTTCTAAATCAACAATAGAGTTCAAAGAGATAACCAGCAACGCTGTCAAACTCGATGCCAAGGTGATGCCGGAGAGCGCCCATATCAAGGACGTGGTATGGACCAGTGCAGATCCTACAATCGCAAACGTCGATAAGGACGGCTGGGTGGTCCCGATCAAGAGGGGATTCACCGAGATAACCGTGACCACCGTGGATGGCGGATACACAGCCGTATGTAAAGTTGTTGTATCGGAGAAATCGGAGGGCCGTCTCTACTTCTACGATGGCAACACCCTGCTGGAGGAGATACAGTATTCGGAAACCACAGGGGACGTGGTCATACCCCAATACTACGACAGGAACATAATGGGCTGGAGCGATTCGAAATACGAGCAGGTTGTCGAGTACCTGTCCGGAACCAAGATCCCAGTGATGGAGATGTACGGGGACATGAATTTCTACGGAGTGACTCCGAGCTCAGGCACCGTGGAGATAGCGAGCGGTATCATCGACGGTGATGTCAGCGCATGGGACAGCAAGCTGGATTCGCTGTATGACGCATTCTACAATCTGAAGAAAGGGGTCCAGTACAAGCTGGTTGGTACAGAATCCTTCGCCGCCCATGGATCGTACATAGACAGCTTCCTGAAGATAGGCGGAGTCATTCAGCTGGCGGCCACCGATGATAGGGACGATGTTCAGTACGAGGTGGTGATCAAGGATAGGGCACCGGTGGTGGAGACCGCTGTGTTCTACAACGGCGACTACGTCTCCGAGACCTTCTATGAGGGCGGCAGCATCGTCAGCTTCAGCATGGACCTGTCCTTCGACAAGACCCACATGACCTCGCCGGTCTATCTGGTGGTGGATGCGGACAGCCTCGGCGGCGGGAACTGGGATATCACCTTCAACGGATCCAAGGCCAAGGTGACCAAGGAGCGCAGCGAGTACTCCGTGGAGATTCCGGGTGCCGGGTTGGTGGATATGAAGAAGTCATCATCTCCCGGTCCGATCCCGACCTCGGATATGACGCTCTATATCATCATAGGTGCGGTAATCGCCATACTGATCGTTGCCGCCCTGGTCATAAGCAGGAGAAAGAGCAAGAAGGCTCCGTCAGAAGAGGCCGATAAGGAGGAATGAAAGCCTCAGCGGGGTTTGGATGTGCCGTTAATGGCCTTCTGTGCCCAGTGTTAACTGTTAGAAGGCGTGAAACCGTAACCTATACAAACAGGGCCCTTGGGGCCCTTTACCTTATATTTGAAACAAAGGGCTAAGCATCTTGATAATCCGGAAGCGATCATTCGATCTTGAAAGAATGAATAATGCTGAGGGATTGTAGCAGGTACATATGCGGTAAGCTCGGACTGCGTCTGAGCTTACTATAAGGAAAGATTGGAGCCTCCGCCGCTGCGCGGCCAAGGCTTCTATTGGCGGTCTTGCCTTCGGCTCGCCGATCGGAATCTCCCATACCTGTGAGTTCGAGAGCATACATCCGTTCACGGAAGGGAACGGCAGGACGGGGCGCTCGCTGCTCCATATCCTGATGCAGGAGCTGGGATACAGGAACTTCAACCTCTGCAAGATGGAGGACAAGCTCCTGGGGAACACCGACGTGTATTACAGTCTGATGAGGTATACGGACGGGACGGGGGATTACACCCCGCTTATCGAGTTCTTCGCGGACTGCATCCATGATGCCTATGCAGAGGCCGTCGTGGAGTATGGGGGGGGGGGGAAGGACGTCCTGAAGGGCCTAGACGAGAGCTCGAGGTCATTGGCGATAGAGGCTCGCAGGTACATGGGCTGGTTCTCGATCCAGGATGCATGCGGATGGACCGAAGGCATCGGCGAGTAATCGGTGAGGAACAGGCTGAACCGTCTGGTGGAGATGGGCGTCCTGGAGAAGAGCGGGATGACCCGTTTCACGGTGTTCAGGTTCAGCGATCCGTTCAGAGTTATAAAGGAAGCGCTGGCCAGGCAGAGGGGAATGAGCGGATGAGGCCTAATAGCAGGGGTGATGAGCACACCTTTATCGTGCTTTCTCGAATAGGTCGAAAAGCGATCATCGTATCATCCGGTTCA
>Ga0310696_10007676_pt1 | contig 12641 bp, 11 predicted proteins | sample AusTroGonzalo_MG_4_FD_203885 | JGI IMG/M metagenome (GOLD analysis project Ga0310696, IMG submission 203885) | Bovine rumen microbial communities from tropical cattle in Woodstock, Queensland, Australia - Gonzalo_02 (v2) (version 2) | ecosystem: Host-associated > Mammals > Digestive system >... | reverse complement strand
TCGCGCTTCGCGCGGAACTCCTCCTCCTTGAGCGGCATGCCGGCGAGAAGCAGGACGCGCGTCTCTGGAACGAGCCGGCGCACGTGCTCAAGCATCGCGAAGCCGTCCATCTTGGGCATCCTGACGTCGCTGAGGAGCACGTCGGGACGGACGGTCTTGGACTTCTCGACCGCCTCCTCGCCGTTGGCGCACAGCGCCACGACCTCGAACCCATCCTCGCTCTGGAGCATCGCCTCCAGGCCCTCGCGGACCATGGGGTGGTCGTCGACAATCATTATCCTCGTCACGGACTACTTGACCTCCTCGTAGCGCTTGCCCCTGTACGAGACGTCCTTGCCCTCGCAAAGCCACTGGGTCAGTTCGCGGAGGTTGTTTTCGGGAAGCCCCTGCCTGGGCCACTGTATGCGCTCGGTGTGGGAGTCGGCGAAGACCACGAGCGCGAACTTGTCGCGCTTGCCCGATTTGTGGTTGAAGCCTATCACCTCGCCGCCGTCCTTCTCCTTGTACTGCAGGGTGCAGTCGTTCTCGCGCCCCGAAGACGAGGACGTGTTGGCGTCGCACTCGTAACCCATGAAGGGAATCTCCGCGAAGAGAAGCCTGCGGTCAGCCCTGGAGAGCTTACCGTACTCGCGTCCATGGTAGGAGGAGTCCTTCGCACGCTCGCCCTGGGAGTCGTCCCAGCCGAAGTAGGAGTTCATGACGTAGCTCCAGGCCGGCGGGGTCTCCTTGAATTTGTTGACGTGGACCGGGCACTTGAAGATGTCGCGGTTGGACGAGATGTACTTGAAAAGAGCCCCGTTGGTGTAGCAGTACTCGCGCACCCTGTGATCCTGCTCGTACGCGCTGGTCCACCAGCCCATTTCGGCCGAGTGGGACGTCGGATGGCTCCTGTACTTCCCGGCCGAGTACCAGCTCAGCCATCCGGGCAGCTCGCTGTAGACCTTCCTGATGTTCCTGATGCCGTGGCTTGTGTCGAGGGACACCTTCTCGACGGAGCCGGCGAGCGGGTAGTGTCCGCTGGACATGCCGTACGACTGGCAGGCCGAGGCGAGGTTGCGCAAGTTGGTCTCGCACTTGACGTTCAGCGCGGACTCGGTGCCGCGGGACATCACGGCAATCGATATGGCCATCAGCATGCCAAGAATGCCGATTACGACGAGGAGCTCGACTATCGTAAAACCTTTTTTCATTTTTGCTAGTCCAGTTGCTTGTAGAAGAGAACTCGCGTACGGTGCGGGTATCCGGTCTTTCCGGACGCGCTCGCGCTTTCGGGCGTGGCGGACGGGTCGCGCCAGACGAGAGCGACGGCCCTCGCGCCCAGCTGCGGCGGAATCGAGCTGATCGCCCCTCCGCCCATCATGAGCGGCTCCGCGCGGACAAACACGAGGAAGAGCTGCTGGTTGACGCCGAAGCAATCCTTCCAGTACCCATACAGGAACTTGCGGTCGGCACTCGTCAGGACAGCGTTGTTCTGCAAATCGACGTCGCCAATCCAGTTGTATCCCGAATCGCTCCAGAGATTCCGCCATGCAGTTTGCCAGTTGCTCCGCAGGGTGCGTTCATTAACCGTCGTCAGGGAGTCGTCCCCTGTTCGATCCGAGATACTGGACATGAAGGCGCCGGCAATGCCCTCCAGGTCGGCGTAGCTTATCTTGCTGTCGGACGCACCATAGTCGTTCCATGCGTACTTCTTGTTGAACTCGTCCGCACCCAGTTCCTCGATTTCCAGGTTGTTCGTCGAGGCCATGCGCCAGTCGACCGGCGTGTTGGCGAACGCCGCCATCATTATGTTGGTGCTGTCTGTGTATGGATTCACCTTGAAGCCGCTTCCTGCGCTGGTGAACCCGAGGCCGTCGAAATCATCCGCGTTTTCGCCGAAAAGCCGGTAAGTGCGCCACATGGAACCGGCGTTTACAACGTCCGCCTTTCCTCCGAACGTCTCCCTCTCGACATCAGGATTCGCGAGGTCGCCAGCTATCTTTGCCGTGGTGGAAACGAGCGATCCTAGCCTAGGCAGGAAAGCGAGTTCGCAAATAGACTGGAGGTAGCCTTGGTCGCTTGTCGCCATGAATATGTCGCCGTCGGCAGCTTCCGCTCCGCAATCCTTTAGCCACGACTCCTTGGTAATGTCCCCGACATACCAGTTCTCGGGCGCGTAGTTGTACCTGGGGTCGTCGATCCTGACCGCCTCGGGCGAAGGCGAGGCCGACTGCGCGGTGGAGGACGAGGACAAGTCTGCGAAGTTGATCTTCGACGGAAGGTCAAAAAGCATAAGGGGACCGCCCTTGCCGCCATAGAGGACGGCCGTCATGTCGTTGTTGACGCCGAGGAAAGTGGAATCAGCGTAGAAGTCGGCCGGAACAAGATCAACTGTCTTGTCTTTGCTGTCAGTAACGCGTACTGAAAGCGCCATCTTGAGCGAGACGGTGCTCTTGCCGGCATTCTTTCCCGAGACAATGTCGGCGAAGCTGGCATCAGAAGTGAAAGCGGCGTCCTTGGAGCCGTTCGAGGCAAGCGGATAGAATCCGCAATGAGCTTCGGCGATATCGGCGTCTCCCGGCTTCTCCGCAGGCTGGTAACTGCCGCCGCCCATCCCATTGGACGTCCATTTCTGCGTCCAGTGGTACTTGATGCGGACAACGGGGTCTGCTGGCTGAATCCCCATTACGTTAGTCTTGAGGTGCAAGTCGTCGTACAGGGCCTTCTTCTGACGTTCTTCAATAGAACTCCCGCCAGACTCCACCCTGAAGTCCTTGGGAATTGCCTTAAACGGGACAACTATCTTGCACTTGTCGCCGTCTATGCCCTTGTCCGTCGCGAACGTACCTTTGTTCTTCGGCCTAAGGAGGTCGTCCTTGGCCCGCGTGCGAAGCTTCATGGGGTCGCCGTCCACCGAGAGGAACAGCGTCGCGCGTCCGTCTACCTTGAACGACGTTTCCTTGACGCCATCTGCATGCGCGAAGGGATAGGCAAGAAGCACGTCGACGTAGAGAGACCCGAGGGACTGCATGAATTCCGAACTGAAGTTGTACTCGTATGTAACGTAGGCATCACGCGTCGGCCCCTGGTTCGTATCGGGAAGCTTGTTCCCGGCCGCATCGGTAACCGTTGACGCCAGGTCCGAGTTCAGCGCAAGCTGGAGCTTCACGTTGCCGTTCGGCTTTAGGCCGCAAATCATCGGGGTGCGCTCGACGGTCGGGCAGGCGAGCGAGGACGGAACGCTGTCGCCATCCAGATAGTCGAAGAGGGACACGAATCCCAATCCGGGCAGGACACCCTCGAACGGAGCCTGCACGGACGACGTTATCGCCTGTATCGGCGTTGCAGGACGCGGCGCACCCGAGACACCGAGGATCTGCATTGGGAAAGGCTGGTTCGCCGGGTCGCCAAGGTCATCCAGCTGGTCGTCCTCGGATTTCGCCTTATGCTCTGGGAACCAGCTGTCGGTCACGAAGGTCATCTTTCTGACCTGCTCCTCCTCGGCCTGCCCGCCGAAAACGCTGAAACCCGAGTCGTCCGACGAATTGATGAACTTGCAAAACGGACTGTGGAATCCTCCCTTGCCGTTTTCGCCGAGAGCGAGGTTCAAGTCGGCGATCGAGACAAGCGGAACCTTGGAATCGTACTTGAAGCCAAGCGTGTCTTCGTCTTCATCCCTGAAGTTGAGCATCCACGAATCCCAATCGGAGGCACCATTGCCAGACGAACGGTGTCCATATGGTTCGAAGAGGTAAGCGAGGGATATCCTGCCATTCGCCGCGGACGAGCGGGGGAGGTCCGCCGCAAGCCTGTTCACGTCGAGGTAGTCCGACACGTCGATTGCGCAGAAGGCGTAGCGTCCCGAGTCGAACCCGAACGACTTCCACCTGGCGGCCTGGGAGCGGCGCGAGAAGAAGCGCGCGTCGTTGACGAGCGCCGGGGGAATGTAGGCGAGTCCCTCGAGCGTAAGCACCGGGATCGTCTCCGATATAGCCTCAGCGGCGTTGTAGAGCCTGTTGGTACCGATGTATACGCGGCTCTTCCAGATGTTCTTGTTGTGGCCCTGCACGGACTCGGTGCCGATTCCGGGGTGCGGGTTGTTCGCCACTGCGGCGTCGATCTCGTCTATCGCGCGGGCAAGGCCAGCCTTTACGAGCTGGCGCGTCGCCGACGTGCGCCTCAAGTAGCTGGATGGAAGCCTGGAAACACGCATATACGCCGAGAAGGCCACGGCGGACACTATCATGAAAGCCAGCATTCCGAGAACTATGAGCAGGGCCGAGCCCCTGCGCCGTCCGTCAAGTCTCATTTGCGCTCCTCCTCCGACAGGCGGTAGTAGTTGGGCAGCGTATAGCCAGTGTACATCGAACCCGACGAACTTGTTATCTTCACGTTCGGGTCGCCCTCCTTGATCTGAATCTTGTACGGCGTCCCCCAGGGGTCGAGCATCTTGCCTCCGCTCTGGAGGGCGGCCTCGATGAGGACAGGGACCTTCCCGCCGGAGTCTGCTGAGCGGCCGAGGCCGAGGACGTCCCTGAGCGTCGACGTGTCCGCGTCGGCGCCTGCGGTCGGACCGCTCCCGCCGATTGGCTGAAGCTCGAACTTGCCGCCCTGGGAGTAGTTCTCGGAAGCGAGTATCGCCTGGGAAAGCACCTTGACGTCGTTCATCGCCTTCTGGATCCTGGCGCGCTGCTGCGCAGCCCTCACGGACGTCGTCAACGCGCCCATGATGATGCCGATCATGGCGAGCACCACAAGCAGCTCTACAAGGGTGAAGCCTCTCTTAGTCAAAGTCATCGGGGTAGCTCCATATGTCGTCCCAGTCGCCGAACTCCTTGTTGGGGCCGGCCGACTTCACGTTTACTATCCATGTCTTGATCGACTTCCCGCCGCTGCCGCTGCCAACGGAGACGACTTTGGGGATGGACTTAAGCGTCGTGTTCTTGTTGAGGCCCTTGAGGTACGTGGCGTTCTCGCTGGAATCGGCGGCAGAGACGGCTCGCGTGCGAAGATTGCCAGTGTCGTCGTCCCAAGGGGAGAGGACGCGGTACATGTCGGACCCCCAGACGTAGACGGAGTCCGCCTCCTCTCGGACGGACGCCACGTTCTCGCGGACCTCGTCCAGGTCCGCAACTCCCGCGACGCCGGTGCGCCAAGCGATGGACGACTGGTTGAAAATCATCGTGAGGATCGTCACGAGCATTCCCAGGAGAAGGCTCGCGACAAGCAGTTCAAGCAGAGTGAAGCCCTTCTTCATTCGACCACCCCCTGGAACCTGACTTCGGTGTAGTACGTCGGCGCGGCGAGGAGCATGCCTATGTTCTTAGTCGCGCGGAAGCATATGCGAACGACTGCGCTGTCCCTCTTGTGGAGTATCACGAGGCCGGCCTTGAGTCCGCCCGATGCAGAGGAGGGCCATTCAGCCCCGACACCGGATGCGTTCAGCTTGCCCATTATGTTGTTGAACGCACCCTTGGCCACGCCCTCCGGATCGCTCACGACGACGCCGTCGTTGTTGAAGTACTTGCGCCAGCCGTCGTCGCCAGGCGCGCTCTGAAGGTCGCGGAAGACGCTCCACTGGATGTTGGTAGCCGAAAGCGCGTTCACGAGCGGGGAAATGACGGCATCGGCATAAGCCGCGGACGCAACGTCTTCCGCGCTCTGGCGATTCTCCCTGAAACCCAGGGAGTAGAGACCGATTATGGAGAGGATTCCGCCCGCCATGATCAGTATGGCGAGGTTCACCTCCATTAGCGTAAATGCCTTCTTCATGTCAGTTCATGCTCGTTGTCGGGTTTTCGGACGTTCCCACGGGGAGCGCGGACAGTTCGCCGGAAGAACCGGGCCTCAGGGAGGATACGAGGACAGTCGAGTTGCCGGAAATTCCTCCGGACGAACCGCCGCCGGAGTTTGTCCCGGGCTTGAAGGAGAGCTTTGCTATCTCCGAGACGGGACTGCTGGTCTTGGACTTGAACTGGCTGCCGAAGATGTAGTTGTGCGGCAACGTAATTTCCGCGAACTCGAGTCCGTAGCCGTCGCCGCGCTTCCACGACACGCCGCCCATGTCGATTATATTGAAACGATAGACCGGAACCTGGCCAACTTTGCCGATGTCGAGTAACGTGACGCCCGTGAATTCCAATTCCGCCGTCTGAGCAACAATGCTACGCTGCATGCCCTGCCCGTCTTTCTGTCCGTTCATCGGATAGAGGAACATGCCGGTCTTTGCATCCTTTGAAGAGTTACCCCCGGTTTCGGTATCGGAATCGGTATCGTCGTCCACCATGAAGCGCATGTGCCTCAAGTCGCCGAACTCGTCCGAGAGATGTGAGCCCTGGACCTCCGAGATCCTGCCGGCCCTCCTCACGGCAACCGCCTTTCCCACGACCACGAGAGTCTCGGTGTCGGACTCCTCGCGGAGCGTCTCGTTCCAGAAATACACCGCGACCGGAGTGCGGTCGATCTGCGCGCGCTGGTAGGCCGAACGGACGAACTGGTTGACGTTCTGCATGACGCCGCGCTCTTCCATTCCGCGCTGCATCGCGCGGTAGCCGCCCACGGCCGCAGTGCCCATGAGGCCCATGATGGCGATCACGAGCAGGAGCTCTATGAGCGTAAAGCCGCGGACTGCGGCGCCTGATGTGCGAAGCATTACCATTTGCCCACCTTCATTTCGTCGGTCGGGATAGAGTAGACGACTTTGAACGGCATGAACCTGCCGTCGGCGCGCGGATAGCCGAACGTCATATCCTTCGTCTCCCACTTCTTCTTAGTGCGCTTGGTGCCCCTTACCGCGTCCCAGAACTCCAGTCCGGTGGCCTTGCCCGAGAAGACGTACTCGACGGATCCGGTGCTTGTCTTCTGCGCATGGGGGTCGAATATCTTGGCATTCGTAACGTACAGCCCCGAGATGTCCATCATCGGGTTGTTCTTCTTCGTCTGCGCGATAAGCTCCAGCGCCATCTTGTTGACCTCGTCGACCGTCAGCACGTAGTTGTCGGTGTCGGAGTTTCCGTCGATGCCCTCGGCATTGCTCCTGGTGCCGCGAATGCCGTTCTCGAAGCCCGGCCAGTAGCCCTTCTGGGCGTAGTAAGTTGCAAGCCCCTGCTCGAAAACAGCGCAGCAGGTGTTGGCCTTGTGTATCCTCGCCTGCTTAATGGAACTCGAGGCCGCGGTCGCCACGATTCCGAGGAGGATGCCGATGATGCCAAGCACCATCATCATCTCGACTATCGTAAAGCCCTTTTTCATCGTCGTGACCTCGCTACTTCACGTTCTGAGTCTGGCCGTACGACCAGCTGTAGACGTCGTCCTTCTTCAGGCCCTTCGAGTAGGCCTCGATTACGCCGTCCTTGCCGCACGCCCAGACGATCGCCGTGGCGCGCACGTTGACCGACTGTCCGCCGACGGACGCGCCTTCGATGATCCCGTCGCCGTCAAGGTCCAGCGCAAAGTGGAGGACGTGGTCCTTAACCTTGCCGCCGCCGGGGACGTTGTCTGCGCGGGAGGCGGCCGAGCCGCGCCGCTTGATCACGGTCTGGGCCCACGGGGTGACGATGCCGAACTTGTCGTAGCCGGAAAGCTTCGACCCGTCCGTCGTGAGCGACATGTAGTTGCCCTTCGCGAGAGGGTACGCGGCATGTTCGTCCAGCTCGCCGTCGGTCGAGCCCTTGATGCGGAGCGCCCTGGGCCACGCGCCCTCCTTCTGGAACAGCTGCGTCAGCGCGGTAGCCGTGTTGTCCACGAGCTCCTTGCACTTGGCCTTCTGGGCGGTTGCCGTGAGGTGCGAGTAGGCGCCGACCATGGAGGCCAGGAGGATCACGATAATCGCGATCACGAGGAGCATTTCTATGAGTGAAAAGGCTTTTTTCATGTCAGTGGCTCAGTGCAGTTATGTCGTCTACCGTCCATTTCGCGACGCGTTCGTTCGCCCTGGAATCCAGCTTCGTGCGCGAGATCCACGGCGGGAACGTGCGGCCGTTTGCGCCAGCCGACCAGAGGACGTACTTCTGGTGAGGCGGAGGCGAGTAGTAGTAGAGGTCGCGCCACCAGCCGTCCTGCACGGTGATGCCGTCGAGAACGTACTGGTCCTTGTAGGCACTGGACTCCGGGCCCTGCGGCGAGTAGATCGGAATGCTCGTGTTCCTCGCCCTGAGGATGGTGTCGCCCTTGCCGCGGATGCTGATTCCGAAAAGCGTGTAGCCGCGGTTCGCCTGGCAGGTGTCGGCCAGGTTGGGCATCCACCTCGCGCAGACGGACTGCGACGGGATGTTGGAGATTTTTGCAAGTTTCTCCTTCTGGCTGCTCTCGCTGTAGTCCTTGACAATCGACCAGCCGGAGAACAGGTCGCCCGTGAACGGATCGCTGGGATAGGTGTTGTTGTCGTTCCACTGCGCGAAGCTCCCGGAGAAGAAGTCGTCGGCGCCGTTCATCATCACGAGGTAGCGCGGCAGAAGGTAGCTCATGAGGCCGAAGCGGAAGAGCTGGATCTCGCGCCAGGACGACTTGTCCTTGTTGGCGCTGAAGCGGCCCGTGTTGCCGCCCGAGCCTCCGTCGTCGAAGCCGGCGCGGAGCTTGTTGAGCGTCTCCTCGCCAAGCGTTTCGGCGTCAAAGCCCTCCTCGCCGGACTCGATGAGCGCCTTCATGTCGTCGGAGATTGCGCGGATGACGTCGGAGTAGCCTGTCGGGAACGGGTAGTTGCACGCGACGGGCTGGGTGCGGCACGCCGCCTCGACCTGCCGCCAGGCGGCTATCTCGGCGCGCTCGCCGATCGAGTTCCATCCCCAGATGCTTTCGTTGCGCTGGTCGCGCTGGATGCCGTACCCGTTCACCCTGAGGAAGGGGTCGGGCGAGCCGTGGCGCTTCACCGGAGGGTAGCTCCCGAACGCCGCGTAGTAGCCGGAAAGGCAGTTCTCGAGGCGCTGGATCCTGACTATCGTCTTAGTCTTGCGGTCGGAGTCGCTGCCAATGGCGGCCAGGCGGAACACCATGCCCATGAGCGTCGCCAGGATGACGACGACCACGAGCATCTCTATGAGCGTGAATCCCCTTTTCATCGGTTCGCCTTCCGTTTGCGTCAGGCCGCGCCTCCGCTCGACACGGTGCTGATGATCTTGATCATCGGCAGGAACATCGCCACGACGATCGTGCCGACGACCACGGCCAGCACGATGATGAGCGCGGGCTCGATAGCCGCCGTCATGCCCGCGACCGCGTTGTCGACCTCGTCGTCGTACGTGTTCGCGATGCGCGTGAGCATGTCGGCGAGCGCGCCCGTCTCCTCGCCGACCTCGACCATCGAAGTCACCATCGGCGGGAACACCTTGCACTGCGACAGGGGCTCGGTCATGCCCTCGCCCTCCTTGACGGCGTCGTGCACGTTCTGCAGCGCCGTGGAGACGACCCGGTTGCCCGTCGTGTCGCGGACGATGGTGAGGGACTGGAGGATCGGGACGCCCGAGGAGAGGAGCGTTCCGAGCGTGCGCGTCACGCGCGAGACGGCGGTCCTCTGCACGAGCGTGCCCGTCACAGGCATCTTGAGCGACAGCACGTCGTAGAAGTACGCGCCCTTCTCTGTCTTGCCGACCACGGTCTTGATGACCCAGATCGCCGCGAATATGGCGAACAGCACGACGTAGTTCTGCTGCACCCACTCCGAGACGCCCATGACGAACTCGGTGATGGGCGGCAGCGCCTGCCCGTTGAGCATGTCGTTGAACACCTCCTTGAACTTCGGGACGACCTTCACCATGAGGAAGCCCGTTATGCCGACCGCGGCGAAGAGGACCACCACGGGGTAGATCATCGCGCCCTTCACCTTGTTCTTGATCTTCTCGCTCTTCTCGGCGAACTCCGCGAGACGCCCGAGCACGACCTCGAGCACGCCGCCTGCCTCGCCGGCCTTCACCATGTTGACGTAGAGGTTGTCGAAGATCTTCGGATAGGCCGTGAGCGCCTCGGAAAACGTCCCGCCCGCCGCGATGCCCTCGGAGATGCCGTCGAGTGCCTCGCACATCTGCGGGTCCTTCATCTGGCGCTTCAGCACCTCGATGCCGCGCATGAGCGGAAGGCCCGCGTTCACGAGCGTCGCGAGCTGGCGCGTGAACTGGGTGAGGACCTTCGTCTTCACCCTGCCGCGCAGGAACGACGGGAGCTTGAGGTTGATGTTGATGTCGCGGTTGAGGCCGCCCTTCTTCTTGGCAGCCGGCGCCGGGGCGCCCTTGCGCCCGCGCGCGGGCTTCTTGGCGGCCGACGGGGCCGGCGCAGGCGCGGCGGACTTGACCTCGCCAAGCGCAGTCGGCAGCAGGCCCTGTGCCCTCACGGCCGCAATGGCGGAGGCGCGGTCTCCGGCTTCAACCTGTCCGCGGGTTTCGTTCCCGGCGGAATCCTTCGCTATGTACTGAAATGTCGCCATGGCTTCCTTTGATGATTGTTGTACTAATTATAGCAAATCCAGACTGATTGCGCTAGTGCCCTTTTGGATTGCCGCCGCCGAAGACGGCGCGGCAGAAGATCCCGCTCGGACACGGCAGGCCGCGCCCCTCGAGCAGCATCTCGCCGGACTCCATCCTCGCCTGCGGGAAATGCTGGGAGAGGACGTTCTCGGCCACGACGCACGAAAGGCCCGGCGTGTGCGAGGAGAACAGCACGAAGAGCGGGTCGTCCGAAAGCAGCTCCCGCACCAGCCCCAGCGTCTCCTTCAGCCCCTCCTCGATCTTGTACATCTCGCCGCCCGCCCCGCGTCCGAACGTCGGCGGGTCGAGGATCACCGCGTCGTAGCGCCTGCCGCGGCGGACCTCCCTGCGCATGAACTTGTGCGCGTCGTCGACTATCCAGCGGATCGGATGCGAGGAAAGCCCGTTGAGCGCCGCGTTGCCGCGCGCCCATTCGACCATCCCCCTGGACGCGTCGAGGTGGCAGACCTCCGCCCCGCCGAGCGCGGACGCCATCGTCGAGCCCCCGGAGTAGGCGAAGAGGTTCAGCACCTGCGGACGCGCGGAAGCGCCGCGCGAGGCGACTGCGGACGACACCGCCTCCCTGAGCCACTTCCACTGCGCACGCTGCTCCGGGAATATCCCGAGGTGCCCGAAGTCCGTCCCCCCGAGCCTGAAGCGCACACCAGCGGTCTCGATCTCCCACTCGCGCGGCAGGTTGGACCTCCCGTGCCAGCGGTTCCCGTCCTCGCGGTCGAAGCTCGCGTCCGCGCGGCCCCACTCGGACGCGGGCAGCGCAGGCCTCCACAGCGCCTGCGAACACGGGCGGGCTAGCACGACGCGCCCGAAGCGCTCCAGCTTCCGCCCGTCCCCGGAGTCGAGGAGCTCGTAGCCGTCGACGGTCATTCGCGGCCCTTCATCACGTCGTCGTAGCTGACGCGCAACGGAACGGAGGGAAGGCACGTGCCGGCGTCGACGGACTCGCGCAGCTCGCGCTCGCGGTCCGGGTCGAACCACCAGTACGTGAGGATCGACTCCTCGTCGGAATACTTGGCGAGGACGGTGTCGGGCATGCCGAACCTGTTCCAGTAGAGAAGCCGCGTCTCCGCAATGTTCCAGAGGAACGCGTAGGGGCACTGCGCGGCGACGATGGAGTCTATCTCGCGGTAGACCTCGATCCTGTCGGACATCTTGTCCATCGACTTCTCGGCCTCGATGAGCTCGTCGACGCGGGCCGACTTGAACCCGGTGTGGTTGGAGCTCTGCGGACGGTCCGCCTCGGACCCGAGCCACGTGACCTCGGGCATCTTGAAGAGCGAGCCGTTCATCGAGGACCAGGTCATGTCGAAGTTGAACGCATCCATCTGCTTCATCCAGTTGGCGAAGTCGCAGCGCTCGATCTTCATCTCTATGCCGAGCTTCTCCAGGTTCTGGCGGAACGGCGCTAGGAACTTGTCCTCCCCCGCGGAACGCGAGAGGAACGTGAAGACGAACCTGCGCCCGTCCTTCGCGAGCTTGCCCGCCGCGTCCTTCGCGAACCCGGCCTCGGAGAGCAGCCTCTCGGCCCCCTCGTAGTCGTAGAGGATCATCTCGTTGCGGCACGGGTGCGCCTCGTCGTAGATGTCGGTGTAGAACGAGTTGAGCAGGAAGTACTCGTTGCTCATGAGGGTGCGGTTCATCGTCTCGCGGTCGATCAGCTTCGCCATCGCCTTGCGCACGCGCAGGTCGTCGAACGGCCAGCGGCGGAGGTTCATCGCGAAGCCCTGGTAGCCGACCGCGCGGTGGTTGCGGACGCGGCGCTTCAGTATCCAGTTGCGCTGGAACTTCTCGCCCAGCGTCTCGTACGCCATGATGCGCGCGGAGTAGACCGGGTAGACGTCGATCATGTCCTTCTTGAGCGCCTCGAACGCGTTCTCCGGGTTCATATAGTAGCGGATGACTATGCGGTCGAAGTTGCACGTCCCCCTGGTGCCGGGGAAGTCCGCGCGCCACCATCCGGGGACCCGCGAGTACTCCGTGCTGACCCGCTCGTCGACCTTCGAGATGCGGTAGGGGCCGCTCACCGGCGCGTCGAGGAGGTCGAGCTTGTTGAAGTCCTGCCCGCTGAAATAGTGCTTCGGCATCACGTAGATGTCGGAGCACTTCCCGAGGTCGCGCCAGTCGCGCTTCAAGCCGGGCTTGAGGCGGAAGCGGATCGTGCGCGCGTCCAGGAGCTCCGGACTCTCGAAG
>Ga0310696_10007675_pt1 | contig 12647 bp, 8 predicted proteins | sample AusTroGonzalo_MG_4_FD_203885 | JGI IMG/M metagenome (GOLD analysis project Ga0310696, IMG submission 203885) | Bovine rumen microbial communities from tropical cattle in Woodstock, Queensland, Australia - Gonzalo_02 (v2) (version 2) | ecosystem: Host-associated > Mammals > Digestive system >... | reverse complement strand
GATTTTGATGTTGCGGAAACCGACATAAATTGCTGCATCATCAATGGAATTGCCCTTGTTGTCTTCCAAGGTTAACCAAAGGGTATACAAATGGGGGTGTTCGGCGTTCCAAGATACAACATTCGGGACAAATATGTTAAAATGAAGGGTTTGATTGCCGGGATTTTGGAATTGGATGTTCGTTGTTTCCCGTAGAGACGGGGCGCGCCCCGTCTCTACAACGTCGTTGTTTTCCAATTCCACGGATAAGCGGAATGTTTTATCATTCAGGAATTTCTCCAAATTCTCCAATGTCACCTCCACATCCAAAATGCCGTTCTGATAGGTGGAATCTAAATCGGCAATCACCTTATAATCAAGGATGTGCGTTTTGGGTTGGGCGTATAGCGTGATACCGCGTTCGATGCCGCTCAGCCGCCAGAAATCCTGGCACTCGAAATAGGAACCGTCGCTCCACTTGAACACCTGCAGAGCGATGAGGTTTTCTTCACCGAAGCGTACAAATTGGGTAATGTCAAATTCGGAATTGGTCTTGGCATCCTCGCTGTAGCCCACAAACTGGCCGTTCACCCAGAGGTAGAAACAGGATTTTGCGCCGCCAATGTTGATTATCACTTGTCGGCCTTCCCACGATTTGTCAATGTCCACCAACTTGCGGTAGCTGCCCACGGCATTCCCTTTCACGGGTACCTTCGGCAGCCGGCTGTTGTCGAAATCGTTGGTGGTGTTCACATAGACAGGCACACCGTATCCGTTCAGCTCCCAGTTGCCTGGTACGGGAATGGTGCCCCAGCCGCTGTCGTCGTAGTCGGTACGGAAGAAGTCGGTCGGACGTTCGTCGGCGTTGGCAACATAATGAAATTTCCATTTCCCATCAAGCCATTCGATATTAAAATTGTCGGCACTTTGGTTGTTATCGCGGATGTTCGCCCGCGGGTAAAGTTTGTTCACCTCGAACACAGCGGGGTCCTGCCATTCGGTGAAGGTCTGCGCGGTGGTGGCGAGACAAGCGCAACACAATATGATATATAGGAGTAGTTTTTTCATGACGCAAAAGTATGTAAATTATATATATGCACAAACAAATGAAATCGCCGTCGTAGAGACGCGATTAATCGCGTCTCTACATTTTTTTGATAAAGGACAGTATTTTCACCGTTCCATCTTTTTTGATTCGTAAAATATATTCTCCCGTTGGCATATTATTGTTATTCAACGAGATAGTCTTCTCTTTTAAAACGCCTTCCGCCACTTTTTGACCATTGAGATTATAGATTTCGTATTTCGCACCTAATAAATCATGCGGATAGTCAATATACATCATATTGGAAGCAGGATTGGGGTAGATACGGATATCATCAATGGGTTTGAAATCTTGTATGACTGTTGGATGAGAAGATACACCGAATTGACTCAAATACGGGAGAAGATAATCGCGCAAATCCATTCGTTTAAATTTTGCGGGAAGATCAAAGGGAATTCCCATTAAGGTGGTTTTGAAACGTTCGTTAGTGATATAGTAATCCAATCCATTATGTGTGGCGATGGCTTCCACTTGCGACTTGATATTGGACTTGAAGTTCAACCGTCTTTTATTGCCGGAGAAAAAGCGGTTTTCCGTAAAGTCATATAGCAAGACGATGAAAGGACGGAGGGAAGAGACCTTAATCTTTCTACTATAATCGTAACCGCAAAGAACAATTAGCTGATATTCAGATATATATGTAGCTCCTGTAATGAGTCCTTTAACGTTATAGGATTCGCATCGTTGCGCGATATGTGTGCCAGGTATTTTAGGAAGGCTGTAGATGGTGGTTTGTGCGGAAACCCATTGTTTGGTGAAGAGATAGATGCTGTCGTTGGTGACAACAAATGCCTCGCAGTCGAAATCGGTGGCTTGCGGTTGTGCGGTGAAATCGGTTTGGTCTTCGTAAGAGAAGGCTATCGTATCAATGATAAATGTCTGATTCATAATAGATTCCTTGCTGATGCGCAGAATATGGAGGTCATGTCGATTACCTCTGTTATTACCCATATCGCCAAAATAGAGATAGAGGCTGTCTTGTGAGATTTCTTCCATGTCATGGCTACTTATGTCATTGATACAGAGAGTTTCCGTAATGGTCGCGTTGGTAGTGTCAATCCGGTAAAGACAGTTGTCGTAGTGGTCGTTGAAGGTCCAATAACCGTTATTCCAAAAGAACAGAGTAGAGGTGCCATCAAGTAGCGAGTCCAAGGTACCTATTTCTGAAGTTTCGATGATGGTAGACGCATATTCGCAGCTGCCGTCGTTGACGGTAGCGATAGCGTTGTAATTGGTGGCTAACGAGTCGGTACAGCCACACACTTGCGCCTGACATAACGGCGCCGATGCAATCAACAGACCTATAAACAGAAAAAAGTTACGCATTTATTCTATCATTCGGTTTTAATACGGCAAAAGTACATTTTTTTCAATAGAAAATCCCCCTTGCGGAGGCACCAAAGGAGGTCCCTTTACAAGGGGGATTACAATATTGAAAATAAGTCTTATTTTCCGTATGCCACTTCGAATTCTTCGTAGCCTTCGATGATATCGCCGACCTTGATATCGTTGCAGCCATCGATATTCAGACCGCAGTCCTGACCGGCCACAACTTCCTTCACGTCGTCTTTGAAGCGGCGCAAAGAACCGAGTTTGCCGGTGTAAATCACGATACCATCGCGGATGAGGCGAATTTTGGTATTGCGTTGCAGTTTGCCGTCGAGTACCATACAACCGGCCACGTTGCCGACTTTGGAGATGTGGAACACCTCGCGGATTTCGATGTTGCAGACCACTTTTTCGCGGATTTCAGGTGAATGCATACCGGCGATAGCGTCCTTGATTTCGTTGATGGCGGTGTAGATGATGGAATAGGTGCGGATGTCGATTTGTTCAGCCTCAGCCATTTTGCGGGCGTTGGCGGACGGACGCACCTGGAAGGCCACGATGAGAGCGTTGGATGCGGTAGCCAGCATCACGTCGGTTTCCGTCACCTGACCCACGGATTTGTGAATGACGTTGACTTGGACCTGTTCGGTGCTGAGTTTCAGCAATTCACCGGCGAGTGCTTCCACAGAACCGTCCACATCACCCTTGACGATGATGTTGAGTTCCTTGAAGTCGCCAATAGCAATACGGCGGCCGATTTCCTCGAGGGTGACGTGCTTTTGCGTGCGCAGGCCCATCTCACGTGCGAGACGTGCGCGCTTCGTAGCAATGCTGCGGGCCTCTTGTTCAGATTCGCACACCTTGAAAGTATCACCAGCCTGAGGAGCGCCGTTCAAACCGAGCAACAATACCGGTTGTGCAGGACCTGCGGATTTCACCGCTTGGTTACGCTCGTTGAACATAGCTTTGACCTTGCCGAAGCAACTGCCGGCCAAAATCGGGTCGCCAACTTTGAGCGTACCGTTTTGTACCAGCACTTTGGCAACGTAACCACGACCTTTGTCCAAAGCGGATTCGATGACCGCGCCCACGCCAGGACGGTTCGGGTTGGCTTTCAGATCAAGCAATTCTGCTTCCAACAGCACTTTTTCGAGCAGTTCGTTCACGTTGACACCGTGTTTAGCATCGATTTCCTGACATTGGTATTTACCACCCCATTCTTCCACCAAGAGGTTCATGTTGGCCAGTTCTTCGCGGATTTTGTCGGGGTTGGCGTTGGGTTTGTCGATTTTGGTGATGGCGAAGACCATCGGGACGCCGGCAGCCTGTGCGTGGTTGATAGCTTCCACGGTTTGGGGCATCACTGCGTCGTCGGCAGCCACCACGATGATACAGAGGTCAGTGATTTTGGCACCACGGGCACGCATGGCGGTGAACGCTTCGTGACCGGGAGTATCCAAGAACGTGATCTTGCGGCCGTCAGGAAGGCTCACTTCATAAGCACCGATGTGCTGGGTGATACCGCCTGCCTCACCGGCGATGACGTTGGTTTTGCGGATGTAGTCGAGCAAAGAAGTTTTACCGTGGTCAACGTGACCCATCACGGTGATGATCGGGTTGCGCGGTTGCAGATCTTCTTCGCTGTCTTTTTCGACCTCGTTTATGTTTTCTTCCTCTTCGGCGTCAATAAATTCGACGTTGAAGCCGAATTCCTCTGCCAGCATGGCGATGTTTTCGGCGTCAAGACGTTGGTTGATGGAGACGAAAAGTCCGATGCTCATGCAAGTGGAGATGATCTTAGTGACGTCAATGTTCATCAAGGTGGCCAACTCGTTGGCTGTGATGAACTCGGTCACGCGCAAGGTCTTCTGATCTTCAATAGCTTGAAGTTCTTGTTCCTCAATGCGTTCATGAATGAGTTGACGTTTCTCTTTTCTTCTCTTTGCAGCGGTTGAAGTCTTTTTCGTATTGCTTTCGAGACGCATTTTAGTCTCTTTGATACGACGGTGGATGTCTTCAGCAGAAATCTCCACCTTTTCAGGCTCCTGTTTTTGTTTTTTATCCCTTTCTTCTTTCCCGTTGGGGATGTTGGCCGCCTTGACAGGTTTTGCAACGCGTTTTCTCTTCTTTTTCTTTTTGTCTTGGGATTCTCCGCCGCGATGGTCGTCCTTTTTGCCGTTGTCTTTGTTGTTTTGAAGCAGGGAAAGGTCAATAGTGCCGAGGATCTTCGGCCCTTTCAGCGGATTCACCACCGTTTTGATGTGTTCGGGGGTGGGTTGTTGAGGTTGGTTAACGGGAGTTGCAATCTCTTCGGGTTCAATGGTTTGAACTTCTTCTTGCTTCACCTCTTCAACAACAGTCTCTTGCGGTTTCGCTTGTGCTTTCTCCTTTTTCTGTCCCTTTTTCTCTTTCGATGAGGTCTTTTTCTTCGTTTTTAATGCCTCAGGATCGATTTTGTCGATAATTTTGGGTCCAGTGATGTGCGCAACCGTTTCAATATGTTCCGGTTTGGGTGTCTCAACAACATTGTTGTCTTGCTCAATTTCTTGATTATCAGAAGAAATGTCGTCAGTAGTGGCTTGTTCCTGCGGGTTTGCCGGAATTTCCTGCGGGTTTTTGTCCACTGTTTCGGATTCAGATTCTGTGATGGTGGGTTCCTCCTTGTTTTCAGAAGCCTTTTTAGAAGAGGGCTTTTTTAAAGTATCCAACGAAACCTTACCGATAATGTTGACACCGGGGGTGTGGACTTCGGTAGGTTCAACGTTTTTGATTTCAGGGAGTTTGTTAGTATGAATAATGACATGTTCGCCAACGTTCCCCTCGTCCGCGCTTTTTTCTGGAGCGGCGGTTTTGACTTCCTCTTTCTTGCCTTTTGAGGGTGAAATCTGTCCTGATTTTTCCTTCACCAATTTGTCTTTGGCCAATTCCTTCAAGAGACATTGGTACATATCGTCCGTCAATTTGGCGGACGGGGATTTGATTTCAAATCCGTTTTTGGTCAAGATGTCAATGATTCTTTCTTGGGAAACATTGAATTCTATGGCCGCTTTGGGTATTCGTAATGTTACTTTTTCTTCCGGCATATTGAAAAAATTTGTTTTGTTAATTTGAAAGATGATGATGAAGGATTATTATTTCGCTAATTCTTCTTTCACAGCGGCGATCATGGCGTCCACGGTCTCTTCTTCGAGGTCGGTGCGGCGAATCAGTTCTTCGCGGCTCAGCTGCATGATGCTTTCCGCGGTGTCGCATCCGATACCGATGAACGTATCGATTACCCATTGGTCGAAGACATCGTTGAATTCAGACAACGGGATGACGTATTCTTCCTTGATATCATCTCTGAACACATCAATCTCATAGCCAGAAAGTTTGCTGGCCAATTTGATATTATAGCCGCCCTTGCCGATAGCCAAGGAGACTTGGTCGGATTTCATATAGACATTGGCAGTTTTGTTTTCCTCATCCAGCTCGATGGAAGAGATTTTTGCGGGATTGAGGGCGCGTGCAATAAGCAGGTCTTTTTTGTTGGTGTAGTTGATAATATCAATGTTTTCGTTGCGAAGTTCGCGGACGGTGTCATGGATACGGCTGCCTTTCACGCCGACGCAAGCGCCCACGGGGTCGATGCGGTCGTCGTAAGTTTCGACGAGCACTTTGGCTCTTTCGCCGGGCACGCGCACGATGCCTCTGATCATGATCACGCCTTCCTCGATTTCAGGGATGGCGCGTTCCATAAGGCATTCGAGGAAGCGCGGGGAGGTACGGGAGAGCAGGATGCGCGGGGAACCGTTCACAACGTCCACGGAAGTGATAACCGCCATGATGCTGTCGCCTTTTTTGTAGTAGTCGGTCGGGATTTGCTCGGTTTTGGGCAGGACCATTTCCACGCGGTCGTCGTCCACCACGAGGATTTCCTTTTTCCAGACTTGGCTCACCTCGCCGGTAATGAGTTCGCCTTTGCGCGGCTCATATTTGCGGAAAATGACATCCTTTTCGTGTTCGAGAATCTTGTTGCTGAGGTTTTGGCGCAGCGCGAGGATTTCGCGTCTTTGGAAATCGGAAAGGTGAATTTGCTCGATCACTTCCTCGCCCACTTCAAAGTCGGGTTCGATTTTGATGGCGTCGGAGAGGGCGATTTCCTGGGCGGGGTCTTTCACCATGTCGTCTTCCACGACTTCCAGGGAACGCTGGATCTCCAAGTCGCCGCGGTCAACGTTGACGATGACGTTGAATTTGGCGGTAGCGCCGTATTTTTTGGTGAGCGCACTCACGAAAACATCCTCCAAAATATGCATAAGCGTCTCACGGTCAATGCTTTTGGATTCTTTGAAATCGGCAAATGTGCTGATAAGGTTTATTTGTTCTTCCATCTTTAAGTATGATTAAATATATTATAACTTCTTCAATTTTGTAAAAAAAACTCCCACCAAATCGGTGAGAGTTTCTTGTTGAGCTAGCAGGACTCGAACCTACACAGGCAGAACCAAAATCTGTAGTGCTACCATTACACCATAGCTCAATCTTTATCATCAATTCGGCGGCAAAAATACACTTTTTTTTAATACCAGAACTTTTTTTCAAAAAAAATTTTTTTCTTGGTGATGATATTAAAAAAAATGTATTTTTGCACGCTCGTTTGAAGCACGGCTCCTTAGCTCAACTGAATAGAGCATTTGACTACGGATCAAAAGGTTGCAGGTTTGAATCCTGCAGGAGTCACTCAGAATAAAGCACCCGTTTTTTGTAAGCGGGTGCTTTTTTTATTCCAAAAATCATCCAATCACCCCAATTAGCCTATCTGGATTTAGAAATTTTTCGTTGGTGAAAAAATATTTTTACAACCGATTGGGCGATAATAAAAAAAGTGTATTTTTGCCGCCCAAAATTTTAGTATAATAAATCAAATTAAAAAACAGTATGGCAAATCATTACGAAACCGTTTTCATTATGACGCCCGTTTTGTCTGATGAACAGATGAAGGAAACGGTACAGAAATTTGAGAAGATTCTCACCGATCAAGGTGCGGAAATCATTCACAAGGAGAACTGGGGCCTCCGCAAACTGGAATACCCCATCCAAAAGAAGTCCTCCGGATTCTATCACTTGGTTGAATTCAAGGCTGACGGCAATGTGGTCGGCGAACTGGAACTGCAATTCCGCCGCGACGAACGCATCATGCGTTTCCTGACCGTGACGATGGACAAATACGCTATCGCTTACGCTGAGAAGAGACGCAACAACCGCAAGGAAAAAGCCGCTCAAGCTGAGCAGCAACCCGTTGCTGAAGAAGTAGTTAACGAAGAGTCTAACCCTGTAGAAGCTTAAGATTATGGCACAGCAAAACGATATTAAATACATTGCTCCCGTAGCAGTTGACATCAAAAAGAAAAAATATTGTCGTTTCAAAAAGAGCGGTATCAAGTACATCGACTACAAAGATGCTGAATTTTTGAAAAAATTCGTGAACGAACAAGGTAAGATTCTGCCTCGTCGTCTGACCGGTACTTCCTTGAAATATCAGAAGAAAGTGGCTCAAGCTGTGAAACGCGCTCGTCACTTGGCTCTTCTGCCGTTCGTCACCGATAATTTAAAATCTAACTAAAAAAGTACATTGTCATGGAAATCATATTGAAACAAGACGTAGCTAATCTGGGTTATGCCGATGATCTCGTAAAGGTGAAAGACGGTTATGCCCGCAATTACCTCATTCCGCAAGGTTATGCCGAACTCGCTACCCCGGCAAAGAAGAAAATGTTAGCGGAAACCATCAAACAACGCGCTTTCAAAGCTGAAAAAATCCGTAAGGAAGCTGAATTCCTGGCTGGCAAGATCGAAGGCCTCGAAGTCAACGTCCCTGCAAAGGCTTCTGAAGCTGGCACGCTGTTCGGTTCAGTGAACAATATTATGGTGGCTGACGCGCTCAAAGCTCAACACGACATTGAGATCGACCGTCATAAAATCACCATCAACGAAGACAGAATCAAGGAGTTGGGTCAATACACCGCTCAGGTGAACTTGCACCGCGATTTCAAGGTGGAAATCAAAATCAACGTGGTTCCCGAAACGGCAGAATAATTTTTGTCTTCACATAAAAACGAAGCGGCAGTATCTTACGATATTGCCGCTTTTTTTGTACTTTTGCCGCTGTCCATTTTTACCTGTGTATGAAAAAGCTGATTCGTTATAACATCGTCATATTCGCCTTTTTATTGCTGCTGTTTTGTACCGGCGTGAAACAGTCTGTGGTGCACGATCCTTCTTTTTTGGAGAACATTCCTTTGGAACAGAGAATCGCCCAGTTGCTGATTATACGCGCCAGTTCCACGGAAAATGAGCAGTATGAAAAGGACTTTGTGGCGTTGGTGGAGCGTGTACAGCCCGGCGGCGTCTGCTTTTTCAAAGGTTCGCCAACCAAACAGGCACAACTCACCAACCGCATTCAAGCCGTCAGCAAAATTCCGATGTTCGTGGCTATCGACGGAGAGTGGGGCCCCGCCATGCGCCTCGACAGCTGCGTGGCCTTCCCGCGCCAGATGACCCTCGGCGCCCTCTCCGAAGAAAATGACTCGCTCATATACAAAATGGGACGAGAAATCGCGGAACAATGCAAGGTCGTGGGTATTAACCTCAATTTCGCTCCTTGTATAGACATTAACAATAACAGCCGCAACCCTGTGATTAACAGCCGCTCTTTTGGCGAAGACCGCGACAAGGTGTGCCGCAAAGCCGCCCTTTACATGCACGGAATGCAGGATGGCGGCATCGTCACTTCCATCAAGCACTTTCCGGGCCATGGTGATACGGAAACAGACTCACATTACGGTTTGCCGGTTATCAAGAAAAGTCGCGCCGAACTGGACGAAATGGAATTGTATCCTTACCGCAAGCTGATTGCGGAGAATCCCGACATGGTGATGGTGGGACATCTTAATGTTCCTGCTTTGGACACTGCTGGGAATTCAGTATCTTCTATGTCTTCTTCGATTGTCACCCAACTGCTGAAGCGGGAGTTGGGCTATGGCGGTCTGATTATCACCGATGGCATGGAGATGAAAGGCGTGCGAAACCAGAATCGTTTTGAAGGCGATGTGGAGATTCGTGCGCTGTTCGCCGGAGCGGATATTCTGCTGCTGCCCGGTGAAACGGATTCCGTCATAACAGCCATCAAACGTGCAGTGGAAAATGGTGATATTTCGGAAGACCTTATCAATGAACGATACCTGCGAGTGGTGCATTTCAAGCAAAAGCACGGTTTAATGAACTATAAACCAGTGAAGTGCAATGGTATTTGTGAGAAGTTAAATTGTTCCGAGGCTGTCTGGATCAATCGCCAACTGGAGGAAAAAGCGCTTACATTGTTGAAGAATGAGAACAACACACTGCCTTTGAACGCCAAAACGGCTGAAAATACGGCGTTTTTATGTGTGGATCGGAAAAATTACCAAAATGAGTATGAACAGATTGTAGGCGAGTGCCATCTGCCGTTTTACTATATCAACAAAAAGATTTCTGCTAAAGAACAGACCGCGATTTTGTCGAAATTGGCTTCGTATAATCAAATCATTGTGGCTTTCGGCGGTTCCAACCAGTTGGGTGGCTCTGGTTACGGCATCGACATGTCGTCTGTGCGCCTGCTCAATCGTCTTGCCAAGGAAAAATCCGTGATACTGATTCATTTGGGGAATCCATATGCCCTCAATGCCTTTGAATCTCTGAACGATTATAAGGCCATTATCTGTGCCTACCAGTTTTCTCCAACGACGGTGGCGGCTGCCATGAAGGCTTGTTTCGGACAGATTGCCTGCGAAGGCACTTTGCCCGTCAGTACGGATTTTTACCCTGCAGGAAGTGGTATTCTTCCACAAATATCTGATAATCAATTATCTGCACTATCTGACAAAATTACTCGGGAATTGGATAAACTTCTTCAAGGAGGGGTTACGAATCATATTTACCCAGGTTGCGCCGTGATGGCGTTGCACCACGGACAGCCCGTCTATCACAAGGTCTTTGGTTGTCTGGACTATAGTTGCAAAGACAAAGTGACTCCAAACACGATGTATGACGTTGCTTCGTTGACGAAAGTGGCGGCTACTACATTGGCAGTCATGAAGTTATATGACAATCAAGAGATTCGGCTGACAGATAAGATTGGCAAATATTTACCTTATTTGGCAGGTACCGACAAAGCAAACCTTACGTTGGAGGAATTGCTCACGCACACCTCTGGAATGCCGTCGTTCATCCCGTTCTATAAGTCCATTATGGGCAACGAACGTTATTTGCGTGCCCAGAAGTCTGCCCAGTACCCGTGGAAAGTGGCCGAAAATCTCTATTTGCGGAAAGATTATCCCGATACGGTTCGTTACAAAATTGCGCATTGTAAGCTGAAAGAGAAGAAATATGAATACAGCGATCTGAACTTTTTCCTGCTGAAGGACATGGTGGAAACCATTACGATGCAGCCCATTGAGCAGTTTCTGGCGGAAAATTTCTACCAGCCGATGGGATTGTCTCGAACCACGTTCCGTCCGTTGGACCATGGGTTTGCCAAGAAAGAGATTGCTCCGACAGAGCAGGATAATTTGTTCCGTAAGCAGCTGGTTCACGGGTATGTACACGATCAGACATCTGCTTTGATGAACGGTAATGCGGGCAACGCAGGGTTGTTCACTACAGCGGAGGAACTCGCCGCCATTTTCCTGATGCTGCAAAACGACGGCGTCTATAACGCCCAACGCTACTTGACAGAAGCCACCGTGGAGGAGTTTATCAGAATGCACTCCATGCATGGTTGTCAAGTGCGCGGTTTAGGATTCCACACGCCCAAAGCACCCGGAACCTCCTCCATTGTCCCCGCTGCTGCATGCCCACAAACATTTGGACACCAAGGATTTACGGGTACAGTCGTTTGGTGTGACCCGAAGGAAGAGCTTATCTTCGTGTTCCTCTCCAACCGCGTTTGCCCAGATGCCGAACCTAACAAATTGGCGCAAAGCAGGATACGTTTGTTGGCGCATGAGATGATTTATCAGGGGATAAAGGAGTAGGGTCAAGGGACAAGGGTCGAGGGGTGAAGTGTGACGTGTAATGAATGGCGATATGACTTATGATGTGTGATGAATGACGAATGATAAATGACGAATAATATGAATATATTGTATATTGAGACGGCGACGGATGTGTGTTCCGTGGCGTTGTCGAAGGGCGACCAGATAGTAGGATTGAAGGAAGAGGCTGGGGGTAACAACCACGCCAAGAATTTGTTGCCGTTTGTGGATGAGGTGTTGAAGCAGGCGGAAATAAGTATGTCGGAGATTAACGGCGTGGCGGTGAGCATTGGTCCTGGGTCTTATACAGGTCTGCGCATCGGGGTTTCCACCGCGAAGGGTATCGCCTACACTGCTGGAGTTCCTGTAATGGCCGTCAGCACATTAGAGAGTATCTCGCAGGGTGCCAAACAGTTATGGTCACAACAGTCTGCTGAAAGGGTGCAGATTGTGCCCATGATTGACGCGCGCCGCATGGAGGTTTTCACCACCCGCTACGACTTTAATATGCAGCCATTGGAGGAGGTTTCCTCCAAGATTGTGGATGAAAGCACCTTTGCGGAGTTGCTTTCCGAGCAGAAAGTGTTGTTTTGCGGCAACGGAATGCCCAAATGTCGCGAGCTGCTCTCCGCTTTCCCCAACGCCTGCTTTGTAGAAGCGCCCATCTCCGCCCAAAATATGCTCCCCGCCGCCCTAAGGAAGTGGCAAAACCAAGAATTTGAGAATGTTGCCTATTTCGAGCCGTTCTATTTGAAAGAATACGTGGCGGCCAAACCGGTGGTAAAAGGACTGAGATAATGCACAATGCACAATGAAGAATGATAAATGATGAATGATGAATAACGACATTGTTCCATAGTAGAGACGCGATTAATCGCGTCTCTACATTGTGGCGTCGCTACACTAAATTATTTGTATTTTTGCACCCTTCTATTGCCTATTCCCTTGACCCTATTGCCTATTGCCTAATCAAATATGGAAGTTCACGAACCAATAAAACGAGACCGAAACCTGAATATCACGGTGATTGCTGACGATTCGCAACGCGGATTGGCGGCGGTGTCGCAGGGTGTGGTGTTGGCTGAGGTGTTTCAGGCCTCGCTGACCGTTATGGCCAATTTCGGGTTTGAGTTCGGACCGGCGGAGTTCCACCATATTCCAGAAGATAGTCCCTATTTGAA
>Ga0310696_10007674_pt1 | contig 12648 bp, 8 predicted proteins | sample AusTroGonzalo_MG_4_FD_203885 | JGI IMG/M metagenome (GOLD analysis project Ga0310696, IMG submission 203885) | Bovine rumen microbial communities from tropical cattle in Woodstock, Queensland, Australia - Gonzalo_02 (v2) (version 2) | ecosystem: Host-associated > Mammals > Digestive system >... | reverse complement strand
CGCGCGGCTCGACCAACTGATCGAACGATACGCCGACGCCGATCCCGAAGAACTCTCGTTCGAGACCGATTTTTCGTCCAACAAATCGATTTGGGAATCCGATCTTCTCATCACCGACTGGTCGGGGATCTCGGTCGAGTATTCCTACACCACCGAACGCCCCTGCCTCTTCGTCAATACCAAGATCAAGTGCCTGAATCCCGAATGGGAAAAGATCGGGATCACTCCGCTCGAGGTCGCGCTTCGCGACAAGATCGGCGTCTCGCTTGAAAAGGAAGAGGTCGCGGGCAAGACGCGCGAAACCGTCGCCGCTATGCTCGGGCGCGCCGAAGAGTGGAAGGCGCAGATCGCCGCCGTCCGCGACGAAAACGTCTTCAACCCCGGCAGATGCGGGGAGGTCGCCGCCGATTACCTTATCAAGACGCTCACCGAGCGCCGCGATAAGACGAAAAAACAGTAACCGACCGAAAAGAATAACGATAAGAAACGAGGAAAAAGAAATGAAACGAAAATTGCTTGCCGCTCTGATCCTGTTTACCGGAGTTTCGGTCTTCTTCACCCTTTCGGCGTCGGCGTACATCGATCCCGCGACGACGTCCATCCTGATCCAGTCGCTGGCGGGCGTCGGAGCCGTGGTCGTCACCGGTATCGTCGTTCTGTGGGTGTCGCTGAAGAGAAAGGTGAAGAAAGCGCTTCACATCGACGACAGCAAGAATACCGAGGTCGAGGACGAGTTCGCCCTCGTCGGGGAGGAAGCCCCCGCCGCCGAGGGAGAGGCAAGCGCCGAATCCGACGCGACCGCGTCGGAAGAGGGCAAAACCGCCGAACCCGAAAAGAAGGAAGAACCCGAAGAGGAGATCGACTTCGGCACCGACGACGAATAATCGGTTTCCGGGGAGCACGCTCCCCGCAAAGGACGCCGCTTCATTTCTGCCTTTTTCGCGCTACGCGAAAAGAGGGGGTTCCCCGCGCGGCACAATGCATCGTTTTTTGAATACATTGCCGCTTTGCGGCACATCACTAAAGCCCGTGCGGAGTTTCCGCACGGGCTTCACATCATTTGACCGCTCGCGGTCAACGTCATTGGGGCAAAGCCCCACATCATTGAGGCGTAGCCTCACGTCCCGCGGGGCGTCATAACACAACGCGACGGGTTCCCCCGCCGCGTTGTTCATCACTGCGAAGCAACCGCTCCCCGCTTACTTCGCTACGTCTCCGTCCGTACAATGCACCGTATATTTGCCGGTAGAGTAATTCCAATCACTTCCTTTGCTGATCGCGTTCCATTGCGCTTTTGTGCCGACAAAGGTGACCGAGGTCAGTCTGGAACAATTCCTGAACGCTCCGTTCCCGAATATATTGACGCTGTCGGGGACGGTAATCGAGGTTAGTCCGTCGCAGTAAGCGAACGCTGTACGTCCGATGCTTGTGACGTCGTTGCCGATCGTGACCGAGGTCAGACCGGAGCAACCCGAGAATGCATCGTATCCGATACTCGTGACGCCGTCGGGAATGGTGACCGAGGTCAGCCCGGAGCAGTTGTAGAACGCAGAATTCCCGATGCTTGTGACGCTTCCGTCGGTCGGAATAATGCTGTTCTTGCATCCGGCAATCAAGGTTTTCGTTTTTGCCTCAATCAAACAGTTTCCGACTGCCGGATAATCGGGACTGCTGCTGACAATGCTTTCTAACCCGGAGCAATATAGGAACGCGGAGTTACCGATACTCGTGACGCTGTCGGGGATGGTAAGGGAGGTTAGAGCGGAGCAGTATTGAAACGCACTCGGCGGAATGCTCTCGACCTTTTCTCCAAAGGTTACGGTCGACAGTTTGAAACAATCGGAGAAGATTGGATAAAAACTCGAACGCTCCAAGGCGCAGATGGCGTTCCAAGTGACCGAGTTCAGTTCGGAGCAACCGGAGAAAGCTTCGTTCCCGATGCTCGTGACGCCTTCAGGGATGGTGACCGAGGTCAGCCGGGTGCAGTTGTAGAACGCAGAGTCTAAGATGATCGTGACGCTGTCGGGGATGGTGATTGAGGTCAGCGTGGAGCAGTCGTAGAACGCACCTCCTCCTATGCCTTCAACGCCGTCGGGGATGGTGACCGAGATCAGACTGGAGCAACCGCGGAACGCATTGTTTCCAACGCTTGTGACGCTGTCGGGGATGGTGATTGAGTTCAGTCCGGAGCAACCGGAAAAAACATCAGATGCAATGCTCGTGACGCCGTCGGGGATGATGACCGAGGTCAGTGAGGAGCAGCCTTCAAACGCAGACCAACCGATGCTCGTGACGCTGTCAGGAATGATGATCGAGGTCAGTTCGGAGCAACCGTAGAACGCATGGTTTCCGATGCTTGTAGTGCTGTCAGGGATGGTGATTTCGGTCAGCCCGGAACAGTAGGAGAACGCATATTCTTCGATGCTCGTGACGCCGTCGGGGATAGTGACCGAGGTCAGCCCGGAGCAGCCGTAGAACGCATATTTTCCGATGCTCGTGACGCTGTCGGGGATGGTGATGGAGGTCAGCCCGGAGCAGCCGGAGAATGCACCGTATTTAATGCTTATGACGCTGTCTGGAATTATAATCGTGGTCAAACCGGAGCAGTTGTAGAACGCATTACTCTCGATGCTCGTGACGTTGTTTGGGATGGTGACTGAGGTCAGCCGGGTGCAGTTGTAGAACGCAGAGTTTCCTATGTAAGTGACGCCGTTGCCGATGGTGACCAAGGTCAGATTGAAGCAACCGTAGAATGCATCGTATCCGATGCTCGTGACGCTGTCTGGAATGATGATCGATGTCACATTGGAACTATCGCGGAACGCCCCGTATCTAATGCTCGTAACGATGTCACCCTGCGGAGATCGGTTCGGAATCACAAGAGCGGTATCGGTGCAAGTACCGAGCCCGGTGACGGTACAAGTGCCGTCGTCGTTGGATTCAAACGCAAGACCTTCCGATTTCTTAGGCGGTTCGGTCATCGGTTCTGTTACGGGGTCGGTCGGGGAATCTTTCTTCCCCCCGCACGCCGCGAAGACGAGCGCGATCGAGATCACGAGCAGCGCAAGGGCGAGAATACGGATCGTTTTCATTGTTTTTGGTCCTCCGGAATCGATTTGTACCGATCGTTTTTAACAATCTTTAATAGTAGAATATCATATTTTTCTCCGAAAAGCAAGCGATCTGATCAAAAAGAGCCGCAAGGCGGCGATTCGTCAAACGAACGGCTGCGTTGCCTTTTGGATGGATCGCGGGCAAGCCCGCGTGAACGGATCGGCAGCGCCGTTCAAAAAACGATCCGCGATCGTATGATTTTCCGCAATCTTACAGGGGGGATTTTTCGGTTTTCTGTTGACAAATCCCTCTTTATATAGTATAATATATCCGATTGTACGGGAGGATGCTATGGCTGACTACGAACGGTACGGCGATTACAACGACCTCGGCGACGAAGAAACGCCCGGAAGGCGGCGTCCTGTCCTGCGGCTGCTGAAGATCCTCGTTTCGCTCAGCCTGTTCCTCTTTTGCGGGTTTTTGATCTTCCGGCTGGTCGTCGCGGAGTACTATCCGCGCGATCTGCGCCGTTTCCGGATGACCGAACCGCTCGTCGCGTATGCCGAGACGCACGATCTTTCGACCGAGAAAGTGAAGATCCGCGTCCCCTACGACAACAACGTCCGCGCCAGTTTCATTGCCGATAACCTGATGATCGAGCGCGGTGCGGGCGCCGTACAGTTTACCCTGCGGTTAAGCCGCTATACGATGACCCGCCTGGCGGACGTGCTTGGCGAGGACGTCGGGAAAAAGCCCGACGAATCCCGCTTCGTCGTCGTTCTGCAGGACGATCTCGGCAACCGCTATGAAAAAACCGAAGAGATCGGACGGAGTTACCTTTGGTACCGTGCCGTAAAATATTGTTTTGACGGGGTCAGGTTTGACGGCGTCGGATGGATTCGCGCCGACGTTTACCTGGCGTCCGACCCCGACGCCGCCGAACCCTACGCCTCGATCCCCGTGCTCGATTTTTCGGGCGGGGACGACGCGTCAACTTTGAATTGAGGATGTATTATGCGAACTTTTTCCTACACGCCGAAGCGGCAGAATGACCGCCCCGTCTGGTGGCTCTCATTTCTCAGTCTCGGTCTTGTCGCTTCGGTTTTGTACGTGGTCTTCGGCAAGTGGAACCCGATCGTCGGGCAGATCGCGTTCTTCGTCTTCGCCGTCGCCGACATCTGGTTTTACTCGCGCTTCTTCTTTCTGCATTATACCTACACCGTCACTCTGATGAACGGCGTTCCGACCCTGATCGTCAATCAGCGCCGCGGAAATCAGACCACCACGGTCTGTCAGCGCGAGCTTTCCGACCTTTCGGAGATCCGCGAGTTCCGGCGCGGTGAAAACGGACCGCGCGAGCTGCGCGTCGACGTGCGGATGAACTTTCTCGTCAGTATGTCGCCCGCGACCTGGCAGACCCTCTATTTCATCCTTGACGACGGCGAATGCGTTTCGGTCACGCTCGAACTGAACGACGCGTTCCTGACGGTTCTTCGCGAGGCGCTCTCTTACCTGCATCTCGAACTGAACGAGGGAGAGGTGCGCGAGGAGGGAACCGCCGTTTCCGATTCCGACGCAGAGCCGCAGACCGTTTGACCGACGCGCGTACGATTTTCGCCGTTCCCGGACCGGGAACGGCGATTTCTTTCAGGGAAGGGGGGATCACTATGGCAAACCGAAGCGAACCGAAAAACGCCGAGCGGACCACGCTCGCCGGGGTCCCGGTTTTGCTCGTCCGGCGGCAGGTGCGCCGCGTTACGCTCGCCGTGCTCCCGCCGTTCGGAGAAGTGCGGATAACCGCGCCGCGCGGCACGTCGCGGGCGGAACTCGAGCGGATCGTATACGGCAAACGGGCGTGGCTTGAAAAGAAGATCGCGACCTTTCCCGTCGATCCGGGCAGGGAGCGCCGATACGGAGAAGGGGAGTACGCCCTTCTGTGGGGACGCCGCCTGCGCCTCTTCCCGCGGGTCGGTACCCCGGGGGTTTTGCTTGCTCCGGAGGGGATGATCCTCTCCGCGCGCGCCGACGATCCCCGAAAACGCGAGGCGGCGCTCCACGCGTTCTACCGTTTGCAGGTTCAGACCGAGGCGGAGAAACTGCTGCCCGTTCTATCTGCGATGACCGGGCTTTCTCCCGCGAAGATGACCGTCCGGAAGATGGCGCGAAGATGGGGGACCTGCTATCACCGCGAAGGGACGATCCATCTTTCGCTCACGCTTGCCGAGTATCCCCCCGCCTGCCTTTCCTACGTTCTTCTTCACGAATTGCTCCACTTGCGCTATCCCGATCACGGCGCCGATTTTCACGCCGCGCTCGATCGCTATATGCCCGACAACCGCGCGGTCGCGGCGGAGTTGAACCGGTTGCACCGCCTGTCGAACGCGCTCTGGACGGATTGAAAGCCGCAACGCGGCGCGTTGCGCGCGACGGCGACTTGCTTGAAACAAAAAAACGGGGTGTCTTCGGACGCCCCGTTTTAGTTATATTCTCTTTGCCGTGCGACGTTACGTCGCCGGACCGACCGATCGCGCCGGCGGCAGTGCCGTTCGTTTGCTTTTGCCCTCTCAGAATTCGGTATATTTTTCTCTCGCCTCGTCGCGCAGTCTGCCCGTCAGGTGCAGGATCACAATCAGCCGGACGATCGACAGAACGAGCGGAACCATCCAGAACCAGTCGACCCGTGAGACGAGCACCAGATGCACTTCGTCGCCTTCGGAGGCGACCGCGCGGGTCTGACGGTCGAAAAGGATCGTAAGAAACGATGCGGCGGCGCATAGGATCGAGACCGCGAGGAACAGGAGATTTTCGCGCTTCAGCGAGCGACCGAGCTCGTCGGTCTGCCGTGAAAGACCCGCCCCGTACGATCTGAGCGTGAGCGGGATCAGCGAAAGGAACACGAAGAAGAGAAGGATCGAAACGGCAACCGAGAGCGTCGCTTCAGCCCCGCCGAAAACCGTCAGAAGGGAGTAAAGCCGCTTTGCGCCGGGGTCGTCGCTTGCAAGCGAACCGACGCCGTAGCGATCGTAGAACGCGGTCGAAAGAACCGTCGTCACCGCCGAAACCGCGGCGTAGACGCCGGCGACCGCCGCACAGCCCCGGACCGCCGAAACGCCTTGAAAGCGGCGCCCGAGGAAAAGGAGCGAAACGACGAGCAGAACGGCGGAAAAGACGTCGGGGAGGACGTTGACGCGGTCGAGGATCACGTCGATCCCGAGCGCCGCCGAAACGGCGAGAAGAAGAAAGAAGAGCCGGAGCCCCTCGACGGTGTGCAGGGCGTTGATCCGGTCGAGGTCGGATTCGTAACGCTCCGAGATCAGACGGTCGGCGTTCCCCGCGCGCGAAAGGCGGTTGAAATAGCGGCAGAAAACGACGAAGAGCCAGATCCCGAAAACGAGAACGATCGCCGCCGCCGCGACGGCAAGTTTCGGATACAGGGACAGCCAGAAGGAGACCGTCGAACTATCCTGACCGACGGGAGCCACCGGAACCAGGGCGAATTCGGGCAGGCAGGAGCCCGCCTCGCGCACGATAAAGAACAGCGCCGTCAGCCGCTGGAGCGTTTCGGGTCTGATCCGTCCGACCGGGGCGATCGCCTCCGGACAGTTGAAGCGTTCGCCGAAGTAGAAGAACGCCTCCCAGAAGTACGCCGTCGCCGGAAGCAGACAAATCAGATCGACGATCGCGTACCCGATCGAGAATACCGCGATGATCGACCGCTGCGCGGAGTTGCCCGAATAGATCGAGATCATGGCGAAGAGCGCCGGGAAGCGCGAGAGCGAGACCCAGAAATAGGTTTTCAGCTTGTCCCGGAGATCCCCGAAATAGGGAAGGACCTCCGCCGCGTCGAAAAGCGCCGACAGGATGAGGGCGCATCCGATGAAATCGGGGAGCAGGTCGAAGAGGTTGATCGACGGCGACAACAGGAAAAGAAGCCCGACGAGCATTCGCTTGACCGGCAGTTTGTTCTGTCTGCGGTAGAAGGCGCGAACCGAAACGTCAGCCATCTTTGCGATCCTTTTCCTCACGTCTTTGTTTCATCCGGGTCAAAAAGTCGGGCTTTTCCGGCGCGCTCCCCTCGTCCGGCATTCCGATGTCGGTATAGCAGGCGAAGAGAACGGCAAACCCGACGAGAGCGACGATAAATCCGACGACGACCATCGGCACGAACATCCGCGCGACGATCGGGTCGAGTTTCTCGCCGAGATCAAGGTTGAGAAACGCGTAGAGAAACCAGTAGATGCAGGCGATCGTCCGGAAAAAGAAGGCGCGCCCGCGAAGACGGGAAAGCCCTACCTCCTGCGTGAGCGAAACCATCCCGGATCCGAGATAGAAGTGAAACAGCGCGACGAGAAGGCACAGCACCGCCGATACGACGGAAGAGAGCGTGTCGGAGAGTTCGGCGCCGGCGACCTTCGCCCCGGCAAGTCCCGCGGCGAAAAGACCGAAAAGCACGACCGCAAGGTTCGAGTACGCCGCCCCGCGGAACCCGCTGTTCCACACTTTCAGTTTATGAAGTCCGAACGCCATCACGATCCCCGCGGCGGGGATGGTATAGACCGGGATGACGGAGTTCAGATAGAGAACGTATCCGAACAGGAGAATGCCGAATCCCATGGCGTCACCCGTTGGATCCGCCGCCGCGAAGTCCGCAGCAGTTCTTGTATTTCAGCCCGCTTCCGCAGGGGCATTTGTCGTTGGGACCGATCTTTTTGTCCTGCCGGCGGATCGTTTCGCCCGCCTGCCGGACGGTCGTTTTCTTGCCCTGTCCGGCAAAACCGGCGACGGTCGGATTGGCGACCTGCACGCGCTTGGTCGCCGCTTCGGTCGGCACCGCGGCAAGCAGCATCCGCACGGTGCCCGTGCGGATATCCTCGACCATATCGTCAAAGAGGTCCGCCCCCGCGATCCGATATTCGCTGATCGGGCTTCTCTGCGCGTAACTGTTGAGCCCGACCGAGTCCTTAAGGTCGTCCATCGCGTCGATGTGTTCCATCCAGCGCGCGTCGACGTTCCGAAGCAGGATGACCCGTTCGACTTCGCGGAGCATCGGCGTGCCGAAGAGCGTCTCTTTCGAGGCGTAGATCTTCAGCGCCCGGTCGGTAAGATCCTCGGTCAGCTCCTCGCGCGACGGGATCTGTCCGTCCTCGTAGCGGAGCGCGTCGGGCGGGAGAAGGAAACCGAGATACTCGGCGTTCAGCCCCGCGAGATCCCACGCCGCGGGATCCTCGCCCTGCGTGTATTTGAAGACGTTTGCGGCGATCGATTCGCGGATCATATTCTCCATCGTCCCCGAAAGGTCCTTGCCGTCGAGGACTTCGCGCCGCTGATCGTAGATCAGTTTGCGCTGCTGATTCATTACGTCGTCGTACTCGAGCACGTTCTTGCGGCGGGCGAAGTTCTGCGCCTCGATCCGCTTCTGCGCGCTCTCGATCGACCCCGAGAGCAGCCCCGAGTTGATCGGAGTATACTCGTCAAGTCCCAACCGGGCGACAAGTCCGGCGATCCGGTCGGTGCCGAACAGGCGCATCAGGTCGTCCTCGAGCGAGAGGAAGAAGCGCGATTCGCCGGGATCGCCCTGCCGTCCGCTTCGTCCGCGGAGCTGGTTGTCGATCCGGCGGCTCTCGTGCCGCTCGGTGCCGAGGATGAACAGACCTCCGGCGGCGCGGACGCGCTCGGCTTCGGGACGAATCTCCTCTTTGTATTTCGCCTCCAGATCGCGGAAGAGTTTGCGCGCCTCGAGCCGCTCGGGATCGTCGGTCACGGCAAACCCGGTCGCGTCGGAGATCCGATCGTCGTCGTAACCGAGACGGCGCATCTCGTTTTTCGCCATGAACTCGGCGTTACCGCCGAGCTGAATGTCGGTTCCGCGCCCCGCCATATTGGTCGAGATCGTGACGGCGCCCTCTTTGCCCGCCTGCGCGACGATCTCGGCTTCGCGGGCGTGGTGCTTCGCGTTCAGAACGACGTGCGGGATGCCGTTCATTTTCAGGATGTGCGAGAGTTCCTCCGATTTCTCGATCGACACGGTGCCGACCAGGATCGGCTGCCCCTTCTCGTGGCAGGTCTTGATCTGCTCGACGATGGCGTGATACTTGCCCCGGATCGTCCGGTAGACCGAGTCGTGGTGATCCTTGCGGATCATCGGCATATTCGTCGGCACCTCGACGACGTCGAGGGCGTAGATCTCGCGGAACTCGTCCTGCTCGGTCAGCGCCGTACCCGTCATCCCCGAGAGTTTCTTATACATCCGGAAATAGTTCTGGAAGGTGATCGTCGCGAGGGTCTTGCTCTCCTTCTGGATATTGACGTTCTCCTTCGCCTCGATCGCCTGGTGCAGGCCGTTGTTGTAGCGCCGCCCGGGCATCAGCCGCCCCGTGAAGGTATCGACGATAATGACCTCGCCGTCGTGGAGCATATAGTCGACGTCGCGCTTCATGATCCCGTGCGCGCGGATCGCCTGATTGATATGGTGGAGCAGGGTAGAGTTCTCGGGGTCGGAGAGGTTGTCGATATGGAAGAAGCGCTCGGCTTTCGCGATCCCCGCGCGGGTAAGCACCGCGCTCTTCGCCTTCTCGTCGACGATATAGTCCTCCTTCACGTCGTCGTGGTCGACCTTGTCGTCCAGTTCCTTGATCGTGAAGCAGGAGAGGGTGCGCGCGAACTTCTCGGCTTGCTGGTAAAGGTCGGTCGACTGCTCGCCCTCGCCCGAAATGATCAGCGGCGTGCGCGCTTCGTCGATCAAGATCGAGTCGACCTCGTCCACGATCGCGAAGGCGTGTCCCCGCTGTACCATCCGCTCCTTGTAGATGACCATATTGTCGCGCAGATAGTCGAAGCCGAACTCGTTGTTCGTCCCGTAAGTGATGTCGGCGTTGTACGCCGCGTGCTTTTCGTCCTGCGTCTGTCCGTGCACGACCAGCCCGGTCGAAAGACCGAGAAAGGCGTAGATCCGCCCCATCTCCTCGCTGTCGCGGCGGGCGAGGTAGTCGTTCACCGTCACGATATGCACCCCTTCGCCCGTAAGGGCGTTCAGGTAGGCGGGCATCGTCTCGACCAGCGTTTTACCTTCTCCCGTTTTCATCTCGGCGATCCGCCCCTGGTGGAGCAGGATACCGCCCTCAAGCTGCACGTGGAAGGGGCGCTTTCCGAGCACCCGGTCCGCCGCCTCGCGCACCGCCGCAAACGCGTCGGGAAGAATATCGTCGAGCGTCTCGCCCGCCGCCAGCCGCCCTTTCAGCGCGGGGGTGACGGCTTGCAGTTCGGCGTCGCTCATCGCGGCGTACTTTTCGGCAAGATACTCGATCTTTTGAACGATCGGCGCGTTCCGCTTCAACTGTCTTTCGCTGTACGTGCCGAATATTTTCGTGAATAAGCCCATTTCGGTCTCCTTCGCATACTTTCTCTTCTACCATTCTACCATACTTTTTCCCGAAATACCATCCCTAAATGTAAACTTTTCTTTTTCCCGCCGCGCTCCGCGCGGGATGGTCTCTTCACGCGCGCAGGGGAAGGGGTCCCCGCGCGGCACGTCACTGAAGCCCGTGCGGAGAATCCGCACGGGCTTCACATCATTTGACCGCTCGCGGTCAACATCATTGGGGCGACGCCCCACATCATTGCGCCCGCGCTCTCGCGAGGGCGCACGTTTTACTTCGCTACGTCTCCGTCCGTACAATGCACCGTATAATTGCCGGTATAGTAATTCCAATAGCTTCCTTTGCGGATCGCGTCCCACTGCGCCTTTGTGCCGGCAAAGGCGACCGAGGTCAGGCTGGAGCAGTTGTAGAACGCATATTCTCCGATGCCGTTGACGCCGTTGCCGATGGTGACCGAGGCAAGACCGGAGCAGCCGGAAAACGCAGAACTCCCGATACTCGTAATACCGTCGGGGATGATGATTTCGGTCAGCCCGGAGCAATAGGAGAACGCATCCGTTCCGATGCTTGTGACGCCGTTGCCGATCGTGACCGAGGTCAGCCCGGAGCATTTGTAGAAAGCGTATTGATAGACGGCATAATTCTTTCCATTGTATTCATCCGGCAAAATCAGTTCGGCATCTGTTCCAAAATAGGCGACGAGATAGACGTCGGTTTCGTCATCGTAGAAGAGATAGTCGTCGTCGGTTGTATGCAGATAACTTTCTCCGTCTTTGTAGACGTGCATGGCGGAATATCCGACGTATCCGTTTTCCGAACTCTTGGCAGTGATATCCAACTTAGACATATTGCGGACTTCGATCAATTTATAGCAACCGGAGAACGCAGAGCTTCCGATGCTTGTGACGTTGTTGCCGATGGTAACCGAGGTCAGCCCGGAGCAACCGGAGAACGCCTCGTTCCCGATGCTCGTGACGCTGTCGGGAATGGTGATCGAAGTCAGTTTGGAACAGTTGTAAAACGCCTGTTGTCCAATGCTCGTGACGCCGTTGCCGATCATGACCGAGGTCAGCCCGGTGCAGTAGGCGAACGCAGCATATTCAATGCTTGTGACGCCGTCGGGGATGGTGATTTCGGTCAACCCGGAGCAGTTATAGAACGCAAACGCTGGAATGGCTTCCACATTCTCTCCAATCGTAATGGTCGTCAGCTTGGAGCAACCGGAGAAGATCGGATACGAACTTGATCCTGCCTGGGTACAGTTGGTGGCGTTCCAGACGACCGTGGTCAGCCCGGAGCAATACTCGAATGCACGGTTTCCAATGCTCATCACGCCGGCGGGGATGGTGATCGAGGTCAGGCCTTTGCAACCGGAGAACGCATATTGATTGATACCATAGTTCTTGCCGTTGTATTTTTCCGGCAGGGTCAGTTCGGTATCTGTTCCGTAATAGGCGACGAGATAGACGTTTGTTCCGTCGTCGTAATAGCAATAGTCGTCGGTTTCGTGGAAATAACTCTCTCCGTCTTTATAGACGTGTTTGGCGTAATATCCGACGTAACCGTTTGCAGAACTCCCGGCGGAGATATTCAACGCGGACAGATTGCAAACTTCGATCAGTTTTAAGCAGTTGAAGAACGCAGATTGCCCGATGCTCGTGATGCCGTTGCCGATCGTGACTGAGGTCAGATTGGAGCAGTTGGAGAACGCATGATTTCCGATGCTCGTGACGCTGTCGGGGATGGTGATCGAGGTCAGATTGGAGCAACTGTTGAACGCAGATTGTCCGATGCTCGTGACGCCGTTGCCGATCATAACCGATGTCAGTCCGGTGCAGTAGGCGAACGCAACATATCCAATGCTCGTGACGCCGTCGGGGATGGTGATTGATGTCAGCCCGGAGCAGTTGTAGAAGGCAGAGCTTCCGATGCTTGTGACGTTGTCGGGGATGGTGACCGAGGTGAGACAAGAGCAACCGGAGAACGCATAATTCTTAATAGCGGTCATCGTATCCGGGATCACCAATTCGGTGAGCAGAGTATCGTTCAGATAGAGGTTGTGCGCGTAATAGAGAGGATTGGCGGTAGCGTCTCCAAACGTGATCCCGCACCATCCGGCAATATCATCGGTATAATACACGGCGGTCAGCCCGGAGCAGTTGTAGAACGCGCTCTCTCCGATGCTCGTGACGCTGTCGGGAATGGTGATTTTGGTCAG
>Ga0310696_10007672_pt1 | contig 12650 bp, 12 predicted proteins | sample AusTroGonzalo_MG_4_FD_203885 | JGI IMG/M metagenome (GOLD analysis project Ga0310696, IMG submission 203885) | Bovine rumen microbial communities from tropical cattle in Woodstock, Queensland, Australia - Gonzalo_02 (v2) (version 2) | ecosystem: Host-associated > Mammals > Digestive system >... | reverse complement strand
CGTCGAGGTTCTCGCCGACGCAGAGGATGACCTTAAGGCCGGCGCCGAGGGCCAGCTTCGTCTTCTCGACGAGCTTGGCGTCGGTCTCGCCGTAGTACTGACGGCGCTCGGAGTGGCCGAGGATGGTATATTCGCAGCCTGCGGACACGAGCATGTCGGCAGAGACCTCGCCGGTGTAAGCGCCCTTGGAGTGGTCCGCGCAGTTCTCGGCGGACAGGCCCACGACGGTACCCTTCACGACCTCGGCGACGGGGACGAGGTGGGTGAAAGGAGTGGCGACGATCAGTTTGACTTCTGCAGGGACCTCCGCGGACCTTGCGACGACTGCCTTGGCAAGCTCGATGCCTTCAGGAACTGTGGTGTTCATTTTCCAGTTTCCTGCTACGATGTTCTTTCTCATAATGATGCTATATAGGTTTGTTGTTTTCCGTGGACTGCAAATATACTCATTAATCCGGAAATAATGACTATCTTTGCACGATTGAAAAGTCATAGAAGATGAAGAATTTCGTAGAAGAACTCAGATGGAGGGGCATGATTCACGACATCACCCCCGGCACGGAAGAAGAACTCAAGAAAGGACCCATGTCCGCATATGTAGGCATCGACCCCACGGGCGACAGCCTCCATATCGGCCATCTGGTCAGTATCATGATACTCAAGCATTTCCAGGCTTGCGGCAATAAACCTTTCGCCCTCGTGGGCGGCGCCACCGGCATGATAGGCGACCCTTCGATGAAGAGCCAGGAGCGCAACCTCCTCGACGAGGCGACCCTCGCGCACAATGTCGACTGCATCAAGGCCCAGCTCAGCCGCTTCCTGGACTTCGAGTCCGACGCCCCCAACAAGGCCGAGCTCGTGAACAACTACGACTGGATGAGGGACTACACCTTCATCAACTTCACCCGCGACATCGGCAAGCTCATCACCGTCAACTATATGATGTCCAAGGACTCCGTGAAGAAGCGCCTCAGCCGCGACTCCTCCGAGGGCATGTCCTTCACCGAGTTTACCTACCAGCTCCTCCAGGGCTACGACTTCCTGTACCTCTACGAGCACAGGGACGTCCATCTCCAGCTCGGCGGCGCTGACCAGTGGGGCAACATTACCACCGGCACCGAGCTCATCCGCCGCGTGCTCGGCAAGGAAGCCCACGCCCTCACCTGCCCGCTCATCACCAAGGCCGACGGCGGCAAGTTCGGCAAGACCGAGAAGGGCAACATCTGGCTCGACGCCGGACGCACCACCCCTTACCAGTTCTACCAGTTCTGGCTCAACGTCTCCGACGTCGATGCCGAGCGCTACATCAAGATATTTACGATGCTCGACCGCGAGACCATCGAGTCGGCCATCGCCGCCCACCGCGAGTGTCCCGAGCGCCGCGAGCTGCAGAAGCTCCTCGCGCGCGAAGTCACCATCATGGTCCACGGCGAGAAGGAGTATGAGAATGCAGTCAAGGCCTCCCAGATGCTCTTCGGCAAGGCCACTGCCGACGATCTCCGCAGCCTCGACGAGAAGACCTTCCTGGCGGTGTTCGACGGAGTGCCCACGTTCGACCTCGAGCGCGCTAAGCTCCCGATGGGCCTGCTCGACGCCCTCGCCGTGGAGACCTCAGTATTCCCTTCCAAGGGCGAAGCCCGCAAGATGATCCAGGGCAACGGTTTCTCCATCAACAAGGAGAAGCGCAGCGACCCGAACGGCCAGCTCACCGAGGCCGACATCATCGACGGCAAGTACATCCTCGCTCAGAAGGGTAAGAAGGACTATTATATCATCAATGTGAAATGATAGACAAAGCACCGAGTACCAGACAGTTGAAGGTTGCGCGGGAGGTCCAGAAAGACATGGCCGAGATCCTGCGCAGCAAGGGCATGGCCGCCTTCGGCGGCGCCATGGTGACCGTCAGTGAAGTGCGTATGAGCCCCGACCTGTCGATCGCCAAGGTCTATGTCAGCATCTTCCCTTCGGCCAAGGCCGACGAGGTGATGGGCATACTCAACGAGAACATCCGCACCTACCGCGGCGAGCTCGGCCGCATGGTCGGAAAGCAGCTCAGGATAGTCCCCGAGCTGGTATTCTATCTGGACACTTCGCTCGACTACGCCGAGCATATCGAACAGCTCCTCAAGATGTAATGAACCTGCCGCTCTTCATAGCCGGCCGTTATCTTTTCGCCAGGAAGTCACACAATGTCATCAACATCATCTCGGCGATAAGCGTCATCGGCATGGCTGTAGGCACGGCGGCCCTCATCATCTTCCTGTCCGTCTACAACGGCTTCGACGACATCATCCGCAAGTCCCTCAGCGACCTCGACCCGGATTATCTCATCACTCCTGCCAAAGGCAAGACCTTCATCCCTGAGGGGGAGGCCTTCGACTGGGCGTACGACTCCCCGTACGTGCTCAATATGAGCAGCGTGCTGCAGGAGAACGTCTTCATCACCTACGACGGACGCCAGGGCGTGGCCACGGCCAAGGGCGTGGATACGGTGTTCGAGGAGGAGTCCGGCATCAGGAATTACGTGCGCCAGGGGGAGTTCCGCCTGCACAACGGTTCCCTTCCCATGTGTGCCGTGGGCTCGGGCTTCGCCTACGAGCTGGGCATCAGCGCCAATTTCCTCGCTCCGCTAGAGATTTGGTTCCCCGACAGGGAAGGCAACATTTCCCTTACCAATCCCACCGCTTCGCTCCACACCGTTAAGGCGCGCCCCTCGTGCATCTTCTCCATCAATTCCGACGTGGACGCTTCGCTGGTCATACTCCCGCTGGAGAGCATGCGCGAACTGCTTGGCTATCAGGACGAAGTCTCCGGCGTGGAGATACGCCTGAAGCCTGACTGCACGCGCCGCCAGGTGAAGGAGTCGCAGAAGACCCTGGAGACCCTGCTTGGCGAAGATTTCGTCGTGCTGGACCGCCTGCACCAGAACGAGTCGCTCTATAAAATGATGAAGTATGAGAAGGCTTCGCTCTATCTCATACTCGTCTTCATCATCATTATCATAGGTTTCAATATCTTCGGAAGCCTCTCGATGCTCATCATCGAGAAGCAGGAGGATATAGGCACGTTCCGCAGCATGGGCGCCACCGACGGCCTGATCCGCCGTTTCTTCGTGCTCGAAGGCTGGATGATCTCGCTGCTCGGGCTGGCCATCGGGCTTGTGCTGGGCATAGGCCTCACTCTGCTGCAGCAGAAGTTCGGCCTGATACCCATGCCGGGCAACTATCTGGTGTCGTCCTATCCCGTGCAGCTGCAGCTGAGCGACGTGCTCGTCACTGCGCTGAGCGTATCGGTGATAGGATACCTGATCGCTCTCGTGCCGGTCTCTACCGCTTTTCCCAAACGTTGACTATCTCCCCGACGTACATCGTGTGTACGGTCAGCTCCTCGTAGAGGCGCTCCCGTATGTCCTGCGGCATGCGGTTCAGGTCGAGCGGGGCGGCGTAGAGCTTGCGGCATTCGATGGCCAGGCGGCCTTCGGCGAAGATGGGATTGCCGAGCTCGGTGAACTCCACCGTGAGGCCTGCATTCTCGACTTTGTCGGGCTCGTCGCGCATGGAGTGCGAGCCTATGTACACCAGGGCGTTCTTGCAGGATATGCTGGGAGGGAACCCCGTCACGGTGAAATAATCGTTCTCATCGAGCAGTCTCTTGGTGGCGCGGTCGCCTGATACATAGACTGTTACGACATGCTTGCCCCAGAGCTCGCCTATGCCGCCCCAGGCTATGGTCATGGCGTTGTACTGCTTGGAACTGCCAGTCGCCAGGGCCATCCAGTCCTGTGCGAAGTTAGCTACGGGCTTGAGCTCCAGGTCCAGGGGATCGACCTTGGTCCATTCGTGTCCGACCAGGACGGTGTCCGCAGGGGCGGCGCCGTCCGCTTCTCCGTCGTGCTGCCTGCCCTTGCAGGAGGACAATGCCGCGGCCACCGTAAGGATGACCGCGGCGTAGAATGCGAAGCGTCTCATGGGCATTACTCTTCAGGAAGGAACATCGGATCCCAGGCCGGCAGGAGCTGGGGCTTCTGGTCGAGCATCTTCAAGATGTCCGCGGGGACGTACTTCTTCTCCAGCACCAGGCGGAACATGTACTCGTTGAACCATTCGTCGGTCATGATGATGTTGCCCTTGTAGCCGGAGCTGGCGCCCCAGCTGTTCTCCACCATCCACTTTTTCGGTTTGCCCGAGGCGTCGAGGTCGACGGCCTTGAGCGTCATGGCGTGGGAGGAGCCGCTGGCGTGTGTGAGGATGCGCTGGCGCTTGTCCATGGTGAACTCCACGCCCATCAGCGAGTCGTAGTCGAAGTTGGCGAGGTCGGCGACGCCCTTGGAGCGGTTGAGGAACTTGTTCACGTCGCAGGAGAAGTACATCGCAGTATTGTCCTTGATGGAGGCGATGGCCATCTCCTTGATGCGCTCGATGGGGAGGTTGACATACAGCCAGTTCTGGCCGTCATAGACGTGGCGGTCGTAGTCGATCTCATAGACCTTGCCGTACTCGCGGGTAGGGTCGTTCATAACCATCACATAGTTGTTCTCGAGGTCGGCGCCCACGAACTCGTCGTAGAACGACTTGGGGGTATAGGTCTTGCGGCTCACGAAGTTGCCCTTGGAGTCGTAGCGGGCCCACTCGAACTCGGTCGGCGGGACTCCGAGGCAGAGGGCGAGGATGTGATAGACGTCCTTCAGCATCTCAGTCTTCATCGCATACACGTCGTCCATGCGGGTGGCGGCGCGCAGCTTGAGGCCGTCCTGGCGGAGGAGGGTCTTGAGCTGTGTGGACATGGCGGAGGTGCTGTTGGAGTTCAGCGTCTCGGGCATGACGTCGGCGGGGACCACGCCGTACTTCGTGATGAGGTTCGACACGCCGGTGAACTGTCCGCCGTCACCGATGGGATTGGCGAAGAGCCAGTCCACCTTGCGGTCGGAGAAGTCCAGGCTCTTGGTGTCGATGACTCCCTGGAGGAAAAGATTGGCCTTCTCGAGCTGGTCGTAGAAGAAGAGATAGTTCTGCGAGAAGGAGAAATCGCCCAGGTCGAACTTGTCTATCATCTTGGCCCTCAGGACATTGAGGCCGGAGAAGAGCCAGCAGCGGCCGGAAGACTTCTGGTCCGTGATGCCCTTGGTCCTGACTTCGTGCGAGAAGTGCGTGTCGATCATGGCTATGTTCTCCGCATTCTCGGCCAGGACGGTGATGGAAGTGGTGTTGAGGGCGTTGCGCAGGGCCTTGTCAGCCGCAGTACCGGCGTATCCCTTGCTGATCTCCTTGAGCATCTCGGCGGAGATGCCTCCGCCCGCGGTCTGGGCGCTCATCCCTGCGGGAATGAGCAGAGCGGCCGCGACCGCTGTCAAAAGTATGTGCTTTTTCATCGTTATTTGTTTGTGTATCAATCCAATACGTGTATCACTGCGCCTATCTGCTCCTTACGGCACCACAGCCACAGACGCCCTGCCTTGTCAGCCTTCCTGACGTGGAAGGTCAGGTCGTTCTTGGTGATGACGTCGCTCTGGTTGGTCCAGGTGATGTCGCCCTTGACCTTCTGGCCTTCCGCGGTGGGGACGGACTTGAGCGTGACGCAGTAGTAGTCGGACATGTTGTCCGAATGTACCCTGAACTCGCATTTCTCACGGTTGAAGGCCTGCTGGCAGGTGAGCGAATTGTAATTGAATACGACATCGCCCTTCACCCTCAGGTTGCAGTCGGTGGAGGCGGCGAAATCCGGATCCATCCTCCCGCCTTCGCAGGAGGCCAGGATGATGCAGCCCAGGATGGCTGCGAACATATATTTGAGAGTCCTGAGTGTCATTTGACTGTGATTTGCTTGGTGATGATGTCTGTGGTGCCGTCCTCGTAGTCCACCGTGGCCTTGATGGTGCCGCTTCCCTTGACGGTGTAATACCCGGAGCCGTCGGTGCTGAGGACGTTGTCGGAGTAGGTCCAGCTCACGCGGGCTGCGCCGCGGGCGTTGAAGACGCGCAGGGGCATCTTGCTCCCCGCCTTGAAGGAGCCGTCGGAGTTACGGTCGGCAGAGTTGAGGTAGATGAACGGATAGCCGTCGGTGTAGTACTTCTTGGTGGTGAACTCGGTCGAGACGAAATTCTCGGGGCGGTCGGGGGTGAACACCGAAACGGTGTAGGTCATGTCCGGGCTGAGGCCCTCGAAGGTATAGGAGTAATTGCCTTTCTTATAGGGCTTTACCCTGTGCTCGGTGGCGCTGCCGCCTGCGGGCTTGATGCTGATGACGCTTTCAGTGTCTTCTCCGGCGGCAATTATGGACCACATGACGATGGCCGCATCCTGGAACTCCTCGACGCTGTCGATGGTGATGGGACCGGTGATGGTGAAGGTCACGAAGGTGCCGTCCTTCTTGATGTCGGCGATACCGTCCGGGGACTGACCGCCGCTCCAGAATACCATTGGCGGATTGGAAGAGGCGTTGAATTCGGTGTGAGTGCCGTTCGGCCAGAAGACGTGGGAGATATTCGTGGCGATGGGGACGGCCTCTACGAGGTCGAAGCAGGGATGGTCAGGGTTGCAGTTGACCTGGTTGTACCACCAGCGCTCCTTTGCCGTGAGGTTGCGTTTCTCGTCGTCGGAGTAGCCTGCGTCGTTCGAGGATGCGTCATAGTGGTAGATGAGCATTCCGGAACCGCCGACGTACTTGTCCCAGCCTTCCGGCGTGCGGCATTCGAAGAAATAGAGCTCGTCTTCGACGTCGGTCTCCGCTATGAAATACCGCTTTTGTGCACTGAGGGGGGCGAGGGTCTGCGGACCGATGCTGAACTCTTCCGCCCGTCCGAGCCCCAGGGACCAGAGCTCGAAGGAGTTGTAGTTGGGGGGAGTGTTGCCGTTGTTGTTGTAATTGCCGTGGTCCATGAGGCTCGTAGTGCCCCAGACGGCGTTGAACTCTCCGCCGCTGTCATTGTAATCGGTGTCGTAAAGGTCCGACAGTCCCAAGGCGTGGCTGTACTCGTGGCAGAAAGTGCCGATCGTAGTGAAAATCTCTTTCCAGGTGCCGTCCTCGCGCGACAGCTCCGTGGAGATGGCGTAGGAGTTGAGTTTGACGCCGTCAAGTCTCAGGTTTATGCCTCCGCTGATGAGGTACCACTGGTGCGACCAGATATGGTCGCTGGTCGCACCCTGGGCTTCATCATGCCCGGCCACGAAGACGAAAACATTGTCCACCATGCCGTCGCCGTTACCGTCGAACTGAGAGAAGTCTATCGCATCGTCTGCGAGCCGGCAGGCTTCCGCCACGGCTTCGTGAGCTTTCGCGTCGAAACCGTCCTTCCCGTTCTTGCCGTAGTATTGGAAATCCTGGGAGAGGGTGACGATGGGGCTGACTACGAACTCGAAATCGGCCGCTCCCTCGAACTGGTCCCTGAAGTAATCCAATGCGCAGCCTTCCGCTCCGGCGTAGGAATAACCTGGTTTCGTGAGCATGTCCACGAAATTGTCCCGGGTATACTTGAATGTCAGATTCTGGAATTCTGCGAGAACGATGATGGCTTTATTGACGGGAATGCCTGCCTTGGTGGCGGGGGAGAGCCGGCGGATGTTTTCGGCACGCTGGCGGCCGGCCTCAGCGCGGAGGGCGGCGGCTCGGGAGCGCAGCATCCCGTACGGGATGTTGTGCGCCGCCGCCGCTGCCGCAGCGCCGTTCTTCGCGCCTACGCGAACACCCGAGTTCCGTTTGGCTCCGTTGATGTCATAATATGCGTAGTACCAGTACCCGTCATCTTCCAGGGTGACTGCGGCACCGTCTTCCGTCCTTGTCATTTTGTAGAACTCGTCTCCTGAGACGATGACACGTACCTCCGTACCGTCGGGCTGACGTAGCGTCATGACCTTGTTCCTCGCGGGAATGGCCCGTACTTGGAGGCTTGATGCCAGCAGGATGAGCAATGAGAAGAGAATGAAGGTTTTATTCATGCTATGCTTTGCCATAAAAAAGTATGCATAGTTACGAAAAAAGGCGGAGAATACCAAAAAAACAAAGAGCCGGTCACCTCACGGCTTCCCGACTCTTAGACGTGTACTAAAACCTAAACCTATTATATAGATGCAAAAGGTCTTAGAAACGTTGCATTGTCAAGTGAAAAAAAACAAAAAATTAATTCTTTGCCTCTTCGACGGAGACTTTGCGGAACTCCTTGAGGTCTTTCATCAGGTCGAGGGCGACCTTGCGTGCGCGGGCTCCGGCGGCTTTGTTGCCCTTGATTAACTGAGCGCTGGCATTCTCCTGGAATGCGGCGGCCTCGGCAACGATTTTTTCGAAAAGCTCTTTCATCTTTTGCGTTTTTTAAGGTTTATAGTTTAAAACTGTAATCTATACGGAAAAGTTCTCCTCGTCCACTTTGCAAGATAAAAATTATAATGCTCAATTCCAAATATTTAGGATTTTTTCGCATTAAGAATGTTCATTGCGCGCTCGGGGCCGCCCGTGGCAAACTCCTTGATTCCGGCAATGACCTGCCCGCTCAGTTCCTGCACTTCCGCCTTCTGTGCGTCGTCCAGCTCGCCAAGGACGAAGTCGACCTGGCCGCCACGGGCGAAGTCCTTTCCTATGCCGATGCGTATGCGTGCATAGTCCTGGGTGCCGATGGCGTCCTGGATGTCGCTGAGGCCGTTGTGCCCGCCGTCGCTGCCACGGGTGCGCATCCTTATCTTGCCGAAGGGGAGGTTGAGGTCGTCGCAGACGACGATGAGCCTCTCCGGGGTGACGTGGAGCTTCTGCATCCAGTATCGCACGGCGCTGCCGCTGAGATTCATGTAAGTGGATGGCTTGAGAAGGGTGAACTTCCTGCCTTTGAAAGAGCATTCGGCAATGCTGCCGTACCGTCTGGACTCAAAAATGAGATTGGATGCCTGAGCCCAGGCATCCAATACCATAAAACCCATGTTGTGCCTGGTAGAAGCGTACTCTGCGCCGATGTTTCCCAATCCGACGACAAGGTAGTTCATACCGGGCTCGACATCTTTCCGGCTACTCAGCAGTCTCCTGAGCCACCATGTTACGAGTAGACTTGACACCGCAGATGATAGTATCCTTGTCGGAGATGACGGAAATCTTGTCGAACTTGAGGTCGCCGGCCTTGATCTTCTTGTCGAGGGCGAGCTTGGAGATGTCGACGGTGACATCGTCGGGGAGGTCCTTCATGAGGGCGCTGATGCGGATGAAGCGGGAGTTCTGAGTGAACTTACCACCCTGCTGCACACCGATGGAGTGTCCGGTGATGATGACGGGGACCTTGATGGCGATGGGCTTCTCTTCGTTCACTGCCAGGAAATCCACGTGGAGGCAACGGTCGCTCACGGGATGGAACTGAAGCTCGTGAAGGACGGCGTTGAAGGTCTGGCCGTTGTCGAGTACGAGGTCGACGATGTAGGACTTGGGGGTGTTGGTGAGGCCCTTGAGCTCTTTCTCGTCAACAGTGAAAAGGATGTTCTCCATGCCGAGGCCATAGAGGTTGCAAGGGACGACGCCCTGCTTGCGGTAGGCCTTCACGACCGCTTTGTTGCCGACCTGACGGATCTGGCCTTTCAATTCAAAATGCTGCATTTCTTTGAATGTTAAAATGTGTTACTCAGCCCCGGACCTGCCGGGGCCCCATTGCACCAAAAGCAACCTGCTTTTCAAATGCGGGCGCAAAGATAGGTAAAAAAATGTTATTCAACAAGTCCCGTGGCCTTATTCCATGCCAATTCCTTGTAGAAGGAGTCGAGGAATGCAGAGCCGTTGCACGGGAGATACATGCTGAAACCGGAGAAAGTGCGGATGATAAAGCCGCCGTAACCCTTCAGGAACTCATCCGTGGCAGCCTTGTATACTATGCAGCCGTTCAGGGCGGACGTCAGGCTGCGATGCTCTTCATCGCTGATGCCTGCCTGCACGAGGACGTCCTCGAGGTCGTAGAACCAGTGCTTGTTGTTGCGGTAGTAACGCTGGACGGAGTAGACGTCGATCTCGCCCATCTCGGTCCTGTACTTGGAGAAGAGGGTGCGGCAGACGGAAGCCAGCTGCTCGAGCTTGGTGCAGTCGATAAGGGATATGGTGGCGGAACGGTCCGTCCTGTCGGTCTTGGCCGCGTACTGCTGGTAGTAGTCGTCGACCACCGCACGCAGATCGGGCTCGTCCTTCTCGAGCAGATGGCCCAGGAGGTTCTTGTAGTTGAAGCCGTCGGCAAGGATTTCGGCCTGGGAGAATCCGATAGCGTCGCATATGTCCTTCAACTCGTAGGCCACTTCGATACCGCCCGCGAGGCAGGCGTCCATAAGCATATAGTCGAGATGCATCGGTATGGAACGCTTGAAGTCGATGAGCTCCATCTCGGTGCCGGTGGAAGGGCTGTTGGTCAGGGTGAGGCTCTTGGTCAGCGGCTCGCCGGGGAGTAGCTCAGGCTCGACATAGGGGAAGGTGCCCGGCGGCAGGTCCCTGTGCATGGCGGCTCCCTTCCTGCCCGACAGCGTGGCGGAAGGCTCGAAGTAACTGGGGTCGGTGTAATAACCCGCAGGCAGCCAGCCTGTGGCGTGCGAGGAGAACAACATGCCGTAATGCTTGGCGGGGAACTGCTTCTGGATGTCCGTGAGGATGCCCTTCATGTTCGAGGGGTCTGAGAGATTGCCGGAATAGGTGTGGAGGGTATCCAGGACGACTCCCTTCTTATTGTCCTTGTACAGGCGTATGAGCTGGGGAGAGGTCGTCACGCTATAATCCCCCCTGGAATCGGCCAAATGGCTGACTATCAAAAAGGCGCGGTCATCCTTGGCTCCCGGGACATAGCCCTTCTGCAGATCCTCGATGTCCTCCCGGAGGTAATCGCAAAGGGAATTGTACCCGGCGGAGTAGAGGATGAGCACTCGGTCGTACCCTGTCTTGTCCGGGTCGATGCGGTTGCAGTCGCAGCCGCTCACCAGCGAGAAGACCGCGGTGAGGGCAAGAATGATTCTGGCGACTATCCTTTTCATATCCTTGCAAATATAGCGATTATTTTTCTTTTCCACGCGGATGGTGTACAAGAATCGAGCCTTGCCACGACGCGGCGCCGATATGGGTGTAGATTTCGGTGGTGAGTATGCTTTCGTGCCCGAGCATCTCCTGCACCGCGCGGAGGTCCGCGCCGTTCTCGACCAGGTGCGTCGCGAAGGAGTGCCTGAAGGTGTGGGGCGAGATCTCCTTGCGAACGCCTGCGGCCAGGGCCTGCTTCTTCACCATGTTGAACATCGACACCCGGCTCAGGGACTTGCCGGAGCGGTTCAGGAAGACGAAGTCTTCGAAGCCCCTTGCAGGCTCGGGTCGTGCTTCGAACCACTCCGCAAGGGCTTCCGCGGCCATTCCCCCCAGGGGCACGATCCGCTCCTTGTCGCCCTTGCCGACTATACGGAGGAAGCCTTCCTTAAAGTAAATGTTTGATATCCTGAGGTTCACGGCCTCGCTCACTCGCAGGCCGCAGCCGTACAGGACCTCGAGTATCGCCCTGTCCCGGAGCCCGCCGGGCTTGGAAGTGTCCACGGATGCTATGATGCCGTCAATCTCCTGCACGGAAAGCACTTCCGGCAGATGCCGGCCTATCTTGGGGGAGTCCACCCCGTCGCAGGGGTTCTCCTTGAGCTCGCCTTCGAGTATCATCCAGTCGAAGAACGAGCGGAATGCGCTCAGCAGGCGCGCCTGGGAGCGCTTGGAGAGTTCTTCCGTACGCTCGGAGAGATAGTCCGTGATGTCGGACGATTGCACGGCGGAAGCCGCGAGACCGGACTTTTCGAAGAAATGTGCGATGTCGGAGCAGTAGCCCGCCACCGTGTTCGGCGACAGGCCCCGCTCTATCTTGAGATAATAGGCGTAGTCCTTAAAGAGCCGAGTATTCCCGTCCATACTTGAGCATCTGGCCGAGATAGTCGTCGGTGTACTCGACCCTGTAGTCGGTAATCTCGCCGTTCTCCACCACCGGGATGATGTCGGGATTGACGAAGCCGCCGTAGGGCTTGAGGTTCAGCGCGGCGTAGCGCTCGAGCACTTCCTTGTGCAGGGCGGGGTCGATGTGCACGGCATACTTCTCGACCAGGGCCTTGCCGGCCTCGTAGTCGCCCTCGGACTTGATGCGCTGGATCTCGGCCAGCAGGTCGCCGAACAGGCCGCGCAGGGCTTTGTAGTCGTTCACGACGAAATAGGTCTTGCCGTCGCGGACCTTCTTCTCTATCACCTTGTCGGCCAGGCCCTTCTCATAGCACCATTCGGCGATGAGCTTGCGGTTCTGCATATGGGCTTCGGTATTGGGACGTCCGAGCTCGACGCGGCTGAACTGGACCATCAGACCGTTGCGGATATAGTTGGCGTACTCGGCCTTATATGCCTCTGCATCAGGCATTATGCCCAGCTCGACCATCTTCGGGTCAGCGCAGTAGTAGAGGCCGAACAGGTCGGCGCGGGCTTCCTCGAGGGTGGAGCTGTACTCTCCGAGGGCGTTGGGCGAGGTTCCGGGCAGAAGCTGGCCCGAGCCGTGCCCGAGGCACTCGTGCAGGTCGGTGTGGATCTCGTCGGTGATGGTGAGGTATTTCTTTGCCAGTTCGATCTCCTTCTTGTCCCAGGCGAACTCGCTCAGCGTGCTCTTGGGGCATTCCTGCGCCGCGTAGTCATACGCGTGCGTGATGTTG